>Ga0210408_10005009_pt1 | contig 11707 bp, 11 predicted proteins | sample IncBWH4MmetaG_FD_155471 | JGI IMG/M metagenome (GOLD analysis project Ga0210408, IMG submission 155471) | Forest soil microbial communities from Barre Woods Harvard Forest LTER site, Petersham, Massachusetts, United States - Inc-BW-H-4-M | ecosystem: Environmental > Terrestrial > Soil >... | reverse complement strand
TGGCGGCTCCCGCGTCGGCCAGCCTGTCTGTGACTTCCGGGCGAAGCAGCCGGCCGTTCGTTGCAATATAGATCCAGAATCCCTTCTTGGCCGCATAGTTGACCACTTTGTGGATAAAATCCGGCCGGAGCAGCGGTTCGCCGCCCATCAACGCCAGGACGCGGCAGCCGTGGTCGTGAAGCCAGTCGATCGACCGGCGAGCCACGTCTTCCGTCATCCCTTTGACTTTGTTGTTGAAAGCCCAGCAATACCAGCAGTCAAGATTGCATTTGTATTCCACAAATAGGTAGGAAGTGATGGGGTGAAACTCGCCTGGGAGGACTCTGGATCTTACGTAAGGGAACAGCCATCCATTCATTCCGCGATAAATGTCTTTGCCCCCCCACTTTCGCACGTCCGGTGGTTTGTCGAGCCCGGGCTCCTTTAAGAGATCCGGACGTTGCGGGAAGATAGGTTCGGGCAGAGACATTCCCATCGGTTTCGCGGGAACAGGAGATCCAGTGGATGAGTTGATTAGGAGTTGATGTAGTTCGACGTCCAGTCGAAACGGCGGAGGCGCGTCGGAAAATGGATTTTGCTGAGAGTGTGTTTCAGACATTCTTCCCCCCACTATGAATTGTTCAAACCGGAAGGCTCCGGCTTGACATCAGGACTCTGGAACCCCAGTGGCGGGCGTTCCAGCCTTCTTCTTAGATTCAGTTGGGCGTCCTTGGATGCAGCCCGGAACTGGACCCGAGGAGTTATCCTGCGCGTTAAATCATGCGCGATATTGATGACCCGTGTCAATTCCACCTCCGGTTCTTCATTGATGTGCGAGGTGCACGACAGGATTCAAGATTTCACAACGCCATGCCAAAGGACCTGACTTTCCGGGTACCATGGTCTGTAACGTTTTTCAACGAAATCAGAGGGCTGCGTGCGACGGAAAATCTTGAATGCCGCGATTTTATTCGCCGTGCTTGGCCTTTACCCGCCGGCGTGGGCGGATACCTCCACTTTTTCCGGAATTGCTTTTTTCCGCTCTGACGTGACGGTCCGAGTGGATTCAACACTGGAGGTCCGCGAAGAAATTGATGTCCGCGACGCCGCGCGGTTTTACAAACGGGGGTTCCGGTGGGACCTGCCAATTTCGCCCCTGGATCGTTGGGATGTGAAGTACGTGGGCACGTACAAGCCGGACAACGGCGTCCGCGTGCAGATTCGGGAAGTCACCGAGGATGGGTCGCCTGCGCGCTACGAACAAGGCAGCGGCTACGGGTATCCACAGATTTCAATTGGCGAGCGAGGCGCGCCGCTCGATTCCGGCGAGCACCGCTTCGTCATTCGGTACATTGTTGAATGGGCCATGAACCCTGGGGCTGCCAGCGACAACTTGTACTGGAACGCGTTTGAAATTGAGCGCGAATCTACTGTCGCGGAGGCGGTCCTCGCGATGCATTTGCCTCCCGGCGTTTCCCCAGGTATCGTTCAGGCCGAGCCGCGGGTCGGTGGCCGCGGCTTGTCCTTGCCACGCCAGCCGGAAAATACGCTCGATCGGATCGACGACGCACCGGACGCGATCGCCTATCGCGCGACAAACATTCGCCCACACCAAAGCCTCAGCCTCGTGCTGACGTGGCCCGCAGGCGCGATCCACAAGCCCAGGTTTGAGTTTCTGCGCCGCGATGGACGCGTTCTTGCCGCCCCTGCCGGCTTGTTCCTTTTCTATTTGGTCGCGTGGATTTGGATTGGGCCCGACCTAAAGCCGGGTGTCGTCGTCTCGCGATACGAGCCGCCCGATGGACTGTCGCCGGCGGCGATCCGATTCATCGCCACGGGGACAACCGACGGCCGCTCATTCGCGGCGGTGATCGCGCAGCTTGCCGTTCGCGGGTGCCTGCGGATCGAGCCTCAGAATGGCAAGTACAAGCTCTCGCGCTTGATGAGCGACCGCGCCACCGAATCCTCACTTGCTCCCGAGGAAAAGCGGGCGCTGGCCGTGCTCTTTGAGGACGGTCCGGAAATTGAATTGAGCGCCGCTTTCGACCAGCGCAACCAGGCGCAAAATGGCCGCTACGTCAATCACATTCATGAGGAGCTACGCAAGCAGATCGGCGGAAAATATCTGACGAGGCACGCGGGCGTCATTGCGCTGGGTGGGCTCTTAACATTTGTGCCCGCCCTCGTGCTGGCTATCACGGCTCGTGGCCGCGACGCGACGGGCGCTTTATTCATGACGCTTTGGATCTTGTTCTGTGGTTTGATGCTCGGTGCGATGATCGAGATGTCGTTTGCCAGGGCGTGGAGGACCACGCTTCGCTCCGGAAAAGGCTGGCTCTCGGTTCTGCCGGGAACCGCGGCGATCGCGGTCTTCGGCGGAGCGATTGCGCTGCTCCTGAAGGATCTCGCGTCCGGGGTGTCGGTCTCCTTCGCCCTGATGGTGGCCGCGCTGCTTGCAGTGAATCTCGGTTGGGCGCCGCAGCTTAAGCGAAAAACCAAGCTCGGCAGGGAAGTGCTTGACATGATCGCGGGATTCCGCCAGTTTCTCGAAAAAGTGGAGCAGGACCGGATGAACCGCCTCAATCCTCCCAGCGAAACTCCCGACGGCCTCGACCGCTTCATTCCATACGCGATTGCCCTCGATGTGAAGGAAGCTTGGGGCGATCGCCTCGCGCAAACGTTTCTCGCCTCCGTCGTCGTCGCGGAAGAATAACTGCGTCTTCGTTGCGCCGGCGATTTTTGTAGCACAGCCACTACAGTAAGACCAATCCACGCCGAATACCAAGCGATACGGCTTCAGTACGGCTCGCCGCTCCCAGCTTGCCGAGGATGGACGCCACATGAAACTTGACGGTGTGCTCAGAAATGTTCAGGCGCGTGGCGATTTCCTTATTGCTCAAACCGGCGGCGAGCATCTGCAGAACTTCAAGCTCACGGCGTGTCAGTGACTCGGCAAGTTCGTCAAGCGTGCGCGGGGGCGCCGAACCTGCCGGGAGTCCTTCATTGGCATGCGACGGATGTATCACCAATAGCCCGCTGGCCACAGCTTGCAACGCGCTCACGAGTTGCTCTGGAGAAATATCGCCGGGGAGCGCCGCGCGCATGCCCGCGCGCAACGCGTCCGTCGAAGCCGCGGGAGTTATGCCATCCCCAAGGATTACGACGCTTACATCCGAGGCTACTCCAGAAGCGAGAATCGATTCCAACATGGACTCGAACGGCTCCCCAGACGAGTCGATCAGAACCACATCGGGGGCCGCATCGGCGAGCATTTCCGCGAGTGCATCCACCGTCCCACTGCTGGCGGCAACCTCTATATCGCGGGCCGCCAGCAGATTTTCCAATCCGGCGCGAGCCAATGGGGAAGAGGCGACAATGAAAACTCGGATCACGCTGCCACAGGGCTCCTTGTGGGCAGCGGTGTTCCGAGCTGCACCGCGACTCGGCGGATACTGATGTAATCTCCGCGAAGAAATTCCACATGCAAGACCCGGGGACTGCCGCCCTGAAGGGTGGCCGCCAGATCCTCGACTGCGGTGAAAGATTTGTCTTCAGTGCCGAGCAAAATATCGCCGGGCATGAGCGACGCCAGGTCTGCTGGGCTTTCGGGCTCGACTTCGAGAATCACAAGCCCGAATGTCTTGCCCGTGCCGGCAGTTTGCGGGACGTACGTGGGATGAACCGTGACGCCGAGCCAGGCATTTTCCGGCCCTGCCGAAAGAAAATCGCGCACACTATTGCTGGGGATGGCAAGCGCCAGCTGGCCCGCCACCATTGTGTTGATACCCACGATGCGCCCGTGTGCGTTGGCGAGCGGTCCACCGGAGTTGCCGGGCGCCAGGCGCACGTCCGCTTGCACCCAGGTCCTCGGCCCCAGCCCTCGAAGGGGACCCACTGCGTGAATCACTCCCGTTGCGAGTGCGCCGACGAATCCCATTGGATTGCCGATGGCTATGGCGAGTTCGCCAGGGCGAAGTTCGGAGGAATCGGCGGCGGTGGCGGCCGGCAAATGTGTCGCGTCGATGCGCAGCTGCGCAAGATCGCGGCGCGGATCGCGCGAACGGACAACCGCCTCGAATTCACGCCCGTCCCAGAGCTGTACGTTCACTCGCGCGCCGCGAACCACGTGCGCGTTGGTTACGACAAGGCCGTCCTTCGACCAGATGACCCCGGAGCCAGAGCCGCGGCCACCCGACTGGATCAGGACGGTCGAGCGGCGCAACTGCTCCGCGATTTCGCCAAATCCTGGAATGGCCATGTTATTTGCCTCCGTGCGCTCGCTCGCCGACAACGATAGTAGTTTCCTGTGCGGCGCCGCCACGAACAAATTTGACCACAACCGGTTTGCCGATCGCTTCCGCTGCGAGTTGTGCGTGCACGTCCTCCACGCGCGCGATTGGATGCGGGCCGAAAGAGATCAGCAGATCGCCGATCATAATGCCGCCTTTGTGCGCGGGGCCGTCCGGCTCCACTTCGACAACTATGGCCGCCGTTTTTTCATCGCGTTGCAGCGCTTGGCGAAGGGCCTCGGGCAACCGTATTGGATGCAAACCCACGCCGAGATAGCCGTGAGGAATGTGTCCTGCCTGCAGCAGGGCATCGACGACGCGGTTCACCGTCGATGCAGGAACGGCAATCGCGCCAAAGCGCGCGAAGCGCGGCGTGGCCATGCCGATTGCGCGGCCGTATGCATCGATGACCGCGCCGCCCACGGCTGTCGGTTGCAGTCCGACGTCGAGCCGGACGTAAGGAGAGCGCGCTGCGCCAATCCAGGTGCGCCGCTCGGACGCGACGAGGCTAACCGCTCCCAGAGCGGCAACCGGGCCGCTGGCGCGTGTCCGCCCAACGACGAGTACAAGGTTGCCGGGCTTGATCGTGGAGACGTCGCTGATTTCCGCAACGGGTGAGACGGCTTCGCCGCATTTCAAAACGGCCAAGTCTGTGGACGTGTCGCGGCCTGCGAGCGTGGCAGGTACGATGCGTCCGTCCGGCAAGGTCACATGAATTTCTTCATCGCGACGCAGTGCATGCTCCGCGGTCACGATGACGCCTTTGCGCCAAACCACGCCGCTCGAAGATCCTCGCGCCTCGGTATGAATGGCGACGATGCTCGCTGACGCGCGGTCGGTTTCCCGGGCCAACGCGTTTGATAAATCGATAAGTTCTGTGGACATGTTCTGAACCTCCAGGGACAAGATGCCGCAAGTCAAGTAGTGCTTACATCAGCCAATCGGCTAGGTTCGGACCTGGCCATTTGGACTAACGCGATCAGTTAAACCCCGGGAACGCCAATCTCCCGATTGGCGTCAGGCAATCCGCCAATCGGGAGATTGGCGTTCCCAGGCTTCCTCAATCGCTTGATTTGATTAAATTGCGGACCTATAGTTCCTCGAATAGACGGCGTATAATTTTTTCGCGGGATATTTCTGAAATCTTGCTCTTCCACGCCGCTCCTGAGTCTGACGATGCGAAACTAGAGAGGAATGCCGGTGAAACATCGGGCTTGTTTGAGTTTGAAGCGAACCGTCGCGATCTTGGGAGCGGCACTTGCCTTGATTTCAAATGGGCTTGCTCAGACCGGTAAACCTTCCGAAGCGGCCAAAACCCAAGACGCGGTTGCGCCTCTCTCTCATGATCTCTCCGGAGTTTGGATGCAATATCCGCAGGGCGATGTGCCGGGAACTCCCGGGATGAATACTGTGAACCAAAGGTCTCGTCCACCGCTAACGCCTTGGGGCCAAGCCAGGCTGGACGCCGCGAGACCCATGGTCGGCCCAAAAGCCATTGCAGGCGAGGAGAACAGCCCAACCTTGCGCTGCGATCCGGACGGCCCTCCGAAGATTCTCAATCATCCCAACCCATTTGAGATCGTGCAAATTCCCGGCAGGATGTTCATGTTCTTCGAGGAGCAGCACGTTTGGCGCACCATCTGGGCCGATGGACGGGAGCTTCCCAAGGAACCCGACCCCAGTTATCTGGGATATTCGGTTGGCAAATGGGAAGGCGATACTTTTGTTGTCGAGACCATCGGGCTTAACGACAAGGTGTGGGCTGATGCCTATGGAGATCCGCGCAGCGAACAAACGCACCTGACGGAACGCTACCGCCGATTGAATCACGACACCTTGGAACTGCAAGTCACCATCGATGACCCCAAGTCGTACACGAAGCCCTGGGTCAGCCCTCCCAAGCTCCATAAGCTGGAGTCGGGCTGGGAAATTGCGGAGTGGTTTTGCGTTTTGAACGAAGATAAAGCCTATGACGACGCGGTTCGGAAGCCGGCGGGCGTTGCGCCCTCGTCCAGCAAGAAGTACTGGAGGTAGAGGAAGTGAAGGAAATAAAGGAAGTAAAGGATAAAACCACTCGCGACGGTTTGCGGTTGGATGATTCTTCCGTTCCTTTGCTTCCTTCACTTCCTCTACCTCGTTCACTTCCGCTTCTATGGCGTAAGGTTCTGAGAATGAGGTTCGTGCGCGCGCTCGCCATTTGGGGAACAATGCTCGTATTGTCGCCTTCAGTGATGGCTCAGACCGGGAAGCAACTTGAAACGGACACGCCCGCAGCATCCTCTGCGCTGTCGCACGATCTTTCCGGAGTGTGGATGCAATATCCGGACGGTTCCACGCCTGGAGTCCCCGGCATGAATGCCATCGACCAAAGATTCCGCCCTCCGTTCACGCCTTGGGGGCAGGCGCGGTTCGATGCCGCCAGGCCGATGCAAGGACCCACTGCAGTTCCCGGTCAGGAGAATGCTCCGACGTTGCACTGCGACCCGGACGGCCCTCCAAGAGTTCTCAATCTTCCGAACCCATTTGAGATCGTTCAAATTCCCGGCAGAGTGTTCATGTTCTTTGAGCTCGGGCATGTTTGGCGCACCATTTGGACAGATGGCCGCCCACTTCCCAAAGACCCCGATCCAACCTGGCAGGGGTACTCGGTGGGCAAGTGGGAGGGAGACACTTTCGTTGTCGAAACGATTGGTTTTAACGACAAGCTCTGGGTCGATGTGTATGGCAGTCCGCGCAGCGATAAGATGCACTTAACAGAGCGCTATCGCCGGCTGAATCACGACACTCTGGAAATGCAAATCACCATGGACGACCCTAAGGCCTACACAAAAGTCTGGGTCAATCCGCCCAAACTCCACAAGCTGGAACCCACGTGGGAAATTGCGCAGTGGTTCTGCGTCATAGAAGAGGAAAACGCCTACAGCGAAACGATTAGAAAACCTGCTGGTGGAATCTCGACCGCGCCCAAATAGGTGAGCCGAAGAGCGAGGGAGGTAATGGAAATTGAGGGGGGTAAAGGAAGCTAAAGAAGAACCGGCTAAGACCTCTTGCGTCCATTTGTGTCTGGACGATTTTTCCGATCCTTTGCCTCCTCAACTTCCTTCCTCTTCAGTTCTCGGAAACTGAAATCGATGATCATAGAAAACCTGGACCAGGTCACACAAGCAGTGCTCGACGAAATGAAACGTACGCCGGATGCGCGCACGAAAAAGATTCTCGAATCGATGGTGCGTCATTTGCACGCTTTCGTCCGGGAAATCAGACTAACGGAGAAAGAATTTGACCAGGCTATTAATTATGTCGTGGCGCTCGGCCAACTGACCACGGAAAGTCACAACGAAGTCCGGCTGATGGCTGGAACACTCGGAGTTTCCACCCTCGTCTGCCTCATGAATAATGGCCCGAACGCTGCCACGGAAAGCTCGGCGAATCTGCTGGGTCCGTTTTGGAGGGCAGATTCGCCAAGGACGGAAAATGGCGGATCGCTTCTCCGGTCTTCGACTCCCGGCACCGCTTTATTCTTTAAAGGCTGGGTGCGCGATCAGGAGGGCAGCCCGGTTGCCGGAGCCGAGGTCGATGTCTGGCACGCGTCCCCAGTCGGTCTCTATGAAAGCCAAGACCCCGAGCAGGCCGAAATGAACCTCCGTGGCAAGTTTACGACCGACGCAAATGGAGAATTCAGCTTTCGAAGCATCAAGCCGGCGGGGTACCCGATACCCATAAATGGTCCGGTGGGCGCTCTTCTCAACGCCCAGAAACGGCACAACTTTCGCCCAGCGCACCTGCACTTCCTGGTCTACAAGCCTGGCTTTAAGACCGTCACCTCGCAGATCTATTCGCCGGACGATCCCCACCTCGATACCGACTCGCAATTCGGCGTTACCCGTGCGCTCTTGGCGCATTATGAAGTGCATGAGGACGAGCCTGCCCCCTCCCCGGAAGTGGCCGGCACGTGGTACTCGCTCCACCATACATTCGTGCTGCAACGAGGCGAGAGTTGGCTGCCGACGCCACCTGTTTCCAAGAAGGCCACGGAACTTATCGTGTAGGACAAACCTGAGTAACATTCCCATTAGCCAGAATGGCAAACTGGCGCACCCCAAGCTAAGTCGAATCTTTACAGTGAAACTTATTCATGTTTGAATTCGTATATGGTATTTGGCATCGGTTCTTTCGTAGGGCATGCAGCCGGGGACTCGGTGATCGGCAGCTCAAACCAGGGACCCGCCAATGACAGGACCGGAGAAATAATTTTTATAGAGAGGTTTCATGAGGATTTTGGTTTTCATCATGGCGCTGGTGTTGCTCTTTGTTCCCGTGTTTGGAGGGCGGCCTCCCGATTCCCGGTGGGCGAACGGCATGGATCTCTCCTGGGCGTTTCCCGAACCTTCCCCTGATTTTCCGCCCGAGGATAATAGCGTTGTCAAACACGTTCCGGGCAGCTCGAAATCGTATACCCAAGGGCAGATCGACGATCTTTACAGTCCGCCCGACTGGTTCCCCGATGAGCACATGCCGTTTCCCAAGGTTGTCGCCAGTGGTGAAGGGAAGGCGGCGCCCGGCTGCGCTTCTTGCCATCTCGCGTCGGGAAGCGGGCATCCTGAATCAGCAAATCTCACTGGCCTGACTGCTGATTATATGGTGACCCAACTCCACGATTTTCAGCAGGGGCTGCGAACGGACCCGCGCCAGCGCATGAGCGAAATCGCCAAAGGCATGACGGAGGAGGATGTGAAAGAGGCGGCCGCCTATTTTGCGAGCCAAAAGCCACGCCATTGGATACGGGTCGTCGAGACCGACACAGTACCGGAAACCTATATGAATGAGGGGCGTCGGCGTTACGTGCGGCCGGGCGGCAAGATGGAACCAATTGGTTCCCGGATTATCGAAGTGCCGGAGGATCCGGAGCGTGTGACTTGCCGCGACCCGCACACCGGATTCGTTGCGTATGTCCCGCCCGGTAGCATTGCCAAAGGGGAGGTGATCGCCACGACGGGCGGCGGAGGAAAGACGACTCCTTGCGTCGCTTGTCACGGTCCGGCGCTTACTGGCCTGGGGCCGGTACCCAGGATCGCAGGGCATTCGCCAAATTACATCGTTCGCCAGCTTGCCGGATTTCAAGTCGGCACTCGCAACAGTGATTTGGACCAATTGATGAAAGGCGTCGTCGCGAATTTGACCCAGGACGACATCATCTCGTTAGCTGCATACGTGGCCTCGCGCAGCCCTGAAAAATAGCAGCTTGCTGCGAATGGTGCCTTTTATCCGTTACTTGTTTGGTTCCAGACCCGGGGAGAAAAGATGAGCGGATTAAGGCTCGCGGGCGCAGGAAGGGTTGATCACGCTATTCATAAACATCCTTGCGATGGGCGATGCGGGAGACGCTTACCACTTTGCGGGCGTCATCGATGATGTAAACGATGCGGTAATTACCGACGCGGATGGGCCAGAGGTCTTTGTAACCACGCAGTTTCTTACAGCCGGGCGGCCTCGGGTTGGCGGCTAAGGTTTCGATCTTCGGCACCAGCTGCCCGATAAGGCTGTCGCTGAAGTTCTCCAGCTCCTTACGTGCTGAAGGCTTGATGTCGACAGCATATTTAGCCACGCAAGCGTCCGCGCTTGATCAAATCGGCTTTGACGGTCTCGAGGGAAACACCTTTTTCTCTGCGTCGCTGCTCCGAGATCACGCCGTCGTAGAAATCCTCCCAGAGCGCTCCATGTTTGCGTAGGTCGATTTGTACCGCCACCTTGCGGCCTTTCTCGTCGGTCAGAAATTGAATGCCGGTCATGAATGTTCCTCTCTTTGCGGCTCAACCGATAAGCTAGCCCGGCTGGCGCGTCCGGTCAAGAATTGAGTGTTCTACAGGGTGGCGTCGCACACGAAGACAAAACCGCGGCACTGCCCTTGAAGGATACCTATTTCTGATCGTTACTTGGTGGCCTTCTGATCGTTGCCACCGATTGTGATACTTGCTGTCATGTGACTGCCCGCTGCTATCGACGAACTCTCCTCGCTGCCAGGCGTAAGTGATCCGACGTATGCAGCGATGGCCAGCATGTCTCCCTGACTCATTTTCGCAACGACGCCTTTCATCAACGCCCCCATCGAGCCGTGGCGGGACCCGTCCTTAAAATAGTAGAGCTGGCGGAAAAGATACAACGGCGAATGTCCGGCAATCGGGGGGACCTCGCCTAAGCCGTTCAGCGACGGGCCGTGACAGATCACACATTGAATTGTTTTTCCTCCGCCTCCTGTGGTCACGAATTCCTTGCCTTTGGCCAGGCTGCCCTTCGGAACGTATGCAATAAATCCGGAATGCGGATCGCGGCTCTCCGCTCCCGCAATATCCTGCGGCAGCTCGATGATGCGATTGCCAATCGGTTCTTCGCCAGCGCCGGGAAGCGGCATTCGCATCAAATGCTCGTTGATAAAAGTCTTTGGCACGCGATCGGTTTCGACAACCTTTTGCCACACTTTCGGTTTGAGCGCCGCGAACCACTCGCTGGCTTGCCGAGCGTCTTCGTCCGACAAGTTTCTTGCCATATCGTTCATCGCCTCGCCCATCCTTAACCCGGCCTTGAAGTCAGAGAGCTGGCGGAGGATGTAGGCGGCTGAAACTCCCGCGAGATTTGCGGATTCCGGGTGGCCCAGTCCCGACGCCAGATGGCAGGAGGCGCAGCCGAGCACACCCCCATCTGCTCCATGCGCAACCACTTTCGGCATGAGGGGATGCTCATCGGGAAACCAGTCCGGTGGATTCTGGAGGTCGTCGATTTGATCTTGGGTGTACGCCTTGGTGCTGCCTGGAACATGCATGGGGCCAGTTCTTTCATCAAGAACGGGTTGAACCTTATCGCGAATGGGGAATGCCCACGGGATATCCGGGAGCTTCCATTCCTGCGCGGACTGTGCGCCGATTCGGATAGCGGGAAGTGAAGCCAGCACCAAGGCACAAATAGAAATTCTTGCCAAGGTCCGAACCGATCTACGCGCTCGGCCCGTACTTGCTCGCTCCAACCTCCGGCGCTCTTTCTCTCCCGTATTCTCATTGTCCATGCAAAAATGATTCAAGTTGAAACGACTGCCCCTTTGTGGAGTCTTCATTTTTCCTATGATTCCCCTAGTTAGATCCCATCTGTAAATTTCTGTTTTTGAACTCATCTAGAGCTGATCACTGGAAGATTGCAAAGACATGGCTACTATTTGGAAGTGGGAGCGACGCCTGCAGGTTTCCGAACGACTTGGTCATAGTCCTTGTTTTCGTCCAGGGCGCAAAACCACTCCGCGATTTCCCATCCCGGTTCCAGTTTGTGGAGTTTGGGAGGACTGACCCAAGGCTTAGTGTAAACTTTGGGATCGTCGATGATGATTTGCTGCTCGAGCGTGTCGTGATTCAATCGCCGGTAGCGTTCGGTAAGGTGCGTCGTTGAAGTCCGCG
>Ga0210408_10005008_pt1 | contig 11707 bp, 13 predicted proteins | sample IncBWH4MmetaG_FD_155471 | JGI IMG/M metagenome (GOLD analysis project Ga0210408, IMG submission 155471) | Forest soil microbial communities from Barre Woods Harvard Forest LTER site, Petersham, Massachusetts, United States - Inc-BW-H-4-M | ecosystem: Environmental > Terrestrial > Soil >... | reverse complement strand
ACATGCTCAACGCCTACAATCCAACGCTTCGCGAATACGTCACCTCGCACCACTACATGGACACGCTGGCGTTTCATGCGATCTCCGGCCGCGACATGATCCGGAAATTCGGCTACCGGGAATGCCCCGGGAGATAGCCGGGAGCTCACAGAGGCGCGGCTTCACGCGAATCTTTTTCGACCCGTATTGCGCGGAAACTGCCGTAACCAGTTTCGAACGACGTTCAGGAATTCGGCCGCTGCGGGAGTCAATTCGCGCTCGCGCAGGCGCATGATCCCGATCTGGCGGGCAAGCCGTTTTCCGGCCAGCGGGCGCGAGACTAGATCCGGATCGTCGGGCAGCGGGCGCTCGCTGGCCGGGACGATTGCGAGGCCGATACCGTTGCGAACGAGCCCGTGGAGTATCGGCAGCCTGTTCGCCGTCATCGAATATTGAAAGGAAATCCCCGCAGCCGCCGCGGCACTATCCACGATTCGGCGGGTACGAGACTCCGCGGGGAACGCGACCAGGGCAGCGCCGGCGATTGCCCGCAACTTGGTACCCGAGCGCCGCGAGGAATTGCGGAAGCTCAATCCGCGGTTGGGGGTACCGGTCTTGACCGACGGCGACCTCGTCATCGTCAACTCCAGCGACATCCTGCAGTATCTGGACTGGCGTCATCCCGAACAGCCGCTTTATCCGGCCAACATCGAGGAGCGCGTCGTCGCGCGGGCATTCGAGCGGCTGGCCGATCAACGCCTCGATCCGATCGTCGTGGACTGCTCGTATTGGAGGCCGATCGCGACGATAAACCGCCGCCGGGTCTGCTCGAAGCGGGACAAAAGGATATCGACACCGTCTTCGACCGCCTCGAACGGATGCTTAGGCCGCGCCCGCAACCCTGGCCGTTTCACACCCCCGGGGTCGTCGAGTGCGCGTGGTTCGCCAACCTCGCCGCCCTGCGCACGTTCGGCCTTGCGATCGAGCTAGAGCGTTTTCCGGCGGTCATGAACTGGTTCAAGGCGATGCGGACACATCCGGTATCTGTTGCCGATGCAAAACGCACCGCCGCCTTTTTGAAGGACCTCAAGCACCTGACGCACGAGCGCAAGCGGCTGTTCTGGAGCGGCGACCGCCTTGAATGGATGCTATCGCGCGGATTTGACCGATGGTTTATGGCTGAAATTGATGCCGGCCGTGCGACGTTTGCGCAGGGGTAACCCCGCTCAAGGCACCGGGGTTTCCTCGGCAAGCCCATAGACGCGTGCGGCCTTGGAAAAGCCGGCGACGGGGAATTCGCCAAGATCGGCCCAGCCCTCGGCGCAGACGCCGGCAAACGCCTCTGAGGCCACCACCGTGCGCGAAAGGCGGCCGGCGATCTTCTCCAGACGCGCGGCGAGATTGATGGCCGGGCCGATGCAGGTGAAGTCGAGACGGCTCGAGCCGCCGATATTGCCGAACAGGACGCCGCCGATGTGCAGCGCCACGCCGAACCGGAATCGCTCGGCGCCCTCACCGCTTGGATAGCGCATCGCATCGACGTTGGCGCGGGCTTCGCGCGCGGCCTCGAGAGCGCGGGTGCAAACCTCCCCGCTATTGCCGTGGTCTTTAGCGATCGGGAACACCGCCAGCAATCCGTCGCCCATGAATTTCAGGATTTCGCCGCCGTGCTGGCGGATCGTCGGCACCTGACAATCGAAATATTGATTGAGGACATCGACCACGATTTCCGGCGCCAGGCGGTCTGACAGCGCGGTAAAGCCGCGCAAGTCCGACAGCCAGATCGCCGCCTGCATGGTTTCCGCGTGCCCACGGCGGATTTCGCCCGCCCAAATCCGCTCGCCGGCGCGGTTGCCTACATAGGTATCGAGCAGCGTGGTCGCGGTGCGGCGCAGCGCAAAAATCTCGCCGAGCCGGGCAAACGGAGGCACGATCGTGCGCAGCGCCGATAGTTGTTCGTCGGTGAAGCCCCCGGGGTGCCTGGTGCTCCAGCTCGTGGCGTGCGTGGTGCCGTCGGTGAACAGAAGCGGCAGCGCAACGTAATCCGTGACACCCTCGGCGCGGATATCGTCGAAGAATGGAAAGCGCCGGGTTGCGGGATCATCCAGCCGGTATCTTACTTCCTGCCCGCCGCCGTAAAGCAGCGCCAGCGGGCTCTGCGTGAATTGCAGCGAGTCCGGGAAATCGAAATCGGCGGTGTTGATGACGATTTCGGCGTCCTGCCGCCAGATGAAGCTGCGGCCGAAAGCGTCGGGGTGCAGCGTCTTCACGAAGGCGCCGACGCGCCAGAGCGGAAGGCCGGCCGCAACCAGCCGCTCGCAGGTCCCGGATAACAGCGAGACCGGCGTGATCGACGGTGCGCCTTCGATCAGCCAGGCGGTGAGCTCTTGAAGGGCCGAAGCGTTCATAGCTCAAGCATTTGCGGACCAAGTTCCCGCGCCGTCAAGCCCGTACAAACGCTTTGCGTTTTGGTAATGGCAGGGCAAAGTCGGGGCCAGAGCATGATCCGGAAAAGTGGCCACCGGTTTTCCCTCGCGACAAACGCGGAACGCGATTGCGCGGAGATCATGCTCAAACAAAAGGATAGAGCGCGATGACGATTCGAAGAAGAGTCATCTCGCTCTAGGGAAGGCGAATGCTGGATTCCAGACAAGAAACGCCGGGCGATGTCGCCGGCTTGAGGCGCGGGCTGGAAGCCGCCGATCCCGCGACCTTGCTGCTTTCGCTGGTGCAGCTGACCGGCGAACGGCATTGGCTGGAGGAAGCAAAGCCCTACATCCGCGGGCCCATGAACTACCAGGAGTTCATGCCGGACCAGCTTCGGGCATCGATCCGCGACCGCCTGGCCGAGGTGTTGGCGGAACGCGCGCGTAGCGGAAATTCCTGCTACCCGCCGCCCGACGACGCGCTGCTCTCCGAGATGATGCGCCTGGCGACCGGCGAAGCCGTGCCGGACGATTATGTCGCCATGATGCGCGAGGACCTGACCGCGGACAGCCTGCAGTCGCGGAGCCTCACATGGCGCAAGCGCCCAAGCCCCGCCGCGCTTGAAGCTGCCGAAGTCGTCATCATCGGCGCCGGCATGTCCGGGCTTTATGCCGCAATTCAGCTGCGGCAAGCCGGCATTCCCTTCGTCATCCTGGAGAAGAACGACGCCGTCGGCGGCACCTGGCATGAAAACATCTATCCCGGTTGCGGCGTCGATACGCCGAACCATTTTTATTCCTACGCCTTCGAGCCCAATCACGACTGGTCGCATTTCTTCGCCAAGCGCGACGAGCTCTGGAGTTATTTCGAGCGGGTCGCGGACAAATATGATCTTCGAAAACACATCCGGCTCGGAATCGAAGTCACCGAAGCCCGATATGACGAGGCGAGCGCTGTCTGGCGCATCACCGCGCAAGCCGCCGACGGGTCCCGACAGGAGCTGATCGCGCGCGTGCTGGTGTCGGCCGTCGGCGTGCTGAACCGACCGAAGCTGCCGGACATTGCCGGCCTGGGCTCGTTTGCGGGCCCGGCGTTCCATACCGCGCAATGGGACAAAAGTTTCGACTGGCGCGGAAAACGCATAGCGATGATCGGCACCGGCGCCTCCGGCCATCAGGTCGGGCCTACCATTGCGCCCGACGTCGAACGCTTGATGATCTTTCAGCGCTCGCCGCACTGGGTGGTGCCCAATCCGAATTACCATGCCGGCGTCGACGAGGGTAAGAAATGGGCGCTCGCCAACGTGCCGTTTTATCTGCGCTGGTACCGCTTCCAGCTGTTTTGGGGTTTTGCCGACGGCCTGCACGCAGCCCTCAAGGTCGATCCGGACTGGCCGCAGCCAAAGCGGTCGCTGAACGCGCTCAACGAAAAGCACCGGCTGTTCATGGAACGGCACATCAAGAGCGAACTCGCCGATCGCCCGGACCTGCTGGAAAAGGTCATTCCGGATTATCCGGCCTACGGCAAGCGCATCCTGATCGACAATTACTGGTTCAGGATGCTCAAGCGCGACAATGTCGACCTGATTACCGATCCGATCGAGAAAATCGTGCCGGAGGGCGTGCGGATGAAGGATAGTCGCATCTGGCACGCGGACGCGCTGGTGCTCGCGACCGGCTTCAAGGTGAGCAAAATGCTTTTTCCGATGAAGATTTTTGGCCGCGAGGGCTGCGAGTTGCATGACCTCTGGGGCGCGGACGATGCCAAAGCCTATCTTGGCCTCACCGTTCCCGGCTTTCCGAATTTCTTCATGCTGACGGGTCCGAATACCGCGCTCGCCCATGGCGGCAACCAGATCTTCATGACCGAGTGCAGCGTGCGCCACATGATGCTGGCGTTGCGCGAACTGTTGGAGAGCGGGCGGCGCTCGATCGAGTGCAAGAGCGAAGTCTACGAGAGCTATAACCGCGAGGTCGACGCCATGCACGCGCGCATGGTGTGGACCCACAAGGGCATGACCAACTGGTACCGCAACCCGCACGGCCGGGTGTTCGCGATCACGCCATGGCGGCTGGTCGAATACTGGAAGATGACGTCGAGGTTCGATCCGGCGGAATATGAGTTTGGTTAGTCCTTACGGCGGATTAGTGCTGCGGCAACAGCTATTTTCAGGATTCAAAATTTCAAACAGCTAAGCCGTCATTGCGAGCCAACGGGTCGCGCGAACGCGCGCCCGATGACAGGCTCCGCGAAGCAATCCGCAGCACAGCAAACTCAAAGCTGGATTGCTTCGTCGCATGCGCTCCTCGCAATGACGTCGCTTACATAGGGCTGCATTCTCGCGGCGCGGAGTGCGCCCGAGTTGTGCAAGTCAATGTCGCTCAGAAAACAGACGGCGCAGCACCTCCGCCCATCCCTGGTGACTTTGGCTTCGCAAGTTCAGATGCCGAGTGCGCTCTGGTAGGCGAAAAGCGCCGGCGCGCCGCCTGTGTGCACGAAGACGACGTTCTCGTCTTTGCGCCAACGCCCCTGGTGGATCAGCGCGATCAAGCCCGCGAGCCCCTTGCCCGAATAGACCGGATCAAGTGGAAGAGCCTCGAGCCGGCCTGCAAGCCGGATCGCTTCGATGGTGGCTTCGTGCGGGACCCCATAGGCAGGTCCCGCGTGCCCCGCGACGACTTCTACCCTGGCTTCGTCGAACGGAACATCGAGCAGATCGGACGCTTCCCGCGCCAACGCGACGACATCGGCTCGCACCCGCATGGGCTCGGCGTCGATATCAATCCCAACAATCCCTGTGTTTGGCATTGCCACGGCCGCACCTGCGACGAGACCAGCCTGCGTGCCGGCGCTTCCGGTGCAGTGCACGATAGCGGTTGGGGCGAAGCCCAACAGGGCTGCCTGCGGCTCGATCTCGGCAATCGTCGCGGCATAAGCGACTGCGCCGAGCGTATTCGAAACCCCGTATGGCACAAAGTACGGCCTGTGACCCCTGGCTTCGAGATCACCGACGAGCGTGCGAATGGCTGCATTGCGGTCACCGGTCCACGGCACGTCATGGAGGTGCGCGCCGAACAGCCGATTGAGAAGCGCGTTGCCCGAGGTCTTGTATTCTGGCGTCGGCGGTTCGAGTCGGCCGTGGTAGACCGCAAGATGGCAGGAAAGGCCGAGCTTTGCCGCAACCGCGGCAACCTGCCGCTGGCTGTTCGATTGCACGACGCCGCCTGAGACGATCGTATCGGCGCCGCTCGAAAGTGCCTCGTGCAGGACGTAGTCGAGCTTGCGCAACTTATTGCCGCCGAAACCGAGCCCGGTAGCATCTTCGCGCTTGACCCACAGCCGCGGCCCGCCGAGATGAGCCGCGAGGCGCTTCATCGGCTCGAGTGGGGTCGGCAGATTGGCCAAACCTAACCGAGGAAAGGCAGCGAGTCGGTCCAATAACGGCCTGCGATCAATCATGCACGCACGACAACCGACATGTCGCCGGCCTTGCGTCGCGCCGCGGGCTTCACCGTCACCTCGACGTCCTGACCCAGCACATTCAGAAACTCCATCAGCCGGCCGACCGACACCGACACCGGCCGGCAACGCATCAGCGCCGAGACTTGCGCCTGGGTGGTGCCGAGCAACTTCGCCGCTTCACTTTGCGTGACCGCGCGTTTCCTGAGCAACTTGTAAATTTCCACGGTAAGCCTGGCCTTGAGCATTTCCTGTTTGGAATCCTTAGAGCCAAGATCGGCAAAGACATTGCCGCTGCTCTCTTCAAAATCGGGCTTGCGTTTCATTGCATGTTCTCCGTCAGCTTCATCTCATGTATCTCGCGGGCGCGTTTCAGCCGCTCCCTGATCAGATCGATATCGCGCTGCGACGTTTGCGTGCCGCGTTTCGATTTCTTTTGAAAAACGTGCAGCCCATAGACCGCGGTCGAATAGCTTACGGTGTCGACCGCCCGGTACGTTCCACCTGCGTCATCTTTGATCAATTCGAGCACGCCCGCGCCGCCAAACCCCTTGAGCACTTTTGCGATTGGCGGCGTCAAGCCGATCTGGACGGCATAAAGCGCCACACAAAGCCACGCCGGACTTCCCTGGGCACCGTCTGCATGTCGCGGCGGCTGGAGCCGATCTACACCACCAACCGCGGCTTCGTCTCAGCCATATCTAATTATATGAATTTATATATAGGAATGCAAGGACCGATGCGGAAGAGCCCGGGCGGATTGGGCCCGAAGGGCGGCACCAGGTCATATGCTCTGAGCCGGCGTAACGGCGGATTACGCTATCGCTTCGCCACCCTACGGGCTACACTGAAAGGATAGTAGGCGAAAGACGCGATGCTGCTTCGTCTCGCATTTGGTCCCGCGTTGATAGCGGCGCTGCTGGTTCATCCCCGAGATGCCGCCTCGCAGGGCCTATTGCGCTATGTCGACCTCAACAGCCCGGAAATGTCGACATCGGAGATGACGCGCGCCGAGGTCGACGCGCTTCTCAAGGCGGCGCCTCAGGGGCCCGCGGACCAACGCTCTGCAGATCTGCAAGGAAAGCGGCTGTCGCAGCTTGATCTCTCGGGCCTCGACTTCACCGGCAGCAATCTTCGCCTGGCAAGGCTCAACCGGTCGAATTTGAAAGGCGCGCGCTTCGATCGGGCCATCCTGAACCAGGCCTGGCTGATCGACGCGGATTTGACGGAGGCGTCCCTCGTCAAGGCATCGCTGCTCAGCACGCAGATGCAACGCGCCAAGCTCGGCGGCGCCGATTTGAGCGGCGCGCGCATAACCGGCGATCTTTCCGGCGCCAGCCTGATCGGCGCCAAGCTTGCGGGCGCCGATTTGAGCGCGGACATGCGCAACCAATCGATGGGCCTGATGCGTGGCGTGCTCAAATCGGCCGATCTCAAGAATGCGGATCTGAGCGGCGCCAATCTCTCGCGCGCCGATCTCTCATTCGCGAAGCTGCAGAACGCTAATCTTTCGAATTGCAACCTCAACCACGCCGACCTTGCGGGAGCGGACCTGACGAACGCCAATCTCGCCGGCGCCGATCTCACCGAGGCCGACCTCACCTCGACCCTGCTGCCGGGCGCGGCCGCACTCGCCGAAGCCCGCAATCTGGACAAGGCCTGGAACGTGGACCGGGCACGGCGCCCGCAACATTGACGATCGAAGGGAGCGGTCCTTGTACAATAAAATTCTTCTCGCTTATGACGGCTCAATCGAGGGACGGCGGGCCTTGCGGGAGGGAGCGAGGATCGCGCAACTCTGCCGGGCCGAAGTATTCCTGCTGGCAGTTGTGGAAGTTTCGGCCGGAACTGGAACCTTGGAGGGTGGGCTCGCAATCCCGATCACCGAACATGTTGAAATTTATCAGAACATCCTTGCCGAAGGCGTGGAACGGCTCAAGGCCATGGGTTTCTCGCCAACGGCGAGGCTGAGCATGGGAGAAGCTGGACGCGAGATCGCGGGCGCCGCCGAAGAGATCGGCGCAAACCTCGTCGTCATAGGCCATCGTCCCGACGGACCGCTGGCGAGGTGGTGGTTTGGCTCGGTCGGAACATACCTGGTCAAGCATCTTTCCTGCAGCTTCTTGGTTGCGCAAACCGAGATTGGCGACGAAGAATTTGCCAGGTTGCTGACCGGCGTCGCCGTCGAGGCATGAGATTGAGCGCAGCAGCCGGATGGAGCCAACGGTTCGCGCGAATGCTCGCCCGATGACAAGCTCCGCGCAATCCGGGATCGCGATACGGATAAGATGGTCCCGGATTTCGCGGCAGTAGCCAAATCCACAGCGGGCCAAAAGGGTTGAATTTTCTCAAATTTGATATATGAAATCGATATCACATATCACGGAGTAAATGATGCGGACGCTGGTTGACCTCGGCGATAGCCAGATTCAGGCGCTGGATGAATTGTCGAAAAAAGAGAAGCGATCGCGCGCGTCCCTGATCCGCCAGGCGATCGATGACTATCTCGCGAAGCGGCGCGGGATAAAGGAAGGCGATGCGTTCGGCCTATGGGGCAAACGCAAAGTGGACGGCTTGGCCTATCAGGAAAAAGTGCGTGGCGAATGGTGAAAGCGCTGTTCGACACCAACATTCTCGTCGACTACCTTAATGCCGTTCCGCAAGCTCGCACCGAACTTCGGCGCTACACCGAAAAAGCCGTCAGTATCATCACCTGGATGGAGGTGATGGTTGGCGCAACCGACGAGGTCGAAGTTGCAACGCGCAGTTTTCTGAGCAGTTTCGACGTCATTGCGCTCGATGGCGAAATTGCGGAGCGTGCCGTCAGCCTGCGCCGCAACCATCACATCAAACTGCCCGACGCAATCATCTGGGCAACGGCGCAGGCACACGCGATGCTCCTGGTCACACGAAATACCAAGGATTTTACAGCCGGCGATCCCGGCGTCCGCATGCCCTACAGATTGTGAGCGATCCGCCCTACCGGCTTTACCGTCCCACCTGTCCCCTATGCCGCAGAAAATGATCGGCGAGCACGCAGGCCATCATGGCCTCGCCGACCGGGACAGCGCGGATGCCGACGCAGGGATCGTGGCGGCCTTTGGTCGTGATGTCGGTGTCGCCACCCTTGCGATCGACGGTCTTGCGCGGGGAGAGGATCGACGAGGTCGGCTTCACCGCAAAACGCGCCACCACCGGCTGGCCCGTGGAGATGCCGCCCAAAATGCCGCCGGCATGATTAGACAGGAATTTTGGGCCCTGATTGCCCATCCGCATTTCGTCGGCGTTTTCCTCGCCGGATAATTCGGCCGCACTGAAACCGGCGCCGATCTCGACGCCCTTCACGGCATTGATGCTCATCATCGCCGCGGCTAGCTCAGCGTCAAGTTTTGCATAGATCGGCGCGCCGAGCCCCGCCGGCACGCCCTCCGCCACGATCTCGATCACCGCGCCGATCGAAGAACCTTTCTTCCTGATATCGTCGAGATAGGTTTCGAAGAAGGCGGCCTTGTCCTTGTCGGGGCAGAAGAACGGATTTCTGGCGATCTCGTCAAAATCCCATTTGTCGCGGTCGATCTTGTGCGGACCCATCTGCACCAGCGCGCCGCGCACGGTCACGCCAGGCAGGATTTTCCGGGCGATCGCGCCGGCCGCGACCCGCGTCGCGGTCTCGCGCGCCGACGACCGGCCGCCGCCGCGATAATCTCTGAGGCCATATTTGGCCTCATAGGTGAAGTCGGCATGTCCCGGGCGGAACTTGTCCTTGATGTCGGAATAATCTTTTGAGCGCTGGTCGGTGTTCTCGATGACGAGCGCGATCGGCGTGCCCGTCGTCACCTGCACGCCGCGCTCCGGATGCGCCATCACGCCGGACAGAATTTTGACCGCATCGGCCTCCTGACGCTGGGTGGTGAAGCGCGACTGGCCGGGGCGGCGGCGATCGAGATCGTGCTGGATGTCTTCGTTCGTGAGCGGGATCAGCGGCGGACAGCCATCGACCACGCAGCCGATCGCGACCCCGTGGCTCTCGCCGAAGGTCGTGATCCGGAACATGTGGCCGAAGGTGTTGAAGGACATTGTTGATTTCGTTGGTCTAGGTGACAATTAACGTTGACGTTGAATGTCAACGATGTGTGGTAACGCGCGGGATTAGGTTGGTCAAACCTCTCCTTCGTCATGGCCGGGCTTGTCCCGGCCATCCACGACTTCCTGCTGATAGACCGCTTAGACGTGGATGCCCGGGACAAGCCCGGGCATGACGGCGGAGGGTAGGCGCGATCCGGCCTTAACTATACTTATTCAACCCATCCTCGCCGAACACATAGACCGCGCCCTGCTCGATGGTCAGATCGGCGGCCGAAAGCGGCGTCTCGAAGCCGAGCGCGACCATCAGCGCCCGCGCGGTGCCGCCATGCGCCACCGCCACCGTGTCTTCGCGCACCGAATCGTACCAGCTTTGCATTCGGGCTTGCACCGCGACGTAGCTCTCGCCGCCCGGCGGCGATACCGTCCATTTCTCGAGCTGGCGTTGGGCGAACAACTCTGGATCCTTTGCCTGCATCTCGGCCAGGGTCGAGGCTTCCCATTGGCCGTAGCCGATTTCGCGCAGGCGGTCGTCGAGCCCGTAATCCGCCGGCGGCAGTTTCAGTTCGGTCCGCACCAGGTGCATGGTCGACTGCGCGCGGCCGAGCGGGGAGGAAACGAACGCCAGCGTGGACTTGTCGCGCCCGTCCCGCGCGAACAGATCAGCGAGGATGTTGCCGGCATGCGCCGCCTGCCTGCGGCCGAGCTCGTTGAGCGGAGCGTCCTGCGCGCCCTGCAGCCTGCCTTGCGCATTCCACGACGTCTCGCCATGGCGGATGTAGTAGATCGTGGGCACGGGCATGAGAAAGCTCTCGAACGTTTACTCCGCGTCATTGCGAGGAGCGTGAGCGACGAAGCAATCCACCCTTCTTTGCGGCTGTGGATTGCTTCGCGGAGCCTGTCATCCGGCGGCGCTTTGCGCCGACCGGGTGGCTCACAATGACGAAAGCAATCAATCCTTCACGAGCGAAATATCCGGCGCGTCGGGGCGTTTCATGCCGAGGACGTGGTAGCCGGAATCGACGTGGTGGACTTCGCCGGTGACGCCGCGCGACATATCGGAAAGCAGATACAGCGCGCTGTCGCCGACCTCCTCGATGGTGACGTTGCGGCGCATCGGCGCGTTGATTTCGTTCCATTTCAGGAGATAGCGGGAGTCGGCGATGCCGGCAAACGCCAGCGTCTTGATCGGCCCCGCCGAAATCGCGTTGACGCGGATGTTCTTCTCGCCGAGATCGGCGGCGAGATAGCGCACGCTCGCCTCAAGCGCCGCTTTAGCAACCCCCATCACGTTGTAGTGCGGCATCCACTTTTCGGCGCCGTAATAGGTCAGCGTCACGATCGAGCCGCCGTCGGCCAGAAGCTTTTCCGCGCGCTGCGCGATCGCGGTCAGCGAGTAGCAACTGATCAGCATGGTCCTTGAGAAATTGTCGGTGGTGGTATCGAGATAACGGCCGTCGAGCTGGTCCTTGTCGGAGAACGCGATGGCGTGGACCACGAAATCGATCTTGCCCCATTTCTCCCTGAGCACGTCGAAGACAGCATCGATGGTCGAGGGATCGGTGACGTCGCAATGCCCCAGCAGGATGGCGTCAAGCTCCCTGGCGAGCGGCTCGACGCGTTTCTTCAGCGCGTCGCCCTGCCAGGTGAGCGCGATCTCGGCCCCGGCCGCGCGGCATGCCTTGGCAATGCCCCAGGCGATCGAGCGGTTATTGGCAACGCCGAGAACGACCCCGCGCTTGCCGTGCATCAAACCTGA
>Ga0210408_10005006_pt1 | contig 11713 bp, 10 predicted proteins | sample IncBWH4MmetaG_FD_155471 | JGI IMG/M metagenome (GOLD analysis project Ga0210408, IMG submission 155471) | Forest soil microbial communities from Barre Woods Harvard Forest LTER site, Petersham, Massachusetts, United States - Inc-BW-H-4-M | ecosystem: Environmental > Terrestrial > Soil >... | reverse complement strand
CCAAGATCCGTCGTCGGTGAGAATTTCCAAGCCGCCGTCGACCGGCGGCATGGGCTGAATCGCGAGCCAGCGGCCGGAGGAGCGCGGCAGGCTCAGATGCTCCGCCGCGCGCGAGGTCGCGGCTTTGAGGTCGAGAGTCTCGCCGGGCGAGCGGTGAAACAGCAGCACGCGCAATTCCTTGACCGCCGGGGTGTGCAATCTGACCGGCCGGCCGTCCAGCGTGATGCGGTCCCGCGGCCCGAGCTTGGCGCCCAAGGCCGGCACTTCACCGTTGATCTGCAGCCTTCCTTCGCGAATCCAGCGCTCCACTTCGCGGCGCGAGCCGATGCCCGCCGCCGACAGCAGCTTTTGCACGCGCTCGGTCGGCGGGTGATCTTTTCGCGGCGCTGGTTTCTTGCGGGGCGCTCTGGGTCGCATCAAATCGGATCGTCGTGCGCGCCGCGCGCGACCAGCCCGTGCGGTTGCGGCGACTCGCTGTCCGGACTTGACGAGTCACGTTCTTCGTCGTCGTCCGCGCCCGCCTCCAGGTCCGCACGGGCATCGAGATCCGCAGCCGCCTCGAGCGGCCCGGAGTCGCTCGCCCCGCCGGCGTCCGTCGCCGCCGCGACCTGCGGATCCGCGCCAGGCAGAGTCAATTGCACGCGCAGGTCCTCGAGTTCCTTGAGCTGCGCCAGCGTGGGCAGGTCATCGAGCTTCTTCAGACTGAAGTAGTCGAGAAACTCGCGGGTGGTGCCCAGCAGTTCCGGCCTGCCCGGAACGTCGCGGTGACCGACCACCCGGATCCATGTGCGCTCCAGCAGCGTCTTGATGATGTTGGGATTGACGGCCACGCCGCGGATCTGTTCGATTTCGCCGCGCGTGATCGGCTGGCGATAGGCGATGAGCGCCAGGGTCTCGAGCAGAGCCCGGGAATACTTGGCGGGCCGCTCCTGCCACAGCCGCGACACCGGCTGCGCCACGCCCGGCCGGATTTGAATCCGATATCCGCTCGCCACCTCGAGCAGTTCCAGTCCGCGCGTCTCATACTCCGCCGTCAATGCCGCAATGGCCCCACGAACTTCCTCCGCGTTCGATCCGTCGCGTTCGTCGAATACGCTCACCAGCTCGTCAAGCGTCAGCGGGCGGCCGGCTGCGAGCAGCGCCGCCTCAATCACATTTTTCACATAATGATCGTTCATTGGTTTCTCGCTGAAGTGTCATTGGCGGCGTCATCGTCGGCCACGAGTCTCAAGTGCGGCGCCGGATTGCCGAGGCGCACGTGCAGCGGCCCATAAGCCTCGGACTGCACGATTTCTATCAGTCCCTCGCGCAGCAGCTCCAGGAGGGCGACGAAGGTGACCGTCACTCCGCGCCGCCCCTCGTCGGCGCGGAACAATTGCACGAAATCGACGAACGTGCTCGCCGTCAACGACGACAGCACCTCGGTCATCCGCTGCCGCACCGACAAAGGCTCACGCTGCACGTGGTGATGCGCGAACATATCGCTGCGCGACAGCACGTCCTGAAAAGCCAGCAGCATTTCCTGCAGGGTCACCTGCGGCGGCATGCGCACGACTTTGCGGTCCACCAATTCCGCCGTGGCGACCCAGGTATCGCGCTCGAGCCGCGGCATGCGATCGATGCCTTCGGCGGCGCGCTTGAACCGTTCATACTCCTGCAGCCGGCGCACCAGCTCGGCGCGGGGATCGGTCTCGTCGGCGGACACGTTGGTGTCGACTCGCGGCAGCAGCATGCGCGATTTCACTTCGGCGAGAGTCGCTGCCATCAGCAAATACTCGCCCGCCAATTCCAATTGAAGGACCTGCATCAATTCGATGTAGCGCATGTACTGGCGCGTGATCTCGGCGATCGGAATGTCGAGGACATCCAGATTCTGCCGCCGTATCAGGTACAGCAGCATGTCGAGCGGTCCCTCGAAGGCCTCGAGAAACACCTCGAGGGCCTGCGGCGGGATATACAGATCTCGCGGCATCTCGGTAACGGGCTGACCCTCCACCATCGCAAACGGCATTTCGCCCTGTGCGGGCTGCAGGCCGGTGACCGCCGGCGGCGCGGCGGTGTTCTGCACAAGCGTCAATTCTGGTTTCATCGGTAATCCATTGCCATGGCTTGCCGGACCGCGTCGAGTGTATCGCGCGCTGCTCCCCGTGCCCGCTCACACCCTTCCGCGATGATACCCCGTACCAGTTCGGGATTCTCTTCAAACTCTTGCGCCCGTTTGGAGATCGCGGAGACTTCCTCGATGATCCTTTCAATGAGCGGCGCCTTGCATTCCAAGCAACCGATGCCCGCGCTGCGGCAGCCCGCTTGCACCCAGGCTTGAGTGTCGGCGTTTGAATACAGTTTGTGCAAATCCCAGACCGGGCACTTGTCGGGATCGCCCGGATCGGTGCGCCGCACGCGCGCCGGATCGGTTTGCATGGCCTTGAGTTTCTTGGCGATCGAATCAGGATCTTCGCGCAGGCCGATCGTGTTGCCGTAGGACTTCGACATTTTGCGTCCGTCCAGCCCCGGCACCTTGGGCGTCGCCGTGAGCAGCACTTCGGGCTCCGGCAGGATGGAAATGCCGGTCCCTTCGAGAAATCCAAACAGCCGATCACGGTCGGCCACGGTCAAACGGGCGTTCGATTCGACCAGCGCGCGCGCCTTGCCCAGGGCGTCCGCCGAGCCTTTTTCCTGGAACTCCTTGCGCAGGGTGCGGTACATGGCGGAATTGCGCGATCCCAGGCTCTTGATGGCTTTCTCCACCTTTTGTTCGAACTCCGGTTCGCGGCCGTAGATGTGGTTGAAGCGCCGCGCCACCTCGCGGGTGATTTCCACGTGAGCGACCTGGTCTTCGCCCACCGGCACGTATTGCGAGCGGTACAGCAAAATATCCGCGGACTGCAGCAGCGGGTAGCCCAGAAAACCGTAAGTACTCAAATCGCGATCCGCGAGTTGCGTCTGCTGATCCTTGTAGGACGGGACGCGCTCCAGCCACCCCAGAGGCGTGATCATCGACAGCAGCAAGTGCAGTTCCGCATGCTCCGGGACCTTGGATTGAATGAACAGGGTCGCAACGCCGGGATTGAGGCCCGCTGCCAGCCAGTCGATGGCCATGGTCCAGACGTACTCCTCGAGCGTCGAGGTGTCCTCATAGCCGGTCGTCAGCGCATGCCAATCGGCGATGAAAAAATAGCATTCGTACTGATATTGCAGTTCGATCCAGTTCTTGAGCGCACCGTGGTAATTGCCCAGGTGCAGCTGCCCTGTGGGCCGCATGCCCGACAGCACGCGCCGGTTTTGTACCGGACTGCTCATCCCGGAGGTTTCATCAAGACATAGATGACGCGCCCGACCACGTGGAAGGTTGGATTGAAGAGCCAACCCAGCAGCCCGAACACGGACAGCCCCAGCACGATGATAAAACCGGCCGGCGCAATGCTCTCCAAACGCGCACCCAAACGCGGCGGCAGCAAGCCCGACAGCACCCGCCCGCCGTCGAGAGGCGGAATGGGCAGCAGATTGAACACCGCAAGAAACACGTTGGTGATGATGCCCGCCTGCGCCATGGACGCAATCCAGTAGTCCAAGGTCACATTGGCGTTGACGCGCATGATGGCGCCCAGCACGACACACCACGCGGCCGCCATCAGCAGATTCGCCACCGGACCTGCCAGCGCCACCACGATCATGGCGCGGCGCGGATTGCGCAGCGCGCTGGTCGCCACGGGCACCGGTTTCGCCCAGCCGAACAACAGACCGCCGGCAAGCAGCATCAGACCGGGGACCAGCACCGTGCCGACGGGATCGATGTGGCGCAGTGGATTCAAACTCAAGCGTCCAAGCAGCTCGGCGGTGCGGTCGCCGAAGTATCGGGCCATCCAGCCGTGCGCCACTTCGTGCAGGGTGATGGCAAACAGCACCGGGATTGCATAGTAGGAGATCTTGGTAAGAAACGCATTTAAATCCAATGCTTACACTCGCTATTTGAAAATCTAGCGAGTTCAATTACTCGCACGAAGCGGGCATTATACGGTGGCTTATGTGCCAAAGGGGCTTACGTCGCCGCGGCCCACTCGCACCACGAGGGCGCGGTCGCTGGACAGATCGATCACCGACGTGGGGATGAGCCCGCAATTGCCGCCGTCCAACACCAGGTCGACGCTGTGCTCCAGCCTGTCGTAGATCTCCTTGGCGTCGGTGCGCGGCAGCTGCTCACCGGGCAGAAGCAGCGTCGAACTCATGATGGGCTCCCCCAGTTCACCGAGCAGCATGGCGGTCACCGGATGATCCGGAACGCGCAATCCGATGGTGCCCCGCCGTTCATGCTTCAAGCGCCGCGGCGTCTCGCGCGAAGCCTTGAGCAGAAAGGTGTATGGACCCGGGGTATGCGCGCGCAGCAGCCGGTACTGCCAATTGTCGACCATCGCATACTTTCCGACCTCGGCGAGATCGCGGCATACCAGGGTGAAGTGGTGGTTTCGGTCCGTTTGCCGGATCTCGCTGATGCGCGCCAGCGCCGCCTTGTCGCCTATATGGCAGCCGAGCGCGTAGCAAGAATCCGTCGGGTACACGATCACTCCCCCGCCGCGCAGAACCTCGACGGCCTGCCTCACGAAGCGGCGCTGCGGAGAAATCGGATGCAGTTGCAGATAGATGCTCATGGGGTCGGCTGGGTGCTCATGGGGTCCGCTGGATGCTCGTGGGGTCCGCTGGATGCTCGTGGGGTCCGCTGGATGCTCGTGGGGTCGGCTAGATGCTCATCTCGTCAGCTATGATACGCGGATGAATCAGCTACTCGAATTCTCGCCGCTCGTCATTTTTTTGGTCGTTTTCGAATTGTTCGGCATCTACTGGGCCACCGCGGCCTTGATGGCCGCCTGCGTGCTGTTGCTCGTCGTGCACCGATTGAGGAGCGGCAAATTCAAGACCATGCACATCATCACGGTTGCCGTATTGCTGCCGCTCGGCTCCGCCACGCTGCTGATGCACGACCATCGCTTCATACAATGGAAACCGACGGTGTTGCTAGGACTTGGAGCGGCCGCGTTTCTCGGCAGCATGGTTGTCGGCGAGCAGCCCCTCGCGCGGCGCATGCTGGAATCTGTATTCAACGAACCGCTGCAGGTGCGCGCACGCACCTGGCTATTGATCAATCTTTTGTGGGCGGGCTGGCTCGCCCTGCTCGCCGCCGCCAATATCTATGTGGCGTGGAACTTCACGGAAAGCGCCTGGGTCCACTTCAAGGTGTACGGCATCACGATCGCCCTGTTCATCTTCATGCTGCCGCAGGTTCTGTGGCTGAGCGGTAAGACCAAGACCGCGCAACCGGATCAGGGCTGACACCGTGGATCGGACGGGCTCCAGCCGCGAACAACGCCTGCGCGAGCGCCTCGAGAGCCGCTTTGCGCCGGTGCTGCTCTCCATCGAGGACGAGAGTCACTTGCACGCCGGACACGCAGGAGCGGCGGGAGGCCTCGGCCATTTCCGCATCACCATCGTGGCCGAGGCGTTCCGCGGCGTCTCTCCGCTCGCGCGCCACCGCCTGGTATATGCCGCCGTCGATGACCTCCTGAAAACCGACATTCACGCGTTGGCGATCGAGGCGTCGCCCCCGCCCGGCTAAGACGAGATTTGGTCGAATTGAGGATAATTGGAGAGATCACCCGGTACAGGCTAAACTGCGGCCCCCGGGCGCGTCGGCCATGTCGGCCATAGCGGCCTTTTTTCGTGCGTAGAGGAAACAAATGACCCATTTTTTCAGAGCCCAGTGGACCTACGTGTCCACCGTGGCAGCGATCACCCTGCTGCTGACAGCCTGCGGCAAAGGACAGCAGCCGGCGGCCCCGGCCGACAAGCCGGCCATACCGCCGGTCGCCGTCGTCAACGGCACACCCATTTCGCGTGAAACCTACGACGATTACCTCAAGGGCCTGCTGCGCGGCAAACCGGCGAGCGACCTCACTGCGGACGAAAAGAATCAGGTCCTGGACCAGCTAATCAACACGCAGCTCATCGCGGCTCAGGCCGAGAAGGACGCGTTGGACAAGGACCCGGAGGTTGCCACCCGCATCGCGCTGGTGCGCACGCAAATTTTGGCAGAGGCCGCCGCGCAGAAGTACGTGAAGAACAACGAGCCCACGGACCAGGAGCTGCATGCCGCGTACGACTCCGCCACCGACAAGACCGAGTATCACGCTTCGCACATCTTGGTGCCGACCAAGGAAAAGGCCGAGCAGCTCATCAAGAAGCTGAACAAGGGGGCGAAGTTTGAGGACGTCGCGAAGGCCGAATCCACCGATAATTCGAAGGCGAATGGCGGCGACCTCGGCTGGTTCACGCTGGCGCGCATGGTCAAACCGTTCGGCGACGCCGTCAAGGCCCTCAAGAAAGGCGACGTCACCGCCGAGCCCGTGCAGACCCAGTACGGCTGGCACATCATCAAGCTCGAAGATACGCGCGACGCCCCGTTCGACCAATTCAAGGGTCAGCTGACCAACGGCATCATGCAAAAGAAAGTCCAGGCCTATATCGAGAGCCTGAAAAAGGACGCCAAGATCGAAAAGAAGCTTTGATTCATCCTTCAACGAAGTAGCGGATTGACGGGGACCATCCTGGTCCCCGCCCTTCGGGCGCCTTTCGGCGTCTGCTTCGGCATCCTGCCTTCGCGTTGACGGGGACCATCCTGGTCCCCGCCCTGCGGGCGTCCAAAATCGCATCCGGCGATTTTGTCGCTACGACTTCAGCAAGTTCAGAAACGCCGCTTCGTCGAGCACCGCGACGCCCAGCTGCTGGGCTTTCTTCAGTTTGGAACCCGCGTCCTCGCCCGCCACCACGTAGTGCGTTTTTTTCGACACGCTGCCGCTCACTTTGCCGCCGAGTTTCACGATCGCCTGCTCCGCCGCCTCGCGGGTCAGTGCCTGCAGCGTGCCGGTAAGCACGAAGATCTTTCCGCTCAATTGCGCGCCGGCATCGATGGGAGCCGGGTCAGGCCAGCTGATGCCGCCGGCGAGCAGCCGATCGACGATCCTTAAGTTCTCGGGATCGCGGAAATAGGCTGCGACATGCTTGGCCACCACCGGCCCGACGTCGGGAACGCGCTGGATCTGCTCCTCCGCGGCCTGGCGCAATGTCGCGATGCCGCCGAAATGCCGCGCAAGCGCGAGCGCGGTCGCCTCGCCGACATCGCGTATGCCTAGGGCGTACAAAAAGCGCTGCAAGCTCGTGTGCTTCGCGGCGGCAATGGCGGATTGCAATTTCTGCGCGGATTTTTCGCCCATGCGCTCAAGCGTCGAGAGTTGCTCGGCCTCGAGGGAGAATAGATCCGCCGGTGTTCGCACCCAGTCGCGGTCCACCAGCTGCTCGACGAGCTTGTCGCCGAGACCCTGAATGTCCAGGGCGCGGCGCGACGCGAAGTGCTTGATCTCCTCCTTGCGCTGCGCCGCGCATATTCGGCCCCCGCTGCAGCGCGCGACCGCCTGCTCAGCCTCGCGCACCACCGGCGATCCGCACACGGGGCACACGCTCGGCAGCACCACGGCGGCGGGCGCAGGGTCGGCGCGCCGTTCCAGCAGCACCCTTGCCACTTCCGGAATCACGTCGCCGGCACGGCGGATGACCACGGTATCGCCCACCCGCACATCCTTGCGCGCCAATTCATCCATGTTGTGCAAGGTCGCATTGCTGACCGTGACGCCGCCGACGAACGCCGGTTCGAGCCGTGCCACCGGCGTGAGCGCGCCGGTGCGCCCCACTTGAAATTCGATGGCGCGCACCGTCGTCAGCGCCTCTTCGGCGGGGAATTTGTGCGCGATGGCCCAGCGCGGCGCGCGCGATATGAATCCCAGGGTTTGCTGCAGCCCGAGGTCGTCGACTTTGTAGACCACGCCGTCGATTTGGTACGGCAGCGTCGGGCGCTGCGCCCCGATCTCACGATAGTAGTCCAAGCAGCCGTCGACACCCTCCACCACTCGCGACTGCGGACAAATCTTGAATCCCCAACTCCGCAACGCCTGCAAGGTCCCGCTGTGACTCGCGGGCAATTTGCCGCCCTCCACGATTCCGAGGCCGTAGATGAACAGGTCGAGCGGACGCGCCGCCGTCATCCGGGGATCGAGCTGGCGCAGACTTCCCGCCGCCGCATTGCGCGGGTTGACGAAACTCTTCTCGCCTCGCGCAATGGCTTCCTGGTTGAAACGCTCGAAGCCGGCCAGCGGCATGAACACTTCGCCGCGAACCTCGAGCACCCGCGGTGGCCGATCGGCGCGCAGTTTCAACGGCAGCGCCGCGATGGTCTTGAGATTCTGCGTGATGTCCTCGCCGGTTTCACCGTCGCCGCGCGTCGCTCCTTGCGCGAAAACACCCCCCTCATACCGGGCGCTGACGGCCAGGCCGTCCAGTTTTGGCTCGGCCGAATAGCGGATGGGGCCCTGCTGGCCGAGCCGTTCCCGGATCCGCCGGTCGAACTCGCGCACGTCGTCGTCGCTGAATGCATTGTCCAGGGAGAGCATGGCGAGGCGGTGTTTCACCGCACCGAAGGCCGCGACGGGGGCCGCCCCCACGCGCTGCGTCGGCGAATCGGGCGTCAGCAACTCGGGATGCTGGGTTTCGAGGTCGCGAAGTTCGAGCATGAGCCGGTCGTATTCAGCGTCCGGAACCTCCGGATCATCGAGTGCGTGGTAGCGATAGTTGTAGCGCTCCAGCGTTTCCTTGAGCTCAGTGACTCGAGCTGCGACCTTTCTGGTTGCGCCACCCTTCACGCGCTAGTTCCCCGACAGCGATGCCTGGAAACGCGCAACGTCCTCGCGCACGGCGGCCGCGCGCTGCGGCGACAGCGGCATTCCTTTCGCGTCCTGCACCATGCCGGATAATTCCTCCGCCAATCCGCGCGCCGTCCTGAAAAGTTCATCCACCGTTTCCAGGGGCACGATCGGCCCCGGCAGCACGGCGAACAAGGTCACGCCCCGAAACTCCTGGTCCGGCATCATGGCAACATCGAAGGTTCCGGGCTCGATGAGGCTGGCAACGCAAAACAGACTGCGGCCGTCGACGTGTTTGCGGTGAAAAACTTGGTAGCGCCCGAACGCGAGTCCGTGCATTTCGAGGGCCGTCAGCAGCTCGTTCCCCGACCAGCGCGTCTCGCCCACGGCGCAAACGCGAATGGTCACGATCCTCTGCAGTTCGGCGGCACTGAGAGCGGGCGGCGCCGATGACGCGGCCGGAGTCACGGGCGCGGCCCGGGGCGCGGGCGGCGTGGGTGTAGGCGGCGGATCGGCGCCCACCATCATGGGACCATCCAACACCGGGACTCCATCATAGTTGCCGGTGCGGATGCTGAGCGGTTCGAAAGGCGGCACGCCCCAGTCGCGTTGCCCGGGCGCCGCCCTCATTTCGGGTGCCGCCCCCGGCCTCATTTCCGGTAACGACCCCGGCCTCGTCTCGGGCGCCGGCCGCATTTCGGGCGCCGGTCTCGTCTCGGGCGACGGCCTCATCTCAGGCGCCGCCATCATCTCCTCGGCGCCGGCGACGCTGTAATGCGGATCGGGCGGCATGGTCGACTCGCGGAGCTCAGCGTTGCCCGGTGCTTGGCGGCTTCGCCGCGCCGTCCACCACCAAATGCCGGCGAGCAGCGGCAGACTCAGCCCCAGCAGTACCCAGCGAAGCTCGGCGGCCAAGTGCAGCCCTACATCGCCGCCATGCGCACGGCCTCGTCTACATCCACCGCCACCAAGCGCGACACTCCCGGCTCGTTCATGGTCACGCCGATCAATTGCGACGCCAGCTCCATCGTGCTCTTGTTGTGCGTGATGAATATGAACTGCACATTGCGCGACATGTCGCGCACGATGTCGCAGAAGCGGCCGACATTGTTCTCATCAAGCGGCGCGTCGACTTCGTCCAGCAGGCAGAACGGCGCCGGATTCAAATCAAAAATCGCGAATACCAGGGCCACGGCGGTCAATGCCTTTTCGCCGCCCGAGAGCTGGCTGATGGTGCTGTTGCGCTTCCCCGGCGGACGCGCCATGACGGACACGCCCGATGCCGAGCCATCCTCGCCCGTGAGCTCCAGGTACGCGTGGCCGCCGCCGAACAACCGCGGGAATTTCTCCTTCAGTCCGGCGTTCACCTTGTCGAAGGTATCCTGGAAACGCGTGCGGGTCTCACGGTCGATTTTGCGCATCGCCGATTCGAGGGTTTCCAGCGCGTCCGTCAGATCCTTGCACTGCCGATCCAGGTATTCCTTGCGTTCGGATTGCTCCTTGAATTCGCCGATGGCCGCGAGATTGACCTGGCCCAATCGTTCGATCTTGCCCTTGGTCTCCTCGAGCTGCGATTCCCAGTCCGCAACCGTGGCCTCCGGCGCCAGTTGCGAGATCAGCGCGGCCAGCTCGAAATTCGTTGCCGCGAGTTGCTCGGCGATGCTTTCACGGCGCACGCGCACCTGTTGCGCGGCCAGTCTTGCCTCATCCAGGGCGCTTCGCGCCATTTCCACCCGCTGTTCGGCCGCGAGGCGCTCGGCGTCGCGATCGCGAAGCACGGCATCCAACTCGTCGCTGGCGATTCTGGCCGCCTGCAGCTGCGCGTCGATTTCCGCGCGCACTCGCAACGCCTGCTCCAGCTGGACCTGCGCGGCGGCAAGCGGCGCTTCGCCTTCCGTCAGCTGGCCCGCAAGTTCGTTGCGCCGCGTTTCCAAGCCTTCCAGCTGCTTCTCGATGCGCGTCAATGCCGTGGCGAGGGAGGTGTGCGACGAGCGGCGCGACTCGACTTGCAGCGCCAATTCCCGGGCAAGCTGCTGTGCCGTCAGCGCCGCCGCGCGTGCCGTGCCGGCCTCCGCGCGCATGCGCTCGCGCTCCTGTTCGAGCGCAATGCGCTGCGGCTCGAGAGCGGCCAGTTTGTCGATGGCGGTTTCCATTCTTCCGCGCGCCGCGCGCAGATCCGTCTCCGCGCGCTCGAGCTCGCCGCGGACGTCGGCGAGCCCCGTCTCCAACTGCGCCAGGCGCTGCGCCGCATCCAGCTTGCGCGCCTGGGCCGAATCCAGCTCGGCGCGCCGATCCACATGTTCACGGTGCAGCCGATTGACGTCCGCCTGCAGACGGTCGCGCCGGTCTTCGTGGTCGCGCACGCTTTCACGAGTGAGTTCCAAGCGGCGCTCGAGTTCCTTGACCTCATCCGCGAGGCCCGTCGCCCGCGCGCGGATCTCGCGCAAGCTTTCCTCGCGCTCGATCACGCCGGTGTGAGGATCCGCATCGCGCGACAAGCGCAGCCAATCCGACCCCAGCCATATTCCATCGCGCGTCACCACCGATTCGCCCGCCGCCAGGCGGCGCCGGCGCGCCAGCGCTTCGATCAGGGTCTCCGCCGTATACACCGAGGACAGCACCGAACTCAGCAAGGTTGCGCCCTGCACTTTCGCCTGCAGCGTGGTGGATTCGCGCGGGACGGCGGACGCATGACCCATGCTCACTACGGCCAGGTGCCCGCCATCGAAGCTCCCGAGCAAATCCGTGACGCTGTCCAGTCCGTCGACGCACACCGCCTCCAAGTAGGATCCGAGCACCGTCTCCACGGCCCGCTCCCAGCCACGGTCGACGCGCAACTGCTGCGCGACGCGCGGCTGGCGGTCGAGCGACTTCGACTTCAGCCACTCGGTGACTTTGCCGGAGACTTTCCCAAGCGCCGCCTGCTGCAGCGCCTCGGTCGATACCTGCGACCCCAGCGCCTCCTGCCACCG
>Ga0210408_10005003_pt1 | contig 11716 bp, 8 predicted proteins | sample IncBWH4MmetaG_FD_155471 | JGI IMG/M metagenome (GOLD analysis project Ga0210408, IMG submission 155471) | Forest soil microbial communities from Barre Woods Harvard Forest LTER site, Petersham, Massachusetts, United States - Inc-BW-H-4-M | ecosystem: Environmental > Terrestrial > Soil >... | reverse complement strand
CAAGTCTGCAACCAACGCCTTGATCGTCCAAGCTGTCCGTTCCTGTGCACAGCGGAAGATCTCCTATCTCATTTACACGAATTTTGCGTATGGCAAAAAGGAAAAAGATAGCCTCAGCGACTTCAAGGAGCGCAACGGCTTCGAACGTATCGACTTACCTCGTTACTACGTTCCCTTGACACTCGCGGGTTCGGCGGCTCTCCGTCTCGGATTGCACCATAGGATTTTCGATTATGTCCCCGAATCTGTCGCCGCCAGGCTACGTGAGCTTCGCAGAAATTGGTACCAATACAAGTTCCAGCCCACGTTGAAAGGCGCGAGCGAGTAAAGCCATGCCGGGGATCGTCGGACTGATCACAAAAAAGCCCAGCGAACAGGCTCGTGAAGAGCTGTGCCAAATGGTGAAGGCCATCCGGCACGAGCCTTTCTACACGATAGGAACCTGGATCGATGAATCGTTAGGCATTTACGTGGGGTGGTCGGCTGCAAACAACTCATTGTCCAGCAGAATGCCGCTCAGGAACGAGAAAGGAGACGTAGTTCTCGTCTTTTCGGGTGAAGAATTCGCCAGCGCTGAAACCGCTCGCCGGTTGAAGCAGCGTGGGCACGCTATCAATGGCCACGGCCCTGCCTACCTCGTGCATCTCTACGAAGACGATCCGTCATTTCCCGCGGGACTCGACGGGATGTTTCATGGACTGGTTGTGGATCGCAAGCGAGGGACGGCCACGCTGTTCAACGACCGCTACGGAATGTATCGCATTTACTACCACGAAGCGAAGGACGCTTTCTACTTTGCGGCCGAAGCCAAAGCCATTTTGACCGTTCGTCCTCAACTGAGGAAAGCAAACGCTCGCAGCCTTGGCGAGTTCGTTGCCCTCAGTTGCGTTTTACAGGATCGGACTCTCTTTGAGGGCATCCATCGCTTGCCAGGCGCTTCGACTTGGACCTTCCGTGGCGGTTCAGTCGAGCGAAAGTCTACATATTTCCAGCCCCGTGAGTGGGAAGAGCAGCCTCCTTTGGACTCGGAATCGTATTACCGCGACCTGCGGGAAACGGTATCGCGAACGCTTCCAAAGTATTTCAACAACGGGGAGCGGATCGGGATAGCTCTCACAGGCGGGCTCGACACACGAATCATCATGGCCTGGCAGAGAGCTGCGTCGGAGTCGCTTTCCTGCTACACGTTCGGAGGCCCTTTCCGGGACTCCGAGGACGTTCTCGTGGCCCGCCGAGTGGCAAGCGTCTGCGGACACCCTCACCAGGTGATCTCGGTCGACGGCGATTTCCTCAAAAGTTTTCCCCATTACGCCGAACGGACCATGTACTTGACCGAAGGCTGCGTCGATCTGAGCCGGTCGCCTGATCTATACGTCAGCGAAAGGGCCCGCGAAATTGCGCCAATCAAAGTCGTCGGCACTTATGGCAGCGAAATAATCCGCCAAGCACCAATGTTCAAACCCGTCGAGCCAACGCCCGGGTTATTTCGCGCAGAACTGCTTTCCGAGGTTCAAAAGGCGGCGACAACATATGCCGAGCTTCGTCGCGAACATCCACTGACCTTTTCTGCTTTCCGCCAGTCGCCTTGGTATCACTCAGGCGTGCTCGCGCTTGAGCAGACTCAACTCACGGTTCGGTCTCCGTTTCTAAGCAATGACTTCGTACGAGCGGTGTTTCGTGCGCCCAAGTCGGCGCATGCGAACGGTGACGTTCGCCTTCGCCTGATCGGTGACGGAAACACGGCTCTCGGCCAAATACCGAGCGACCGCGGCGTGGGCGGAGCTTCGGGACCGCTGTCCAGGATGCTCTCTCGAGCAATCCTAGAATTCTCCTTCAGGTCGGAATACGCCTACGACACTGGCATGCCCCAATGGCTTGCTCGGATCGATCACTTGTTCTCGCCCTTACACCCGGAAAAGCTTTTTCTTGGCAGGCACAAGTTCTATCACTTCCGCGTCTGGTACAGAGATGCACTCTCCGGATACGTCCGGGACATGCTGCTCGACTCTCGCACGCTTTCGCGTCCTTACCTCGAACGCAAGGGCGTCGAGGCCGCTGTATTGGGGCACCTCAAAGGAGATCGCAACTACACCACGGACATTCACAAGCTCCTTTCCCTGGAACTGCTGCATCGCCTTTTCCTGGACGCCAGATGAGTTCAGCCTGCCAACTCCGAAATACTGAGGGTGAATAGAATGAATCCCTCGAGCGCTCTGTTCCTTTTCGCCGTTGGAATCGCAGGCCTCTTTTACCTCGATCGCGATAACTCCATCCGCACTTCCAAGGCCCTGTGGCTGCCTGTTATATGGCTCTGGATCGTGGGGTCGAGGCCCGTCTCCGCCTGGCTGGGACTCGCGCCAGTTTCAGGCGATAGCCAACTCCTCGACGGCAGTCCGCTTGATCGGTTTGTTTTCCTGATCCTATTGATCGCCGGAATATTGGTGTTGGCACACCGAAGCCATCGGACAAAAGTTCTTCTCCGGGCGAGCTGGCCCATCCTGATCTTCTTCTCTTATTGTCTACTCAGCGTGCTCTGGTCGGATTTCTCCGACATAGCTTTCAAGCGCTGGACCAAAGCTCTTGGGGACCTGGTGATGGTCCTTATCGTAGTAACAGATGGCGAACCGCGCGCAGCGCTTAAGCGCCTTTTGTCTCGCACGGGCTTTGTCCTTATGCCCGCTTCGTTCCTGTTGATCAGATATTTCGGTAATCTGGGTCGCACCTATGACGCCTTTACAGGCGAGCCGGCGAACATCGGGGTGACAATCGGCAAGAATATCCTGGGCGTCACCACTCTCGTGCTGTCGCTCGGCGCCGTGTGGCGGGTTCTCACGCTTCTTCAAGATAGCCAGCAGCCCAATCGCGGCCGGCACCTGTTAGCCCAAGGCACTCTGCTCGCTTTTGGCGTGGCCCTCCTGGTCACGGCAAACTCAGCTACTTCCGTGGTCTGCTTTGCGCTCGGCACTGGGTTGATGCTCGCCATCTTACTGTTCGTCCGCGGACCTCGACCCGGGATCGTGCATGGGCTTGTCCTGGGAGCTTTACTCGCGGGCGGCTTCGTCATCGCCTTCGGCGCTGGGGCCAACATCGTCCACGCTTTGGGCCGGCAAACGAACTTAACTGGACGCCTGTCGATTTGGGATGCTGTCGTTCCCATGGCTCCCAACCCAATGTTCGGTGCGGGATTTGAGAGCTTTTGGATCGGGCCCCGCGTGCAGACCTTATGGCGTGCTTTCCCTGTCCTTCATCCTAATGAGGCGCATAACGGCTACATTGAGGTTTATCTCAATCTGGGATGGGTCGGAGTGATGCTGATCGCGCTGGTTCTGATCAACGGCTATCGGCGCGCCACCGCGGTTTTTCAGCGCGAATCTGCCCTCGGAGCCCTGATGCTGGCCTATATAGTTGTCCCGGCGATCTACAGCGTGACCGAGGCAGGCTTCAGGATGCTGGATGTTATTTGGATTTTTCTGCTCCTCGCAATTGCCGCTTCGGATGAACTGGTTTGGGATGTAGACGCACAGCAGGAATTTGTCGATCTCCCGGAGAACGAAAGCGCCATGTTGCCCTCCGATGAGAGCTCCGGCATCACAATGCTTCGGGAGGAGAATTGACACCGTTCGACGCCAGCGGGACATTCCATCCCGTTGCTAAAGGCGAGGGCCTGCGCAAGGCTGCCGTTCGCGGCGCTGGTGTCACGATTTTTTCGTCAGCGCTATCGTTTGCTATACAGATCGCCGCAACCATGGTACTGGCGCGGCTGCTCACGCCCGTCGATTTTGGCATCGTGACCATGGTCACTACTTTTAGTCTGCTCCTCTGTAGCTTCGGCCTGAATGGATTCACAGAGCTGCTCTTGCAGCGCGAAAGTCTCACTCATTCTCTAGTCAGCAATCTTTTCTGGATCAACCTCACTGCGGGCGTCCTCCTCACCATCATGTTCGCCGCTCTTGGACCCGTGATTACAGTCTTTTATCACGATCCGCTTGTAAAGCATGTTGTAGAGGGGATGTCGCTCACGATCGTTGCCTCCAGCCTCTCTGTAATTCATGTTGCGCTTCTCAATCGCGCTATGAGGTTCACGGCGGTTTCGACAAACAACATAGTCAGCCGCATCGTTTGCGTGACGGTCTCGATTATTCTGGCCCTCAAGGGATGGAATTACTGGGCTCTGGTCGCAGGCTACATTGCGCAACCGATTAGTATCTCGATTGGTGCTTGGGTCATGTGCCGTTGGACTCCTGGCCTGCCCCGATATGGCTGCGGCACTCGCGCCGCTTTAAAATTCGCGACGAACGTATACTCGCATTTCAGCCTCAACTATTTCGCGGGGAATGCCGATAACCTTCTTGTTGGTTGGCGATTTGGTGCCCAGGCACTCGGATTCTATAAGAAGGCGTTCGATATATTTTTCCTTCCGTTGTGTCAACTGTTGTCACCGATCTCGGCTGTCGTGGTGACGACTCTCAGTCGCCTCAAAAGCGAACGCGACCGCTACCAACAATACCTGTTGGCCGGCATCTCCGTTCTGGCTTTCGTGGGCATGGGCGTTGGCGCGGGTTTTACAGTGGTAAGCAGAGACATGATCCGCCTTTTCTTGGGCCCTGGCTGGGAAGAGACGGGGCGAATCTTCGCCTTTTTTGGTCCCGGCATCGGCGTGATGTTGCTCTACAACACGCACGGCTGGATTCACCTCTCGATCGGGCGACCGGAACGATGGTTCCGCTGGGGGTTGATTGAGGTCCTTTGCACCGTGGGTCTGTTCCTGATCGCTCTCCCTTGGGGCCCCACAGGAATCGCCTTGGCCTGGACCGTCTCTTTTTTCGTTCTCTTGATTCCTTCCCTTTGGTACGCGGGAAGGCCAATCGGTCTGGGCGTTGGTCCTGTCCTGACGATCATCTGGAAATTTTTCGTAGCCTCCATCGTAGCCGCCGGCACCACAGCCTGGTTGATTCACATCATGCCGCAGTTCGAAGCGATGCCGGGGGCGGTGGGCGCTTTAGCTCGTCTGGTCTCGTACTCCCTGCTCTTCGCGACGCTGTACCTTGGCGCTGTTGTTGCGCTCCATCGAGGCCTTGAGCCTATTCGCCGTGCCGCTGGGCTTCTTGGCGACCTCCTGCCCCGGAGCTCTGGAAGGCGGTCAGTCGCGGTCGCCCCGCCGGCCGCTGCGACGAGTTAAAAGGTTTCCAATCTCTGGCGGGCACAAAGGTCAACGCAATAACAAACTCAAATAATTGCTTATTGCTCGTCAGGTGCTGAGAGTCAGTTGCCTACGTCACAAACTGAAATGAAGATCGCATTGCTTACGGGCTGCCGAGACAGGCATTACGCGTTCGGCTTGATAACAGCATTGATCTCAAGGGGCCTGTGCCTGGAAGTTATCGGCAGCGATGAAATTGATAGCCCCGACTTACATCGCAGTCCACGGCTGAGCTTTTTTGGTTTCGAACGTTGGCAGACGAGAAATGCCAGTTTCGTGCAGAAGACCCTTAGGCTGTTGAACTACTATGCTCGCCTTCTCGCATACGCCGCGGCAGCCAAGCCTGAGATCTTTCACATTCTTTGGAACTACAGGCTCGAATACTTCGATCGAACGCTGCTCATGCTCTACTACAAACTACTGGGCAAAAAGGTAGCTCTCACTGCTCACAATATTAATGCCGGAAAGAGAGATTCAAACGACTCATGGCTCAATCGTCTTACTTTGCGGATTCAATATCGCCTTACGGATCATTTCTTCGTGCATACCTCAAAGATGAAGACGGAGCTCGTGGCCGATTTTCGTGTTCCCGAGCAAAACGTCACTTTGATCCCGTTTGGAATTAACAACGCTCTCCCAGACAGGGGACTCACTCGCGCCGAAGCCAGACAACAGCTCGGAATCGGCAATGCGAACAATACAATTTTGTTCTTCGGTAACCTTGGACCTTATAAAGGCGTGGACCTCTTGGTTTCAGCATTTCAACGGATTGCTGCCACCAAGGCGAAATATAGACTGATCATCGCCGGCAAACCAAGGGGAGGATGCGAGAAGTACGTGTCTGGAATCGAAGAGGCCATCAGGAATTCCGGCATTCAAAATCAGGTGCAGTTAAGGATCGGATTCGTTCCGGACGATAGACTGGAAGCATACTTCAAGGCTGCCGATCTCCTCGTGCTCCCCTACAGGTTCATCTCCCAGAGCGCGGTACTTTTGATGGCATACAGCTTCGGTCTGCCCGTTGTCGCCACCGATGTTGGATGTTTTAGCGAAGACGTAATCGAAGGCAGGACCGGCTTCGTCTGCAAGCCGGACGATCCGGTCGACTTGGCCAACGCTATTGAGAGGTATTTCGCAAGCGATTTGTACCAATCCTTGGACAAGCGCCGCCAGGAGATTCGAGATTACGCCAACGAGCGGTATTCGTGGGAAAGAGTCAGCGAGTTGACCTTGAATGCTTACAAGGGATTGTTACAGGACCAGGAACCAATCCGCCCTCGGGCTGATGACCTTCAAACGGAGAACAGGACATGAACATTGCTCAGCGCTCCCTCCAATTCATGCAGGGATTCCTGAAGAGTTACGGCCCTTCAAATATTAAAAAGATCCTTTGGGACAAGGAATTCTCTGGAGGCAAATGGAACTTCATTGATGACACGGCCGGAGACTGCGTGTATCCGCACCTCGCAAGGCATCTCCATCGGGGAAACATTCTGGATCTCGGCTGCGGCCCCGGAAACACGGCCAACGAACTGGCTGCGAGTGCCTACCACACCTACGTCGGTGTGGACATATCTGAAGCGGCCTTACTCAAGGCGAGAAGACGCACAGGGGAGACCGGTCGAACGGGCAAGAATCTCTTCGTGAAAGACGATTTTCTCAACTACGTGCCCACACAGCGATTTGACCTGATCCTCTTCCGCGAGTCGATGTACCACGTTCCAATTGGCAAGGTCAAAACAATCTTGGATCGCTATGCCAATTATCTGAAGGACGGAGCCGTTTTTGTCGTCAGGTTGCACGGCGGCACAACGAAGCATAGGCCCAAGGCAATGCTAAACATCATCGAGAGCGAGTTCGAAATTATCGAGAAATCTCAATATCCCGAAGAGGCAACCGTGCTTGTTTTCAAGCCAAGGCGTCCGTGCTAACCGCTATCGTTGACACAGGCGTCCGCTCGTTATTTCGATTGCGGAAATCTTTCAGATCAAGAGCAAATATCGAAGGGAGCTGTAGAACGCAAGAACTTTTCGCCGGACTGCAGCTCCCCTCGGAACAAATAAAAGTTTAATGAATAGTGAGGCTGAGACTGGTGGGCGGAAAGGGTTGTCCCGAGTTCAACTGCTGTCCGTAGCAAGCGGCCGCATTGAACGAATGAATTGCGTTTACGGTTGCCGTTCCGCCGCTTGCCGATCCCAGGCCAGCGTAAGCTGTGAACGTAACCGTACTCCCCGATACCGAAGCGATTTGCCATAAACGGTTGTAGCCGGCTACAGAGGACCCGCGAATCCAGAACGATTGGTACTGGCTAAAACCCGCGGGTGCGCCGCCGGCAAGCGTAGCGGTCGCTGTCGTGCCATTCTCAGTGATCGAGCTTATTGAAGGAGATATCGCGTAGCGCGTGTCGTAGCTCGTATTGTTAAAGCACACTTGCGCCGGAATCGCATTCACGAAACCGCCCGGACCCGAGCCAATGACGTCAGGCCCAATCGCTGGATAGGGGATCGTGGTATGACCGAGTCCGTCCACATACCACCAGGGTGCAGACACGTAGTAGAAGGAAGCGGGCAGCGCGGTGCTGCTCGGCACTGCTTGAGCGTACGCCGACAGCGCAGTAGGGACCTCGGAAATGAGCGAGCAAATCGTGGACCATACCGCATTGCTCGAATTGCCGCACCACCGGACAGCTGCCGTCACCGTATCGTAATTCCCCCAGAGGTATCCGGTGGAGGCGACCTTCGTGTCATTGAAGACAGTGCTGAAAGAGCAGCCCTGGCCCCCCGCCCAACCAAGTGCGAAAATGCTGTGGTTCCCCGTGCCGCCGCAGCCCGTATTGTCTGTCTGTGATGCTGGTATGTCTTTGTAAGAGTTATGATATCCAGGTTCGCCGAGAACGTTCCCGATCATGTTGAAATAACGGGCGTAGGCTTCGATGTCCACCGCCATCGTGCTGCCGGTCTTGTATGGGCCGTCCCTTCCGGTCCAATAGTTCCGAAACGCAGTAGCCATCCAACTGGTGCCATGAATGTCATCGGCCGCCATTTTTGCGCCTACGTTGCCTTCAAATAAGTTTAAATACGAGCCATCTTGGTGGGAAGGGTAGGAATCGGATTGTTGAAAATTCGGCGCCGAGCCGTTGGCCGTGTAGTAGTTGTCCGTAGAGTAGTTATAGGCGAATACGTTGCCCGTTCCGTTGTTGATGATTTCTGCGGTGGCCGTGTGCTGGAGCATGTTATTGGCTACTAGACTGTCATCTGTCATAAACGCCAACTCGATGCCGTAACTTAAGTCGTAGCCGTTCGATCCGTAAATATAATTGTTTTGAATCGTTAAGTGCGATGATTGGTATGTCCAGATGTTGTTTCGATAGGGCGGACTCGCATTGTTGATGGTTCTTACTCCCGTGGCCCAACAGTTTCTTGCCCATCCAAAAAAGAACAGTGTGCCTGCAAACACGGGGCTATCGGTTCCAACAGAGCTATCCAACGTCAGATTTTCCACGCCATCGTTTGTTACAGGCAGATGAGTCGGCCATCCGGCATGCGGCGAATAGGCCGCAGACCAGATCGGAGAGTACAGTCCTGGGCTGATTCCAACCGTGTTGCCCGAAACAGACGTAACTGTCACTGTTTGCGTTTGACTGTTTCCGGACGGCCCCCCCTGGCCTCCTTGTTGTGAACAAGTTCCCAGTGATCCTGTATTTTGGCAGTTCCATATCGTTCCCGGATCGCTCGGCTGATCGGCCTGCCAAAGGATCAGCAGCGCACCGACACTCAAATTCGCTGTGCTCGATAACGTAATCGACGTGGTCCCCGGTACATACCCAGCTGTCCAATTTGCCGTGTTCGGAAGTCCGCTGCGCGCATCCTGGGCATCTCCGTTGATTATGCAAACTCCACCGCCCAGACCTTGGCAACCCGATCCGGGCCCTGACGTGAAGCGGATGATGGTCTGGTCTGCACCCATGCCCCGTAAAACGACGTTCGATTTTCCGCCGAAATTGATACTGCTGTTCAGGTAAAACGTGCCAGCTCCAAGTTGAACGTACTGATTCGTGCCGCAGGCACTGATAGCGTTGTTAATAGTCGATGCGGAGCCAGGAGTTCCAGACGTTCCATAGGCCTGAATCGTTGATCCGCACTGTGCCCAGCTCGCATCTGGAATACCGCCGATAACGCCGGCGTTGGACCAGTTAATCGCACGGCTTGGAGAAATGATTCCGGACCAGGCCTGCTGTGCTCGAGCGGAGACAGGCGCGATCAAAAGCAGTAAAAATAACCACAGACGCGATTGTCCCTTTTTCATTGGCCACCTAAGTTTTCGAGAGAATGTAAGCTCTGGGCGTCTGCGATTTCGACAGGAACGCAACTTCTTACAAGTAGACTCCATCGTTTGCGACTCTGCTCTGGATCAGGAGTATAGTGTGCGTAGACGGGTTGGCGCTCGAAAAATTGCTGGACCTGGAGTCAAACCGCCGTTTTGTCGTTTCTTAACGCTGCAATGAACGCCGCCCTTATCGTGCACCTATCGCCCAGATTCTATAATGTTTGTCCCGGTTAAACTTAGCTTTTGCTTTGATCGGTTCCTACTGGCTTGTCGAACAATTATGATCAGGACAGTAACCTGTACCCCTGGGCAATTCGTGGTCTTTTGGATACGTACCGCAACTGAGGCTCAATCGCGGCCCATCCCTCTGTAGTGCCATTAATCCCTAGGTCTGAGGAGAAATAAGCATGCAAACATTTAGACAATCCATTCAGGCCAGCTTAGAGCGAGTCGGTGTTTATCAACGGTTGAGGGCGTCGCGTGTCTCCGATCTTTATTGGAACATTGCCGATAAGCGGCGGATCGACGCTCGGCACAGAGAGATGGATTTCTATCGCAGTCTATTCAATGGATTCCATCGGGGTGACTTGATTTTCGATGTTGGGGCAAACGACGGGAGGAAGACAGACGTCTTCCTGAGGTTGGGGGCACGCGTTCTCGCTGTGGAACCAGACGAGCATAACCAACAGGTGATAAGGGAAAAGTTCCTGACATTAAGGTTGGCTCGAAAGCCGGTAGTCATTGTCGGTAAAGCAGTAAGCGACAAAGTTACGACTGAAACAATGTGGATCGACCGGGCTGGATCATCGCTGAATACCCTCAGTCACAAATGGGTAGAGACGCTAAAAGGCGACAAAACCAGGTTTAAACACACAAACAGCAGTCTAGAATTTGCGCAACATCGTCTGATCGAAGCAACCACACTCGACGACCTGATCGTTGCTCATGGCCTTCCGTTCTTTATCAAGATCGACGTCGAGGGTTATGAGGCAAATGTGGTAAAGGGCTTGAGGTATCGCGTCCCGCTTCTTTCATTCGAGGCTAATCTACCTGAATTCAGACCGGAAGCTTTGGAATGCGTGGAGTTGCTCGAAAGGTTGAGCGTAGACGGAAAGTTCAACTACGCAGCCGAAGGTCGGCAGACTTTGGCTCTGGAGACGTGGCTAGATGCGGGCGCATTTTCACAGGAGCTCGAAAAGTGCTCCCTGAATACCATCGAGGTATTCTGTAAGAATTGCATGTCTAATTGAAGAGATAGCGGAGCTGCTTTTGGAGGTCAAGAATTGACCCTCCAATACGCGCCGAACTCCGGTAGACTCGATGCTTGATGGGAATTGCTTTTGTGGCGGCGCTGCAAAGCTTCGGCAGAATGGCTCTTGGGATAATTTGCAGCCTACTGCTCATTCAGGCCCTCGCGGCTTCGCACACCGACAATCTTAAGCCTTCCGATGCGCAAACCGCGCCTCAGCCTCATTCTGTCGATTTGAAGTGGAAAGCCAGCGTCTCGCGTGTGGTTGGCTATAACGTGTACCGGTCCGAAACAGACGGAGGACCTTATATCAAGCTGACCTCAGCTCCGGTCCGGGCGACCAACTACACAGATCGTAGTGTTCAAAGCGGGCACATCTACTTCTATGCGGTCACCGCCGTCGATAGCAAAGGCAAAGAAAGTATCCACTCGAGCCAAGCCAAGGCCTCAATTCCCTCGCCCTAAATGCTATCTGATCCATCTAATCATTGTTTCACGCGAAACTCGTAAGCTCATCTCATGCCAACAAATGCCTTTGTAACCGGCGAATACATTAAGAAAGTCCCCCACTGGCACACAGATGATTCTGTGTGGAAGGCGAACCGCGTACGGCAGGTGCTGCAGCGAAATCATCTGTCGCCTCGGCTTATCGGAGAAGTCGGCTGCGGCACAGGTGAGGTCCTTCGACAATTGCAGCTCGGCATGGATCCGCAGTGTCTGTTCGTGGGTTACGACATTGCACCGGAGGCGATCGAGCTAAGCCGGACCCGCCAGAACGAACGGTTGCAATGTCGGCTGGCGGACATTCGAAAAGAGCCCGGCGCACATTTCGATTTGCTGCTGATTCTGGACGTTCTGGAACACCAGGAGAACTACTTCAGTTTCTTGCGTAGCATAAAGTTGCTCTCGCCGTACAAACTCTTCCACACTGTGTTGGATCT
>Ga0210408_10005002_pt1 | contig 11717 bp, 8 predicted proteins | sample IncBWH4MmetaG_FD_155471 | JGI IMG/M metagenome (GOLD analysis project Ga0210408, IMG submission 155471) | Forest soil microbial communities from Barre Woods Harvard Forest LTER site, Petersham, Massachusetts, United States - Inc-BW-H-4-M | ecosystem: Environmental > Terrestrial > Soil >... | reverse complement strand
GGTCGCCGGGATGCACGGCCCAACCAATCAGATGCGGCGAGCTCAATTCTTTAAGGTGCGCGAGTGTTTTGAGGGCGAATTGCTCGACATGGTCCTGGTCCTGCTTGGGGTCGGGCGCGATGACTTCGAGATAGCGGCGTTCGCCGAGAGAGAGGAGGGCGTTGCGAGTGCCGCGGCCCGGATGAACACCGCCAATCGCGGGGCGGACGCCAGTGTGCTGCTCGACGAAGTCCATGCCGTGATCGAGGTCTTTGCAGCCGAGGAGAATGTGATCGAGCTGCGACGGAACTTCATTGACAGCCGATGTTAGCAGAGGCGCGCACGCTGCTCCAACTACGACTGCAATAAAAGGTCGGCGGCCAATCGTGCGCATATTAATCCTCGGAACGAAGCCACTAACATTCGCAACTAGACTAGAGCGGGTGGGGTTCCACTGCGCTTAGTTTGTCGCGCGAGATTCTGTTTCTTGCTGTAACGACGCGATTACGTCGGCGAGAGGTCTGGGGCCGAGGTCGCCTTTGCTGCGATGGCGAACGGAGACGGTGCCGGCTTCGGCTTCTTTTGCGCCGACCACGAGCATGTAGGGAATCTTTTGCATTTGCGCGTCGCGGATTTTGGCCGGGAGCTTTTCGTTGCGGTCGTCGAGATGGACGCGGATGTTGTGACGTTTGAGAGTTTCGGCGACGTGCTTGGCGTAGTCGGCGACCTTCTCGCTCACCGGGCAGATTTCGACTTGCACGGGAGCAAGCCAGAGCGGGAAGGCTCCGGCATAGTGCTCGACGAGAATGCCGAAGAAGCGCTCGACGGAACCGAGCAGAGCGCGATGGACCATGAGCGGCTGGTGGCGGGCGCCATCTTCGGCGACATATTCGAGGCCGAAACGAGTGGGAAGATTGAAATCAAACTGTACGGTGGTGAGCTGCCAGGGGCGGCCAATGGCGTCGATTAGCTTGATGTCGATTTTCGGGCCGTAAAAAGCGCCTTCGCCTTGAATCGTTTTGTAAGGGATATTGAGCCGCTTCAAGGTGTTGGCCAGGCCGGCGGAGGCGCGGTGCCAGTCTTCGGCCTTGCCCTCGTAATTTTCCGGATGCGAAGCGTCCCAATCGGACAGTTCAACTTCGAATTTGTCGAAGCCGAAATTTTTCATCACCGCGAACGCGAAATCGACGCAGGCTTCCACTTCCTTTTCAATTTGCGAGGGAGTGCAGAAAATGTGCGCGTCGTCTTGCGTGAAGCCGCGGACGCGGAGCAAACCGTGCAGGACGCCGCTGCGCTCGTAGCGATAGACGGTGCCGAGTTCGGCGAGGCGCACGGGAAGATCGCGGTAGCTGTGCAGCTTCGATTTGTAGATGAGAATGTGGCCGGGGCAGTTCATGGGCTTGAGCTGGTAGTCGGCTTTTTCCACCTCGATCGGGCCGAACATGCTGTCTTTGTAGAAATTGGTGTGACCGCTGGTCTTCCAGAGTTCAAGACGCATGATGTGCGGAGTGTAGACGAGGTCGTAGCCGCGTTTTAGAAGCTCATCGCGCAGCCAGTCTTCGATGATCTTGCGGATCAGGCCGCCCTTGGGATGCCAGAAGATCAGGCCGGGGCCGGCTTCGTCTTGAATGCTGAAGAGGTCCAGCTCGGTGCCGAGCTTGCGATGATCGCGACGCTTGGCTTCCTCCAGGCGATGGAGGTATTCGTCCAGCTCTTTTTTGGTGAAGAAGCAGGCGGCATAAATGCGCTGCAGCTGCGGATTTCCTTCCTGCCCTTTCCAGTAGGCACCGGCGACGCTCATCAACTTGAATGCTTGAATGCGCTTGGTGGAAGGAATGTGCGGGCCTCGGCAGAAGTCAATGAACTTGCCGGTGGTATAGAAGGAGACGATGGGCTCTACGGCTTTTTCCTGGACCAGTTCGCACTTGAAAACCTGGTTGGATTTTTTGTAGAGCTCGAGGGCTTCCGGCTTGGGAATGAGCTTGCGCTCGTTGGGCAGATCCTGAGCGGCAAGCTCGTGCATTTTGGCTTCGATCTTGGCCAGGTCGTCGGGAGTAAAAGGCTCGTCGCGGAGAAATTCGTAGAAGAAGCCGGTGTCGATGGGCGGACCGATGCCAAGCTTGACGGTGGGATAGAGCTCCATGACTGCGGCGGCGAGGAGATGCGCGGCGGAATGGCGGAAGACGAAGAGCGCGTCGGGATCTTTTTCGGTGAGGATCTGGAGCTTGACGTCATGGTCGAGCGGGCGGCGGAGATCGATTAACTCACCAGCGCCGTCATTGGGCGCGGCTACACGCGCCACTAGCGCTGCATCCGCAAGACGAGGCGAAATCCCTCTAGCGATGTCCGCGGGCGTGGTGCCCTTGGGCACCTCCTGGACTTTGCCGTCCGGCAATGTGACGTGTATCGGCTCCATGCGCTTCCCACCTGGAAGGAGAAAGAATAAAGCTTATCGGCGCAGCGGTGCACGGTCAAGGCGGGCATGCACCACCGCCTAGATGATCCGTCGGCCAATGTAAGCAGGCGGCGGCGTTTGGATCGAGGTGCCACTGTGCGATTTCGCTGTTATGCGGGCGGAGGGTACACTCTTTCCCTTATGCGGACATCCCTGCTGCTGGGTTCATCGCTCCACAACTTTCGAGGCCAATTCATGAAGCAACTCGCGATGTTTGTTTTTGCTTCGCTCTTAGCCCCGCTCAATAGCGGCGCCCAAGAAGGTAAGCCGCTGTCCGCGCCGGACGAGCGATACAGGGCGGACATCCTCCTAGTTGTGGCGCACCCGGATGATGAGGGGGCGGCGACGCCGTATCTGGCGAGGGCGATTTACGACGAACACAAGCGGGTTGCCGTGGTTTTCACCACACGAGGAGGGAGCGGCGGAAACGATTACTCCCGAGAGCATGGTTCAGCGCTGGCGGATGTTCGGGAACAAGAAGCGCGGCAGGCGTGCTCGGCGTTAGGGATTACGAACGTATGGTTTCTCGACGGGCAAGACACCGCGTCGCAAAATGTGCTGAATTCGCTGGCCAACTGGGGGCACGGCGCAAATTTAGAGGCACTGGTGCGCATCGTAAGATTAACGCGACCGGACGTGATCTTGAGCTGGTTGCCTGGGACATTCATTGGCGAAAATCACGGCGATCATCAGGCTTCGGGTGTGCTGTCCACGGAAGCGTTTGATCTCGCCGGTGACCCAGTGGCGTTCCCGGCTCAAGTGGCTGGCGCCTCGAAGCGATTGGAGCCCTACCTCGAAAACCTGACACCGTGGCAACCGAAGAAGATCTATTTTTTCAGCGACGCAAGTGATGAAAAACAATTCGTGGAAAAGGGCCCAGCGTATTCCGTCAAGGAAATTTCGCCGTCGAAAAAGAAACCATATTGGCGAATCGCCCTGGATGCCGCAAAACCGCATCTCACCCAATTCCCTGGTGAGATCCACATGCTTTCCAAGCTCAGCGACGAACAATTGAATGCAATGATGAGCGATCCGACCCACATGTGGTGGTCGGAGCCAATGACCTTGATTTTTGGCAAAGCAGCCGTCCCGACGCAACTGTGGGAGGCGATTTTCCCGGACGTGGAGCCTCGACAGAAGGAGCCACCTGCTTCGGTCGAAGTCGAGAGTGGGCCGCTAGTTATATTTGACTCGGGTGAACGTAAGCCTCTGACCTTGGCACTGGGAGACCCGTGGCACTTCTACGCCGAATTTCGCCACGCCCACAAACTGAACAACCTGCCCGTCGCACGCGTTCCGGAAATCGCGGTGAAGGACGGTAGCATCGTCGGGATTCCTTTGGTCGTCACGCGGAAACCGGGAGCAGCACGCGAAATCACTCTGAAGGCCGCAGTGCCAAGCGGATGGAAGGTACTCAGCGGGGAAGGAAAATTCTTTTTGCCTGACGAGGAGATCAGCTATTTGCGCGTAGAGGTGCAGTCGCCAGAAATCCCTGAAAAAGAGTTGAAGGGCAGACAGGCGGATTCCATCCTCGTGAGCGGAATGGTCGGAGGCAAATCAGTTGGTGAGGCCGGACTAAAAGTCCTGCTGCGTTCCAGTGCGTTGCCGCAGTAGGTCTCGGCGCGCTTTGTTCCCACTGTAGCTGCGATTTGCCGCGCAGCCAGAATGGCTGGGCCACTTACTTCTTTGTGCGGGCGGCCTCCATGTTTTCCCACGCGGCATCGGGAATGAGCAGCAGGTCGTTGAATTCGCCGGCGCCGCGCAGCCAGCCCCCGCCATCGATGACCACGCATTCGCCGTTAATATATTCAGCCATATCGCTCAACAAAAAAGCCGCGAGGCTGGTCAGTTCTTCGTGCCGGCCGAATCGCTTCATCGGGTGCGATTCCTTGGCGTGCTCCTCAAATTGCTTGGAAGGCATGAGCCGCGACCACGCGCCTTCGGTAGGAAAAGGACCGGGTGCGATCGCGTTGAGCCGGATGTGATACTTCGCCCATTCCACAGCCAGCGACCTGGTCATAGCGAGTACGCCGGCCTTTGCGCAGGCGGACGGCACCACGAAAGCGGAACCGCAATTGGCGGCGGCGTATGTGGTGACGATGTTCAGCACGTTGCCGCCGAGTTTCTCCGCAATCCATTTCTTGGCGAAGACCTGCGTACAGTTGAAGCTGCCGTTTAACACGATTCCGACCACGGCGTTGAAAGCGTTGGGCGTGAGCTTTTCGGTGCGGGCCATGAAATTTCCCGCGGCGTTGTTGATGACCGTATCGATGCGGCCGAATTGCTCGTAGGCGAGATTCGCCACGGTTTCCACGGCGCCGTAGTCACGAACATCGCAGGTGGCAAACGCCGCGGCCCCTCCGCTGCGGTGAATTTCGCCGCAGACGTCTTTCAGGAGTTGCTCGCGACGGCCGATCAGAAAAATGCGCGCGCCAAGCATGGCGAAGTGCAAAGCCATCGAACGACCCAGGCCGGTGCCGCCGCCGGTCAAGAAAATCGCGCGATCCTTCAACATGTCTTGTTGAAACACGCATCCCCCGCCTAACTGGAAACTGCCGCTCTCGATTTCTGCAGCACCGGGATTCTAGTGCATTCGGTTTGAAAGAAGCAGAATGTTTTGGATAAACGCCGTCTCTTTGAGCCGTCCGACGGGATGACTCAGCGCGTCAGGATCGCGGGGACCGGCAAACCCATGGCCTTGGCGTACTCGGCTGCGAAGGTATCGTTGGAAGGGAATTCCTCGCTCAATTCGCGCAATAATTTTTGAGCCAGGACGTTCTGTTTTTCGCGGCGAGCCGCCAAAGCCAGCATGATTTTCGCAAAAGGCCGAAGATAGCGGCCATTTTCGACGGTCTTGGCAACTTCTTGCATGCCGAGCTTCTTATCGCCGTGAATCCCGCCGAACCACAGGGCGAATCGGTAGCCAGGGTTCAGCGAGCCGATGATGTAGTTGGCGATACCCGGCGCGACGTAAGCATCGGCGGCGTCAGGGCGTTGCGCAAGCAACTGCTTCGCCCACTCGTTGGCTTCCTTCATGCGCTTTAGGCCGTCGAGCTGCTTCTTTTCGAGGATCGCGAGGGCGTCAGACTCCATTCCCGCGGCCAGCGTGAGCGCAAAAAGGGCTTCCGGGTCCTTCGCGCGCGTTTTCTGCCGCTGCCTGGCCAGGGCTCGAGCGCGAGCGAGCGCTTCGCGGAACTTGTTCATGTGATCGGGATCGGGTTTGCCGTCGATGCCGTGCAGGAATTTCTTTTCACTCAGGAAGAAATCGCTGGTCAGCACTCCTTGACGATAGAGCTCTTCAAAAAGGTAAGAAGCAGCTAGAGCGATTTCACCGAATGGCTCTTCTGGGTTGCGCGATTGCCAGTCGTTAAAGGTTTCGCGCGCCTCGGTAAACTTTTGCTGGTAGAGCAAATTGAATCCGGTCATCAGTTCCGGAACGGGGTAGAAAGCCGGTGTTGACCCGGGAGTCGGCCCCGCGGTCGACTGCGCGGAGGCTTCCTGTGAGGCACTCACTGCCGGCGCAAGCAGGACAAAGAGAGCCAGAATGCAGACACGCTTGTGCACTGTTCACTTCCAATTTAAAACAGGCCCGGCAAGAATCTCGGTTTGCCGGCCATGGCTGCACGATACTGCGGGTTGGCTAAAAGTACGCCCTCTTCCACCGCGATACGCTGCGAAATGGTCACCGCGAAGCCAACGCAACCCAGCAGCGCGGTTATCCATGCTGTGTGGATCAAGGGCAGCGAAAACATCTCCACGAATATCGCTGCGTAATTTGGATGCCGGACAAAACGAAATGGCCCCGAGGTAACAACACCGAGGCTCGTGGAGTTCATCACCTGCACGTTCCAATGCTGGCCCATGGTGCGTACAACCCATAGACGTACCGCGTTCCCTCCAAGGAACAGCAAAAGCATTACGGTAGCCAGTGCGGGAATGAACGGCCGGTGCAGAAGAACAACTTCAAGGGCGGCGCCGATAAGAACAGCGGTGTGAAGCAGCACGATCCAACGGAACCGCGGCTCGTTCACTTTCGTCGCGCCGCGAGCGATCATCCGCTGCTGATGGCGGCGGGAGACGCCGAGTTCGAAAATGCGCAGCAGCGCAACGGCGAGCAAGAGCGCGAGGAAAGCGATGACGCTTATGTCCATTGCAACAACAAAAACTCCGCGCTGAATCCGGGCCCAAAAGCGGCAGCCAGCGCGTACTCACCCGGTTTCAAGGGACGCTTTTCGAGCCATTCCTGGAGGATAAAGAGGATGGTCGCGCTCGAGAGGTTGCCGACATTGCCGAGGATGTCCCACGACGGCTGCGTCTGGCATTTCGTAAGGCCGAGGGCCGTCTCAACATTGCCCAGCAGGCGTGCACCGCCGGGATGCAGGATCCATCCCTTGATATCTTGGAATTTCTTGCCGTGGCGCTCGAGAAATCCGTCGATCAATCCGCGGATTTTTGCCCCGATCATTTCCGGAACGTCTTTGGCAAGGAGAATGTGGAAACCCGAATCACGAAGGTCGAAGCCCATGGCCCCAAGCGAATCAGGGAAGGTGTAGGTCTCGGACACCATGATCTTGGGACCTTGCGATTTTTTTCCGGTCACCAGCACGGCGGCCGCGCCATCGCCGAACAGAATGGAGGAAATCAGGTTGGCCTGCGAAATGTCTTTGCGCTGAAATGTTAGCGAGGGCAGCTCGACAGCGATAATCAAGACATTCCCGCCCGGATGGGCCTTGAGAAAATCCGCGGCGCGGCCCAGGGCCATGGCACCGGCCGCGCAGCCTAGCTCGGTGAACGGCATACGGCGGACGTTCGAGCGGAAGCCCATCAAATTGATGAGATGGGCGTCGAGCGAGGGGATCATGAAGCCGGTGCAGGAAACGGTGATGATCAGGTCGACTTCGTCAGGGCGGACGCCCGCGCGCTGCAGGCATTTTTCCGCAGCTTCTTGACCGAGTTTGACGGCGTGCTCGATATATTCCTGATTGGTTTGATACAGCGCGCGCGGCTCGACGGTGTACTCGATCGGAAAAATGGCATGGCGCTTGTGCACCTGCGCATTGTCCACGATGCTCATCATGGCTTCGAGCTTGCGTTCCGGAATGTCAAACACGCGCCCCATGTAATACTTCACGTCGTCGCGGGTGATGGTATGGGGAGGAAGCGCCGTGGCGGTCGCCGCGATGGAGCAGTGCGTCGAGTTGGTGTGCTGCGACGGCGCGTGCGTACCCGTCTGGTCGGTAATCAAAGTTTCCCCTGCCTAATGGGCGCAAAACTCCCGCGACTCCGGCGAGTTCGCAAATTTGTTAAGATGCAGCGGCCCACCAGCGCGCTGCTTATTGGCAGTAAACTCTACAACATTCCAGGCGCGGGGTGATATACCGTTTGAAAGATTTAGCAACGCATGGCCGCGGCGACTCTGGGGTGCTAAGTATTTGCTAATTCGGTGTAACGCAGGCGCGCTGGCCTTGAAATATCCTTGCGCGCTATGAAATCACATCGGTGACGCTGGCTTTAGCGCTGCGGCACCACGGTCATTTCGCGCAGTGCCGCGATGCGCTCTTCCAAGGGAGGATGGGTGCTGAACAGCGACGACAGGGTCTCCGAGCCGAACATCGGCTTGACGATGCAGAGAGCCGCGGTCGTCGGAGACACCGCGGTCGTCGGAATCCGCTTGTTGTAGGCGCCGAGTTTCTGCAATGCGCTGATAAGGCCGTAAGGCTGGCCGACCATGCGCGCGCCGGTGGCGTCCGCGGAGTATTCACGCTCCCGGGAGATACCCAGCTGCAGGAGAAATGCGGCAAAAGGCGCGAGAATCAGCATCAGAATTCCGGCCAAGCCGCCACCGCCTTCACGGTCGTCATCGCGGCCGCCATAACCGAAAAGATTGGCCCAGTACCCCATGCGAGCCAGATAAGTAATAGCGCCTGCGATGGTGGCCGCGATGGAACTGATTAAGATGTCGTAGTTGCGCACGTGCGAAAGCTCATGCGCAATGACGCCCTCTAGCTCGTCGTCATTCATGAGCTGGAGCAGCCCCTCTGTGACGGCCACGGACGCGTGACGGGGGTTGCGGCCGGTGGCGAAGGCGTTGGGCGCTGCTTCGGGGACCACGTACAGCTTCGGAACGGGCAGGTTCGCTTTCGCGGCTAGGCGTTCCATGACTTCGTACAGCCTGGGCGCCTGCTCGCGGCTGACCGGTTGCGCGCCGCTCGACCACAGCGCGATCTTATCCGAGAAAAAGTACGCGAAGGCGTTGCCGATCACTGCAATGATCAACGCCATGGTCATGCCGTTGCGGCCGCCGAAATACGCGCCCAGGGTGATGAGCACCAGCGTCAGCGCGGTCAGCAACAATGTCGTACGCAGAACTCTCATAAGCCTTCCCCATCACTATATACGTACTACCGGACCTTCGTCTTTCATAAGCCAGTTCGAGGCCGCAGGGTCTCTATCTTAGGTTGCAGTAGCTGGTTTCTTGGCCTGCACGCGCTCGAAACGCATCGAGTCGCTCTTGCCATCGCGATCCACGCGAATATGATCGCCGGGCAGCACCTTGCCGTCCAAGATTTGCAGCGCCAGCGGATCTTGCACCAATCGCTGAATCGTGCGGCGCAACGGCCTGGCACCGTACGCCGGGTCGTAGCCTTCGCGCACCAGCAACTCTTTCGCTGCGGGTGTGAGCTCGAGCGTGATCTGGCGCTCCGCCAGCAACTGTTCCACGCCGCGCAGCAGCAACTCCACTATGCGCTCGAGCTGCTCTTTGCCCAGCGGATTGAAAATCACAATTTCATCGATGCGGTTGAGGAACTCCGGCCGGAACGCGGCGCGCAGTGCTTCCATTGCTTCTTTCCTCGCGCGCTCGGGGTCGCGATGGGCCTGCTCGAAAATTGCCGTGGAGCCTACGTTACTGGTCATCACCAAGACGGTGTTGCGGAAATCCACCGTGCGCCCTTTGCCGTCGGTGAGCCTGCCGTCTTCCAGAATTTGCAGCAGCACGTTGAACACGTCCGGATGCGCCTTCTCAATTTCGTCGAACAAAATCACCGAATACGGATGACGCCGAACCTGCTCGGTGAGCTGGCCGCCCTCTTCGTAGCCGACATAGCCCGGAGGCGCGCCAATCAAACGCGAAACGCTGTGCTTCTCCATGTACTCGGACATGTCGATGCGGATCATCAGCTTTTCGTCATCGAAAAGAAATTCGGCGAGTGCGCGCGCCAACTCGGTCTTGCCCACGCCCGTAGGTCCTAGAAAAATGAACGAGCCGATTGGCCGCTTGGGATCGGACAGCCCGGCGCGGCTGCGACGAACTGCGTTGGCCACACGCGCCAGTGCATCGTCCTGCCCGACCACGCGCTCCCGCAGGCGCCCTTCCATGTGCACCAGCTTTTGCGCCTCGCCTTCGAGCAGTCGCCCGACGGGAATGCCGGTCCACTTGCTCACCAGTTTGGCGATGTCTTCTTCGTCGACCTCTTCCTTCAGCATCGGCGCTTCTTTTTGCATCGACCGGAAGCGCGTTTCGGCTTCCTTCAGTTCGCGCTCCGCGACAGCGATCTTGCCGTAGCGGATTTCCGCCACCTTGGCGAGTTCGCCGGCGCGTTCGTAGCGCTGCTCTTCCGCTCTGAGTTGCTCAATCTGCTCTTTCAGCTCGCGAATCTTGCCGATGGCCTGTTTCTCCGCTTGCCAGCGCGCTTTCCGTGCGCTCGAATCTTCGCGCAGTTTCGCCAGCTCTTTTTCGATTTGCTTGCGGCGCTCCTTGGAGTGCGCGTCGTTTTCCTTCAGCAGCGCTTGGCGCTCGATTTCCAACTGCATGATGCGCCGCTCGATTTCGTCGATTTCCACCGGAAGCGAATCGATTTGCATGCGCAAACTGGCCGCGGCTTCATCGATCAAGTCGATCGCCTTGTCCGGCAAGAAGCGGTCCGAAATGTAGCGGTGCGAAAGCGTGGCTGCTGCGAGGATCGCAGCGTCTTTGATGCGCACGCCGTGGTGCACCTCGTAGCGTTCCTTCAGGCCGCGCAAAATGGCGATGGTGTCCTCGACGCTCGGTTCTTCCACCGCGACGGGCTGGAAGCGGCGTTCCAGCGCTGGATCCTTTTCAATGTATTTCTTGTATTCGTTCAGCGTTGTGGCGCCAATGGCCCGCAATTCGCCGCGCGCCAGGGCCGGCTTCAACATGTTGGAAGCATCCATGGCACCTTCCGCAGCGCCCGCGCCCACCAGGGTGTGCAGCTCGTCGATGAATAGAATGATCTGGCCTTCCCCTTGGGTGATTTCCTTCAACACTGCTTTCAAGCGGTCTTCAAACTCGCCCCGGTATTTTGCGCCGGCCACCAGCGCGGCCAAATCCAGCGCGACCAGGCGCTTCGTCTTCAGCACGTCCGGCACGTCGCCGGAAACAATTCGTTGCGCAAGGCCTTCGACAATGGCGGTCTTGCCCACGCCAGGTTCGCCGATCAGCACCGGGTTGTTCTTGGTGCGTCGCGCCAGAATCTGCATCACGCGACGAATCTCTTCATCGCGGCCGATGACCGGATCCAGTTTCGAGCGGCGCGCAAGGTCGGTCAAATCTCGCGCATATTTCTCGAGCGCTTCATACGTTGCTTCCGGGTTTTGCGAAGTCACGCGTTGTGTTCCGCGCACGCTGGTCAGCGCCTGCAGGATGGCCTCATGAGAAGCTCCGTTCTTTTTCAGCACCTGCCCAGCCGGATCGCGATCCTGCCCCGCAATGGCCAGGAACATGTGCTCGGTCGAAACGTATTCGTCCTTGAATCTTTGCGCTTCATCGAACGCGCGCTCCAGCACGTCGTTCAGCGACTTGCCCATATGTTGCTGCGCGAATCCGGTCACGCGCGGCAAACGCCCAATCTCGCGCTCGATGTCCTGCGAAAACACTTCCGCGCGAATCCCCAGACGAGCCAGCAGCGGCGGCACCACACCGTCGGTCTGTGCCGCCAACGCGGCAAGCAGGTGAATCGGCTCAATTTGTTGGTTTTCATGGCGCCCGGCAATTTCCTGCGCGCTCTGTAGCGCCTCCTGCGCCTTCACGGTCATTTTGTCAAATCGCACCATAACAACACCTCAACCTATCTTCTAACAAAAGGGGCTCGCATTTTGCCAGCCCCTTTACCCTTCGCAATCGGTATGGCTTACTTCCGCCGGCCGAGGGCCATGATCGATGCCCCCTTTTTAAATGACTGCTGACACATAATAAAATATGAGCGTAATACTGTCAAGTACAGGTTGGGCACTTGCGGATTTCTGTAACTCACTGAAACTTAAC
>Ga0210408_10005000_pt1 | contig 11722 bp, 8 predicted proteins | sample IncBWH4MmetaG_FD_155471 | JGI IMG/M metagenome (GOLD analysis project Ga0210408, IMG submission 155471) | Forest soil microbial communities from Barre Woods Harvard Forest LTER site, Petersham, Massachusetts, United States - Inc-BW-H-4-M | ecosystem: Environmental > Terrestrial > Soil >... | reverse complement strand
ATTATTCTGGTAACCGCCGGCGCAGCCGGAGACTTCTGCTGCCGCAGCCTGCATCGCTCACAAATCTCCAAGGATTTGTCAGCGACGCAGGCTACGGTCAATCCCGAGAGGAGCAGGACTAAGCCGGCTGCAATGCGCTTCAGGTCTCTTAACATATTCTTTTTATAGAACTCGAGAAGGTACCGCAATCAGGAGTCAGGAGTTGCAGGAGTTCAGGATACAAATCTCCGTGGCGTGAACGGATACGGGCTTCGAGTCGAGCGCTAGCGCCGATTAATCAGCATCCACAGACCGGAAAGCCGCCGTCTCATTCTGCAACTCCTGAACTCCTGCAACTCCTGACTCCTGAACTTGCTCGTACTGGATTGGCAAATGTCAGTCTATGATTGATAATTGCCAATCCACCATTAGCAAATATGGCCAGGCGCTTTCGGACCCTACGGCGTCATTGCTGCTCGGGCGGCCTTTTGATAAACTGCTCACGCGAACCAGATTCCAGCATTCACATATGTCTCTCTATAACTTGTCGCAATACTGTTATGACTATACAAAATCCCGTCTAGATCTAGATCAGCCGACTTGACGGATTTCCGTAACCTCAGCGCGTTTTCGCTGGGTGGGTCTCTAAATGGACCGTGTCACGGATTGAGACGGACGAGAGGCCAACCGTTAATTGCGACTTGACCGAACATAGACATGTTTTTAGCAGTCATTAAACAGTTACCTCCTTTCTTCGAAAGCAGTGCGTAAGAAAAAAAACCTTGAACCAATACTGACGGTGACGAATCAATACTAAAGAATCGCACGTTTCAACCTCAAAACGAAAATATAATCCAAATGGGTTATAAGACGCTAGCCGTCTCATACTAGTGTACCGTCTCGCATATAATGGTGACGTCGCCGCAGGTCAGTTGGCTGTTTTTCAAGGCGCGAGCGAAGCGCCCATATCTGAGTCATACGGGTCGAGCGAGCAACGCGGAAAAACAGCCAACTGGCCGCGGCCCGGAGGGTTGCGTTGAAAATGGGCCGGCGGCTGCGTTGCTCGTCGGTTACGTATCGATTAAGATATGCGCCCTCCTCGCGCCTTGCCGGCGGCCCATTTTGAACGCAACGACGTCACCATTATATGCGAGACGGTGCACTAGGAGGCACACCGCCGTCGGCCCTTCAGATGATGACTAATGGACCTAGAGCGCGTTAGCAGAAGCAGCAAAAAGAAGCGCGGAGACGTGCAGCGGCGGACGCGCGGGAGCGCATCCCTACCGGCGCAACAGTCGCTGGTAACTCGTGGCTGATGCCTGGCCGCTAATCAGCAGCCACTAATAACTTAGCCAAAATCAGGGGCGGGACGCCCTGGCTAGCCACCAGCCACTATCAGGCCGCGGTGCGCTTCCTGCCCTTTTTCACTGTTCCCAGGCTTTCCTGCAGAGCAGCTACAAGGTCGATCACATTGCTCTTAGCAGGCTTAGGAGCCGCGGCCTGCTTTTTCTCGCCTTTGGCTTTGGCCTCAATCAGTTTCTGAACCTCTTCAGTGTAAGTGTCCTTGTATTTTGATGGATCAAATTTTCCAGTCATTCCTTCGATCAATTTCGTGGCCAGGGAAACTTCGCTCGTTGAAAGCTTTTCTCTGCTCGGAAGAGATAACTCCTCCATCGATCGTATTTCGGCAACGAACCGAAGAGCGTTGAGAACCAGCCCCTGCCCTTGAGGCTTCAGTACGCAAAGACTTTCTCTGTTGCGCAGGACAAATTGGGCAATGCCGACCTTGCCAGATTTCGCCAACGCTTCACGCAGGAGTGCGTATGCCTTGCCCGCACCCTTGTCCGGTTCGAGATAATATGGTTTTTCAAAATACAGGCTGGAGATGTCGGACTCGACCACAAATTCCTGAATCTCAATGCTTGTAGATTTCTCAGGCGCGACGTTAGCGAGTTCATCGTCAGAAAGGATCACGTACTGATCCTTATCGACTTCATAGCCCCTGACAATTTCTTCCGCGGAAACCTCCTTTCCAGTGGACTCCGCCACACGCTGAAACCGGATCCTGGAAAGGTCCTTCTTGTACAACATATGGGAAGCCAGGCTCTGACTGTCAGTGGCCGGGTAAAGCCTCACTGGAATATTTACTAAGCCGAATGCGATGCTGCCCTTCCACACAGGTCTCATAAAAGGTTCTCAACTATAAAAGGTTCTTAACTTAGGTGCAATAACTGGTTCGCTTGCAGCAACATCCACGAATTTGATCCCGGAAGAAGGTCGGACAAGACTTTTTTCATACAAGATATGGTGTTTTAGGTCGAGCCGACATACAATCCGTGGGCATGACTCAAATCGCTATCGTTACCAAATGGCAGTTCGTCGTTGAATCGACCTGCGGCGCCGCATACCCGGGAGCCGTACTTACAATTCCAGCTGCACCGACAACCGCAGGCTTTAACTTTGAGACAGCGGAGCGTGTCTACCACTTTGTGCTGATGCCAGTCGCTCCAGGGCCTAGGTTCGGGCGCACCTGTGAAGAATCCGGAGGACCATCCAGGCCGCTGCCCTCTTCCTCCGCACAAGAAGAAAACCCAAGAGCTAAAAGGGCCAGAAGCATTGCAGCGAAACAGGCAGGCCTTTGTTTCATAGGTATACGTTAAGAGAGCGTTTTAAAAACTTGTCAATGCTTCCGGTTTGATGATGCTGACAAGTTTTCCCATCTTAAGGCAACCATCAAGCCCTGATCAGACGAAATATCACCGAATTGTTGACACTTTTTACCCATATGACGCGCCTAACGATCGCCGAGGATCCTGGAGACGAGTTCACCGTACGGGGGCATAACATCGTCATGGACGCAGACGATGACGAGATCGTCTTTTACAACGATGTCACCAAGGTGCACGTGTTACCTGAACGAGAGAGTTTTACTATTCAAGTGCTTACGCCTGCCTTCGTGGTGGAAATGGATTTCGCAGATGCTGACAAAGTTCGTGAAGCCTTGGGTTTGTTCGAAGCAAAAAAGGTCTTAGAAGTCGATTTTGAGACGTCGAACTCGGTTCGTATCATGCCCTCGAGTCCAGAATCTGCCGGAGCATAAAATCCGTTGTCGTTCCGGTCGTGTCGACATTCGTTGCTGCCTGACTCCTGACTCCTAACTCCTGGGTTTCAAGCTGAAGAGGTAAGCGACCAGATCGTTGAATCAGCGCAGTCAGGCCTGCTTGGCGCTGCTTGAGCCTTCTAGCTTGGCGGGTGTCGGTTGCAGTTTTGTCTTGCGCCCGGCCCCGTTCACGTGTCGCGTCATCCCAGTGTAGCATCGGCTTCCAGCCTGGGCATGTACTGGATCAGCAAGAGCATTCATCGAGTTGTACGGTTTCAACGCCGAACGCTGATTTTTCTTGCGGCAATGGGACCGGGCATCATCACGATGGTCGCCGACAACGACGCGGGCGGTATATCGACCTACGCCCAAACCGGGGTGAAGACCGGATTCAATCTGCTCTGGGCGTTTATTATTTTGGTGCCGATGGCCTACTACGTTCAAGAGATGACCGTACGTTTGGGCGCCGTGACCAAGCGCGGTCACGCGGAGGCTATCTTTGACGGCTTCGGAAAGTTTTGGGGCTGGTTTTCGATCTTTGACCTGGCGCTTATCAACTGGCTGACGCTGGTCACGGAATACATTGGTATGACCCAGGCCATGCGCTTGTTCAATATTCCCGAATGGATCACGTTCTTTTGCGTCACCCTCCTGCTGTTAGGAATCGTGATCAGCGGCAGGTACTGGACCTTTGAGAAGATTACACTTTTCTTCTGCCTTTTTAATCTAGTTTATATCCCGGCAGCTATCTGGGCCATGAACACTGGAAACGTCGCCGAGGGTTGGTCCGCAGTAGGAAAAGGGTTCCTTTTCCCTCACTTCAAATTCAACAACTCCTTCACGCCGGTGGCGCTGTTGACGCTGGTCATGGCAAACATCGGCACCACCATTACGCCTTGGCAGATCTTCTTTCAGCAATCAGCGGTTGTCGACAAGGGCATGGATGTAGGCGACATCAAGGCTGGAAAAATTGACACGTTTATCGGCTCCTTAATGACATGCGTTGTGGCCGCCTTCATCATCATCGCCACGGCCGGCGTCTTCTACTTCAACCCTGATCCGGACCCAAAATGGCGAATGATCGACTCGGCTGCGCAAGCGGCGGCAGCAATGCCTCAGGTCTTCCCTCACGGACATTTGGGTCAATGGGCCAAGATGCTCTTTGCTATTGGACTGTTTGATGCAGGTTTGCTTGGCGCGCTCTGCATCTCGCTCGCCACTAGTTGGGCCTTGGGTGAGGTTTTTGGCTGGGCTCACTCACTCAACCGAAGTGTCCGCGATGCGCCGTGGTTTTACGTGGCTTATGTGCTGATGTTGATGTCTGCGGGCGTGGTCTCACTGATCGCTTCAGTAGACGTCCAGAATATCATTACGATTTTTGTGCAGGTCATCGCTGTGACTCTGCTCCCGGCGGCATTGACCTTCCTGATTTTGCTTTTGAATGACAAGCCGTTGATGGGCGACCACGTCAATAATCGCTGGGAAAACATTGCCAACTGGAGTATCACCATCTTCGTAATTATTATCTCAACAGCCTACGGTGTTTCCGTCCTGTTCCCGGAATTCTTCGGCTCCCCTCAATGAGGGTAAATTGAAATGGATCCTCCATCATCCCGTCCGGCATTCACTGGGTCACCCGTGCCTTCTCACGAGGATTACCAGCTATTCTATTTCACCCAGCTGCTCAAACGGCGAATTTGTGCTGAAAAATACCGCCAGAAAATCGGAAAGGTCACCGACCTGGTTTTTCGGCTGGTGGAGCCGTTTCCTGAGGCGGTCGGGATTTATGTCGAACACAGTATGGGCCGGCCAAATGAGTTCATCCCATGGGAAAAGGTTATTAAAATCGATGACGACGCCATCTTCATCAGGCCGAATGAAAATGGGCAGCCGTATCCATCGTTTGTTGATCAAAAGGGCTGGACTCTGTTGGGCGACCATTTGTTAGGCCGCACGATCCTGGACATGGATGGCCGCAAGACGGAAGTAGTTAATGACGTTCAACTCCTCTATTCGAGGGGACGGATGATCATCATTCACGTAGACACTTCTTTTAACGGCTTTCTCCGTAGATGGGGGTTGGAGCGGTTTAAATGGGCCAATGATCAACTCATCTCCTGGCGATACGTGCAACCGCTCTCACTGGAGGATGCAGGTGAACGCGACGCTGTTTCCCTTTCGATCGCCCGTGAACAGATCAAGGAATTACCTGGAGAAGACCTCGCTGATGCCATCGAGACCCTTTCCGGTGAGGTGCAACATGCGGTCTTCTCTGCACTCGATTCAGAAAAGGCGGCCGAAGTGCTGGTCGAAGCTGAACCCCGCGCACAGCGGCAGCTTATCGGTAAAGTTCGGCAGGAACGAGCCAGAACGATTCTCTCAGAAATGTCGGTTCCGCAACTTGCCGATCTATTTTCCGTCTTACCTCACGATCAGATGATCAAGATGATGGAACTTCTCCCAAAGGATCAAGCTGAGAGAATCCGGACCATCATCGCGGACATGGAATCCAGCGCCAACGCGTTGATGTCTTCCGATTTCCTAGCGGCCAAGAAAACCACCTCTGTACTGGAAATTTTGAAAGAAATCCGCGGTTCCCTTCATGAAGCTCATAGCCTTTCCTACCTCTACCTGGTTGACAACGAAAAGACGCTGCTTGGCGTGGTGGACATACGCGAGATCGTCCTCGCGGCGGACACCGTATTGCTTGGTGATCTGATGGCATCACCGGTCGTTTCCGCTCAGAGCGATGACACGCGCGAGGATCTGGTCGAATTGTTCACGAGGTATCAATTCCATATGATCCCAATCGTGGATGAACATGACCGCCTGCTCGGAGTCATTCATCATCGCGATATTATGAAAGGACTGGTCACTCGCACCAAAAGAGGAGACTGAATATGCCGCGCATCAAGATGACCCCTATGGTAAGGATAGCCCTGTGGGCCTTGCGAGTTTACCTGCTCGTCCTCCTTACGCTGATCGCAATCAAATTCTTAAGAGTTTTTTCTTCGACAACAGACCGACAATCTTCGATACCAGTCCACTCGGCCGGCCATTGAACCGTTAGCTAAACCTAAATTCGCAATTTGAGGAGTCGTCCTCGTCCTCGTCCTCGTCGTCGTCCTCGTCCTCGTCCTCGAGAATCCCGATCGTTTCGCAAACAGACTAACAGAACAAAATTAGCCCGACTTTCTCAACTCGACGCCGAAATCGGCTATTTTTCGGGAGAAATCGGCCGCCGAGGCGCTTAAATAAAGGAACAGATTCTCCAAATTGCTTGTAGGCCAGACCAAGCCTCTTCACAGCACGAAATTTAAGAGTAGAATCGGTGGCCGTAATGATTTTGAACTTCCATCTGCGAATCACACCGGCCAAAGGACACCGGGTCGACCTCACCTGCCAGATCTCCAACGGCCGCAGCGCGGCGGCTTCTGGAGGAAGCCTCTACATCACGAAGAGAATCCCGTATGTGGTACAGACCTTTGATCACGATGTCCATCCAGAGCGGTTTCGCGAGCCGCTACCCCCTCCAGTTGAGAAAGACCGGTTAGTTGCAGGACATCGGTCTCTTTGCGGTCACGGAGTCCCAATGCACCGAGGACGAGCACGACGACGAGGACGATTCCAAATTTCGGAATTTGGGCTAAACGTCCATCACAAGGTGATTTCAGCCTTCATATCGTCCATGAAATTGTCGTAGCTCACCGTAAAGCCGAGCTTCTTACAGGCTCTCTGCATCCTGTAGTTATCAGGCAGAATGTGCCCAATGATGCGTTCCACTCCTTCCTTACGGCCGATTTCCACCAGCAGCTTCAAGAGGTAAATTCCAAGCCCCTGCCCTTGCTGCTGGTCGCTGATTACAATGGCAAACTCTGCTTCATTGACTCCGTGTACTTTAATTAGCCGGCCAACCCCTATTATTTCCTCCTCCTTAGGCGCCTGACAGGTGGCAACCATCGCGATTTCGCGGTCGTAATCGTTGAAACATATTCGAGTCAGGCGTTCGTGCACAACACGTTGCTCCAATTTTATGATGCCAAAGTACCGAAAATGGACGCTCTCTTCAGATAGAGTTCCGTGGAATTTCACCATCAACGGTTCGTCCTCAGGGCGGATCGGTCGAATGGTTAAAGGAGTTCCGTCGCGCAACTTCCACTGGGTGACATATTGCTCTGGGTACGGACGAATCGCGAGCCGTGGCAGCTGGTTTTCGCTGAGTTCAGGACCGTGCAGTACAATTCTCGCATCCAGGGCCAGGATTTGAGTGTGCGACGCCATAAGCGGGTTAACATCAATCTCCTTGATCCATCGCTGTTCAGCTACCAGCAGGCTGAAACGGACGAGCAGAGTTTCGAGGTCTGGCAGATTTACCGGGGCTCGGCCATGGACACCCTTGAGAGCCGCATAAACACGCGTCTGCTCCATCATTCGTCGAGCTAAAGTGGCGTTTAAAGGAGGCAAGCCGAGCCCGTAATCCTGAATGACTTCGACAAGCTGCCCCCCTGCACCGAAGAGAAGGATCGGCCCAAATTGCGGATCGATGCTGCTGCCGAGGATAATCTCGTAACCATCCAGCTCAATCATCGGTTCGACCGTAACTCCAAGGAATGCACCCGAACTCTGGTGCACAGATTCCTCGATTGACCGGTAGGCCTGACGAACTTCGTTCTCGGTTCTGAGATTCAGCTTAACGCCTCCCACATCAGCCTTGTGGGTGATAATCTCCGAGTACAGCTTAAGAACAACTGTTCGGCCAATTTCCGACGCGATTCTTACAGCATCGTCTTCACTTGTTGCGATGCGGGAGTCGACGGTGGGTATGCCGTACGCCTCGAGGACCTGCTTCGATTCCAACTCGGTTAACAAAGTGCGATTGGCGCCGCGGGCTGTCTGGATAATTTCTTCCGCCCGGCGATGATTCGCGGCATTTGCAGACGGTCCAGCGGTTAGCGCAGGAGTCTCATACAGAGCTTGCAAGTTGCGGGTGTATCGCCACATGTAGCAAAAAATTCGAGCCGCAATGTCCGGGTACTGAAATGTAGGAATTCCAGATGCGTTAAGGATGCCCTCTCCCTCTGCAACTTCGTCCGCACCCATCCAGCTCGCGAGAATTGGTTTACCTGGAAGATTCTTGAACTTTTGAAGCTCCTTGGCGACAGCGGCGGCATCGGTCATTGGCCGCGGCGTCAGAATGACCAGGACGCCGTCAATATTTGCATCACTACTTACGATCTCAACGGCTTTCGCGAACCGGTCCGCTTTGGCATCCCCGAGGACATTGACCGGATTGCTTCGGCTCCAGTGGGCGGGCAAAATCTCGTCTAACTTCCGAAAACTTTCTTCAGATAGCCGGGCTAATTCGCCACCCTCGCCAACCAGCATGTCTGTTGCGAGGACACCGGGTCCGCCGGCATTCGTCACGATTGCCAGTCGGGGTCCTTGCGGCCGCGGTTGCCTACTCAGGACTTCGGCCATGTTGAAGAGATCCGAAATCGTGCCGACACGCAAAACTCCGATCCGACGAAACGCAGCGTCAAGTACAGCGTCGCTACCGGTGAGTATACCAGTGTGAGACGCGATGGCACGCGCTGCAGCTTCGCTACGTCCAACCTTGATCACGATGATCGGTTTTCTGAGTGCGACTTCTCGCGCCGCGGAAAGGAATGCGCGCGCGTCGCCGATCGATTCCATGTAGATCAGGATGCTGCGGGTATCGAGATCGTCAGCCAGATAGAAGATCAAGTCTCCCCACCCGACATCAAGCATCGATCCAACCGATAAAAACGCGCTAAATCCTACTTTCTCGCGCAGGCTCCAGTCCAAGACCGACGTGCAGAGTGCGTTGCTTTGACTGATAAATGCAACATTGCCGGGTAGCGCGATCGTTTTGGCGAATGTGGCGTTCAAACGCTGCCGGGGAATCATCACGCCGAGACAGTTCGGTCCAATCAAACGCATGCCACCGCACCGCGCGAGGATGGCTTCTTCGAGCTGCACGCCAACGGCGCCGCGCTCCCTGAACCCGGCCGAAATGATGACTGCACCTTTTACACCTGCCTCCGCGCATTCGCTGACAACGTCTGGGACAGTGATCGCGGGTGTTGCAATCACCGCTAGATCAACTGGAGCCGGTACCTTGCCGATTCGGGGAAATGCCTTCAAACCAAGTACGCTTCTCCGCTTCGGATTGACTGGATAGAAGCCGCCGGCAAACGACTTCAGGTTTTCCATTAGCTTGCGCCCGACGCTTTGCAAGCTTTCCGTTGCTCCAATGACCGCGACGCTCTTCGGATTCAACATCGCGCGCAAAATCGGTCTTCGATCCACTAAGGGGCTAGGAGGAATCGCTGCCTGGCGCGGTATCGGCCTGCTCATATTCAGAAGAGTCTAAATGCATCGCGCTAAGACGCTGCCCACTGTTTGGTGAAAACCCGCCATTTTTTGGCGCCTTGTAATTTTACAACAGAAATTAATGTGATACGGGATTCGAAGGGAGATGTTCTCGGAATACCTGTTCACGCTGGCACCAAGACTTGAACTTCCATCGGAGCGAGGCCGACTAAAAGTGCTGCGATATCAGCCGTGCCGGCAAACTGCGCTCTCGAGAAAAACCGTGCTTGAGAAATCTTTGTAACTGTTCCAGACCCCGCAACACCGATATTGCTGTAAGCGATCTTCATTTGCCGCGGCCAGCGGTTCAGGGCGAGATCCTGCAAAACGAACCCGTCGAATCGCCGATGGAGGTTGGTATTCGCTACCACGAGGACCTCGATGTCGCTCAGAATCCGCGAGAATGCCAGCAACTCGCCCTGTCCGAATGAATGGCCAAAATCAAGGCCGTTCCCGGAAACTTCCCGGAAATACAATCGACCGAAGCGAAGCGCCGGTTGCTGATCCCGCAGCATGCTCAGCGTTTTGATCTGTTGGAACATGAAGTGGTTCCGATCAAGACCGTTGGGTTTGCCCCACAGTGCTTCGCGCACCGATTCGTTGGTTCCGAGGTCGGGATTCCCATTCTCGTCAACGGTCCCTCTCAACCCTTGTTCTGTCCCGTAGTAGATTGCTGGTATTCCTTGCAGACAGAACAGAATCGCAATACCCAGGGTCACCTGATTCTGCGGTGTGAGTGGGTGGTTGAATCGTTCCGATTGATCGTGGTTATCGAGGAACGTGACAAAATATTTTCCAGCCTCGCCGTGGGAACTAATAAGAGTCTTTTCGGCGATTTTGCGATGTTCAAAAATCTCCCGAATCGTTTCCACGCCGTCGTCGCCGGTGGCTTTGACGATCCTGGGCAGCTTGAAAAAGAGCGGAAAATCAAGGGCGGCGTCGATGCCAAAACCATCGGTGTCGGTGCTGTCTCGGCCGACGAATTGGGCGATCGTGTCTTCGTTGTCGTAGATTTCGCCGAATGTGAAAAAGTTTCGTTTGCCGATCGTCTGAGCGAATTCGCGAATGGCGTTCCCGAACATCTCAATGTGATGGGGCGATATATGCTTGACCGCATCAATGCGGAAACCATCAATGTCGAACTTCGCGATGACGAATTGGTAGGCGAGGATCAGGATGCTTAGAACTGGAGTCGTGCCGTAAACGGTTCGGATCGCAGATTGACTTTCGGGGGTCGCATCAAATTCGACCACGAGTTGGCGCATGTCACCGAAATCACCCTTTGCGAAGCTCCCCGAAACGACCGCATCGCTAAGTTTCTCGCCCCGGCACCTGAAGAATATTTTACGCCGGAGGTCGACCGGATAGACGGCATCGTCGGGCGAAAGAGGGGCGCCGAGAGGAACCTCGTTCTGCCATTCGGCCCGGGCACGGCCGAGCCCGTCGAGCCATTGGATTGGCGGCTCTTGGCCTGGCGGTGCATCCATGACCTTGGGATCTCTGAAGCTGGAAACGAGTCGTCCCTCATAGACGTAGTCGAAAACTCGACCAGCGTGGTTGAGCACGATATCGAGAATGATGTACAGCCCGCGCGCGTGAGCCTGATCAATAAGTTCAATGAGTTCTCTTTCCGCTGTTGCAGATGTGCCATCCGAGGCAAACCGCTCATCGATGCCGACGAAATCCTGGATGCCGTAACCGTGGTAATTGTATTCCCAGTTTGGCGACACGTTCTTCAGAATCGGAGAAAGCCAGATTGCCTTCGCACCCAGGTCTCGCATGTAATCGAGTTGCGCGGTTACACCTCTAAAGGTGCCTCCCTGCCGGAAATTAAATCGCTGATTCCAGGAGCCTCTTGGCGGCGCCTGGTCATTAGCGAATCGGTCGACCATCAAGAAGTAAATCCAGGAATCTCGCCAATCGGCAGGTGATGGGTATGGATACTGAACGGGTGTGACGGTCCCACTTACGATCACTTCTTTTGTCGTCTTTGCGCTTGCGGCGGTCCGTACCTGAGCGAGCAATTGCGCAATCTCTGGCGCAAAGATATTCGTCGGCACACCAATCGTATGTGGCGAACGGGAGCTATGTGTCAACGGAATACGAGAACCTGGGGTAGGGATGCGCTCCCGCGCGTCCGGCGTTGCACGGCTGGAAGCCGTGGCACCCTTTATCCTTAGTTCCCGCTTCCAGTGCGTTTTGTTCATGTTCTATGGACGCGCGACGCCGGACGCGCGGGAGCGCATCCCT
>Ga0210408_10004999_pt1 | contig 11731 bp, 10 predicted proteins | sample IncBWH4MmetaG_FD_155471 | JGI IMG/M metagenome (GOLD analysis project Ga0210408, IMG submission 155471) | Forest soil microbial communities from Barre Woods Harvard Forest LTER site, Petersham, Massachusetts, United States - Inc-BW-H-4-M | ecosystem: Environmental > Terrestrial > Soil >... | reverse complement strand
GCCGCCGTCACCGCCTACCTCACGGCGCATCTCGCCTCGGCCCGGCTGATCGGCCGCCAGGCCCTGGCCGGGCAGGCGCTGCTGCACGGCTACACCACCGCGTTCTGGTGGACCGCCGGGATCTTCGCCGGCGGCGCGGTCGTCTGCGCCGCCCTGATCCGCGGCGGGCCGCTGGCTCAGCCGGGCACGCCGTCCCTAGCACGCGGCGCGGCGCCGGCGCAGGCCGAGGCTGACCCCGCCGTGCCGGCGTGACGCCGGCGGGTCCCGGACGGCACCCCCGCGTGACCCGGCCTAATCCGGACACGCCCGAAGAAAGCCAACCCCATACATAAGGACGAGCAACACGGCGCCGCGACCGGAGACACCACCTTTACGCCTGTCCATGGCAGGGTCGGCCCCCTGCGCGGACCGCCGGTCGCATGGTGCGCGGGCGAATAGATTCATCCGAGTCCGAAGGGGAAATCCGTGACCACTAACAACCCAGCCGCCGCCCAGGCCGGCTCCTACCGGGTCGGGGACCTCGACCTCAACCGGATCGGCTACGGCGCGATGCAGCTCGCCGGCCCTGGCGTCTTCGGGCCGCCGCGCGACCGCGCGGCCGCGATCGAGGTGCTGCGGACCGCGGCCGAGCTGGGCGTCAACCACATCGACACGGCTGACGCCTACGGCCCGCACATCACCAACGAGATCATCCGGGAGGCGCTCTTCCCGTACGGCGACCATGTGCACATCGTGACCAAGGTTGGGTTGGTCCGCGACGAGCGGGGTGGCTGGCTGCCCGCCAACTCACCTCAGTCGCTGCGCGAGCAGGTGCACGACAACCTCCGCCGGCTCGGGCTCGACGTGCTCGACGTGGTCAACCTCCGGACCCTCGCCGGAATCGACGACCGCGCGACGGTTCCGGACACGCTCACCCCCCAGTTCGAGGCACTCGCCGAACTGCAGCAGCAGGGCCTGATCCGGCACCTCGGCCTGAGCACGGTCAGCCTCGGCCAGCTGGCCGAGGCGCAGCAGATCGCCCCGGTGGTGTGCGTACAGAACTTCTACAACATCGCCAACCGGGCGGACGCGGCGGTGCTCGCGGCAACGGCCGAGCATCACATCGCATACGTGCCGTACTTCCCGCTCGGCGGCTTCTCGCCGCTGCAGTCCGACGTGCTGGAGTCGGTCGCCAAGCGACTCGGCGCGACCCCGACGGCGGTCGCCCAGTCCTGGCTGCTACAGCACTCGCCGAACATAATGCTGATCCCGGGAACCTCGTCCGCCGCCCACCTACGCGAGAACATCGCCGGCGCGGCCCTGACCCTGCCCGCCGACGCCGTCGCCGAGCTGGACGCGATCTGGGCAGCGGACGCCCACCGAAAGGTGTCATAGCCGGCCGGCTTGCTCGTCCCCACCCAGTGCCGAGGGCGGAGACCGGAACGACAACCGAGCGACCGACGCTGCGCACAACCACCGCAAACCGTCATAGCCAGCCGGCTTGCTCCGTGAGCACCGAGCAGCGGTGTGTCCGATTTCCAGCACTGGCCGTCATGGCGTCCGCTGGTGGTGGCTACCGCCGCCGGACTGGCCCGCTTCACCGCCAGCACCTCATCGTTCCGCAGACGATCTTGGTCCGCGCCTACCTGGAGCAGATATTTTGCCGGCCTGCGCGACGCCGGGCTGGATGTCTTCCGTATCGTGCTTGACGTCGGCGACGAAGCACTGCAGCAGCGTATCCAGGGCTCCGCTGAAGCACGGGCCTGGCGCCTGGACCATCTGGCCGAATACCGGTCATCACGTGCATGGATGATCCAGGCAGCCGACCTTGCCGTGGACACCGGCCGCCGAACTCCCGCTGAGATTGCGCACCAGATCGCCGCCGCTTTGCCCGAACCCTATAAGAACCGACTAGCGGCAGATGAGGAAGTCTGATCAGGGGTCAGTGAGGCTGGCTCCGGTTTGGGATTCAAAGGTCAGCCACTATCGACTTGCCTGCTTCACCCAGCGGCGACGAGCATTATGGGCATGCCTGGGTGAAATGTGCAGTTGCTGCATCCTGCTTTGCCGAGGTGGCGGTTTACAACTGCGGCGTTTGCGGGCACGATGGAGTCGTCTGGGCCTTCAGCGGATCAATTCCGGTGGTGATGCCGGGGCCGGGATCCTGATGATTTGGGGGATCTCATGACTGACGTGAAGAAGTTGTGCGTTCTGACTGTCCACGGCATCGGCTTCCAGCAGCCGCCAACCGACTCAGCCGCCGGATATGCGGACGTGCTACACGAGAACCTAAGTGATGGCCTGCGGGCGCTCGGGGGCAGCCTGGGCAACGATCCACAGCGGGAACCAGGCCCTTTCGGCCCTGTCTATGTGATGAGCGCAAAACCTGGGACCAGAGACCACGAGTGGGGGCTCAAGCGGCTGGGGACCTGGCGCGGTGACAGCATAGACGTCATCGGCATGCCGCTGGCCGATGGCGACGAGCCGATCGTCCATGTCGCGCTTGTATATTCTTCGCTGGAAGGCGTCAGCCCGGGTATAGGCCGAGGTGCCGGTGCCGTGACTGAAGCTGGCCTTATGCTCGGCCATTACGCCTCAGTGGTGGGGGCACTCAGGCTCGTGGTCGGTGATGGGTGGGCAGCCTTGCACGAGGGCGGAGCTGGGGCAGCACCAGTTCCCTCGCCATCGCTGCAACCCCGAGATGACGCCCTGACCGCAAGGCAGCATCATCTTGCGGCGCTGTTGCACCGCAAGCCGGCCAGCAGCGGCGCGCTGGGCGTGGTCAGAACCCTGGAGGACGACGTCGTTGCCTACGTGTGCCGCAACGACTTGCGGGAAAGCATCAGAAGATTTATCGCCGAAGCTCTACGCCGGCTGCTGGCCCGGCCAGACGTAGCGGGCGTAGTCGTTAATGCGCATAGCCAGGGCACCGTCGGCAGCTTTGACGTCCTGCGTCTTTATCCGTCCGATTCGCTGGCCGGAGTACGCGGGTTCGTAACGGCTGGCAGCCCGCTTCGCAAGTACGCTGACCTGTTCTCCTGGGGAAACAACTCTGGCGGCCTTCAGTCGATAACGTGGCTGAACTTCTGGGACGAGAAGGACCCGGTCGCCGATCCCCTCAGCCCGCCGGACGCCTGGCACTATGGAAGCCCGCCCTACAGCCCGCCGCCTGGAGAACTAGGACTGTTCTACGCCCTAGACGGCGATGGCAAGCAGGTCCCCGTCACCGTCACCGATATAGAAGTCAACAATCTGGAGAACAGTTCCGGAGGCGGGCTCCAGGCTCACAATTATTGGGACAACAAAGAACAATTCATTACCCAGCTAGCCGAACTGCTAAAATCCGCTGCAGCTTGACAGGAGTTTCTGCTGGGAAAGGGGAAGTCGTGACCTCAACCGGCGACACCAAGGCAACCGAGAATGGGCCCGGGACGATCTCGGACGCGCTGACCGCGTTCGAGGCCCAGGCGACAAAACTGCCGACTGGACCTGCCCCAGATCCTAACGTTGCGGTAACCTACGCGCTCGGCTGGGCCGTCGGTGACGCTTTGACCTGTGCTAAGTACCAGGTCTTCGAACATTTGGTAAAGATCCCCGAGCTTGACGCTCCATCCGACCGGTGGAACCTCCTGGTCAACCAAATAATCTCCCAGTGCGGTCACCTAAACAATCACCTGAAAAGCACTCAAGCCGACTTCGATCTTAGTGCCCAGCTGAAGATCTGCGCCAATTTGCCTCTAGGTTCGCCTCTGGGCGATATCAAGACCGCTGTAAGCGCCAAGAACGCGACAGCTATGGAACTGAACACAGGCATTCTCACGGTTCTGTGGTCGGTTTCCTCTCCGCTCGCTAAATCCTATCAGCTCGGTCATGAAATGGAGCAGATGTGCGCGACGCCTACCGCCGAGCCATCCACCACGGTCAGCGCTTCAGTCAAGACTCATGACACGGAAGTCCATCGGCTCCTCACGGTACTTGCGTCGAAGCTTCCTGCCAACGCGGCACATGCCACCGACAATTCGCTCCGCCTCTGGTCGGCGTCGCTGAGCGCCGGCGGTGAGGAGAGCCCCGGGGCCTTGCTTCGCCAGGGGCGGCGCTGGCACGACGTGCTGGCCGGAGACGTCTCGGGCAAAGATGGCTTGCGTCTGACCGACTATGTAGCGGCAGCCGACAGTGTAGCGGGCAAGCTCGGGCAGACCGCCCGACAAGTCGTGGCCAGGTTCAAGGCCTGGCTGATCGTCGCATTCGTCATCGCCGCCGGTGGCATCGTTCTCATATTCGTGGGCACGAAGGGGGCGATCGGCGCTGGCATCACCGCCGTGCTCGCCGCGTTCGGGCTGACCTGGAAAGGAATCGGCGAGTTCTTCGGGCGGGTGGCGGCAAAGGGCGAGGAGCAACTCTGGGACGCCGAGATCGATTGGGCGATCGCCTACCGGTTCACGGTCCTCCGTAATCCTCCGGCCGACAACCAGCTCAAGCCGCGGTCGAAAGAGCTCTCTATCGATCAACCGACCAAAGAGCACCTGCGACGTTACAAGCAGTGGAAAAAGAACTGGCCGGACGTACTGACCTCGTAAGCGCTAATTAAATTAGGGTCACATCGTGTAGCTGCTACGGCCGGACCATAGATGTATTTACAAGGTGGCGACGGATATCGCGTGTCGCACGACCGCCGAGCTGCCACCGTCGGTAACGAGCGCCTGTCTGGCCTTCGTCGGCGCCCCAGAACCGCTACGACGACGTCATTGATGACTTCCCTCCTGACCAGCGCGATCATGCTCGTTTGCGGCTGGTGACAGGTTTCTTACCGGCGCGTCGCCGGCGAGTTCAGCCCAACTGAAGGTTCTTCACACGAACTCACGGCTTCAGCACCTGGCAGCGCCGGAACTTCGCCGGGTTGCCGAGAGCGCTGCGCTGCCTTCCGGCAGCTTCGGCGGCCTGGTCAGCCCGGAGATCCGGCACGGGCCGGCTGATGGATGACCGGGCGTCCAGCGTGGCCGGTGCGCCAGGGAGCTGGATCCAGGTGACGCGGTCAGCTCCTGGAACTCAGGGATCGCTGTTAAGGGTTTCACGTCCAGCAGAGCGGCAGCCTGATCCGGACCTCGGCCGATCGCCCGGTGGCGACCACATCGATCCAGGCGGTGCCGCTGTCCATTGGTGGCACGATCTCAAGCCACAGGATGACCTCGCCGCTGTTCGGTGACAGGCCCGTGCCGTTGGTGCGCGTGGCGTGCCAGCGGCCGCTGCTGTCGCGTACCCACAGCGCCGGCAGCGGCCGGACTACCCTGCCGTACGTCCAGTCGTCCTCCGGCGTGACGCCGCTGACCAGCATGTGCACGATGGTTTTCGTAGCGCTGTTGTGCAGGCCGACGATCGTAGAGTGGTGCAGGCCGAGGATCGTGATGCGGGTGCCGTCCAGCTCGGGCAGCTCGGCCACGGTCGCGGCCGCGATGCCGGGCTCGGGCCCGGCCTGCGGCAGGCGGCGGGGGCGGGTCAGCATGCTGTGCCACGGTTCGGGAAGGTCCGCGACGGGCGGCGCGGTGATGCCGTGGCCGGGGATACCGATCCTGGTGCACATTCCGGCGAGCTGGCCGGGGACGGGGCTGGCCGGGGGCAGCGCGCCGGACGCGTGCAGCGCGGCGACGATGTCCCCGGGCCCGTCGCCGATAAACGCGCGCAGGTCGGCCGCGCCGGCGGGCGGATGCTCGAGGTCGTCCTGCGGGAGGGCCGCCCCGCTGCAGAGGATCCGGGCGGCGATGACGTCGAGCAGGAGCTCGCCGGGACTATGCGCGTTCCGGGTCACGGTGACGTCCGGCGCCGGGATCTGCGGGTCCAGGTCGATGCGGGTGGCGGGTTCGCCGGGGGCGGTGATCAGGTCAAGCCAGCGGATATGGTGCGGCGGGTCCGGGCGCAGCACGAGCTCGGCCGCTGCATGCCCGCCGCGGAACCCGATCTGGTAGCTGGCACCGTGGTCATCTACGGCGGTAAACGGGCGGAACGGCCAGCCGGCCATGGTGAACCGCGCGCCGTCTGCAGACTGCAAGTAAGCCACCAGGAGCAACTCGCGGCGGACGTCGTCGTCCCGGATCGGGATCATCTGGCCGACCGGCACTACCCGCCACGATGCCCGGTGCGGTACCGGCCGGGTGTGTCCCGTGCTGAGGCCGGAGACGGGGAGCGCCGCGGCGCCGGCCCGGCCAGGAGGGCTGTGCATCAGCCGGGCCAGCCGCTTCCGCGCGTCCGGCGCCAGCCCGCGCTGACCCGGGCTGGCCTGGTTTTCCTGGCCGGGCTGGCGGACAGCGACCGCAACCTCGAAGTCGGCCCGGATCTGATCGGCAGTGCCGGCGTCGACAGCGCCCACGGCCACCAGCGCCTGTGCCACCAGTGCGAGCCTGGCGGTATTCCGCCGGCCCGGAATCCGGGCCGCGGGCAGCGTCCTCGCGCGCCGCAGTTCGGCCTCTGCCAGCTGCCGCAGGTAGGTTTCCGCGCGCTCGCGGTTCATGTCCCCAGTGTCCTCCGGAAGCACGCAGCAGCTCCCTGGTCGCTGGCCAGGGTGAGGTCGCGGATCGCGGCCCAGCGGCCGGCGTGGATCGCGGCCAGGGCGACGATCAACCGCTGCGCGGGGCTGGCGGCGGCCTGTTCGACAGCGCGGATCTCAGCGTCGGTCATCGGCACCAGCCGGGTTGGTGAAGGCCAGCCCGCGTTTTTGGCGAACCGGAACAGCGACCGGACCGCGGCGGTCGCGGTGCGGAGCTGGTGGCTGCGCAGCAGGTCTAGCAGGGCCTTGATGTCGCTGGCGGTGGCCTCGCGGAGATGGCCGCGGTCTGCTGACCAGCGCTCGATGAGCGGCCGGACGGCTGCGAAGTAGACGTAGATGCTGGCGTGTGACCGGGCCCGGGCCCGGGTGTCACCGTCGAACAGCACGAGCAGCCACGTTGGTGACCCGGTTCCTGTATCGGGTGCGGCTTCGTCCCTTAGTGCCCAGTACGATCAGGGTGCTCACGTTCACCATCAGCCCGCCGCGGCGCTTTGCAGCGCCATGCGCGCCAAGGAGGCGCCATGTTGCTCGCTTCGAGTTCCTACTCGTATCCGGTCCTGGGTGCGTTTTGGACGATCTTGATGATCTTCCTGTGGGTGATCTGGTTCTGGGTCCTGATCACCATCTTCATCGATCTGTTCCGCAGCCATGACCTGTCCGGCTGGGCCAAGGCCCTGTGGTTCATATTCATCCTCATCTTCCCGCTGATCGGAGTCCTGGTGTACCTGATCGCCCGCGGCGGCAAGATGCATGAGCACGCCGCGCGGGACGCGCAACTTCAGGAGCAGCAGATCCGTCAGTATGTCCAGGAGGCCGCGGGCCCGCAGAGTTCGGCGGACCAGCTGACCAAGCTTGCTGACCTGCGCGACCGGGGCGTCATCACGGCCGAGGAGTTCGAGCGCGAGAAGGCCAAGATCCTGGCCTGAGCGGGACCGCAATCGGCTTGGCCAACAGCATGATTCGCGCAGCGAGCGGCTGGCTGATCATCCGACCTTCCGCTTCTGAGGCGGGGAGTCACCATCATTGCCAACACGCTTTCGAGTCTGCGCGGCTGGGTTCGACAGAGGTTAAGGGGGTCTGTGACGTCGGTTATCCGTGCTAGCTAATGTGCGCCGCACGGGTCCGGACGTGCCTCCGAAGCGACCGCGAGGGCCCGCTCCTCGGTGCTGAAGGTGCCTGCGGATCGGTAGCGGCCGTCCGCGGCCTTGTACATGCCGCGGTAGCGAACCCCCTTGTTGCGCTCCCGGCGTTCTGCGTATGCGATTGCCACGCCCCAGATTTTGGGTAGAACGACGGGCCTCCACCCAGTCCGTGGCGCCAGCAGTACTCAACCCAGAGACATTATCTGAGCTGGGAGAACACCCCACTAGACGCCACTAGAGTCCAGTAAACGACACAGGACGGCAGTCAATCGAATAAGAACTCGAGATTAAATATTGAGCTCCAGATGCGCTTAAGGCGGCACCGTCTGGTCAAATGCGATCTCTGCCGCCGCGCCGGGCCGCCGATCGTGCCCGTAGGGAGCTATCGCCGTTGCCTGCGCTCCGTCGATGAGCAGCACCATCGTCCAACCCTTCGCCGGTCAGCTGCCAGGGTCACGGCGCGCATCAGCGCGGTGCTCAGCTCGTGAACGTCGTCGTCGGCGGGGCCGTGGAACCCCCGGCAACCCCGCCAGGCGTCACCCCGTAACCCTGAAACAGGACCATACGGTAAGCAGACTTACCGGACCACGACAGTCCAGGTCGGCGCCAGCATGAATCATCGAGGCTAGCCTGATTAAAGTCGGGACTCGGGTGGAAACAAGCGCTTCAGACGTTCACGGTCTACTTCGATGGGCGAATGCCGATCCCCTGAAAACCGCCACGATCACTTACGCAGACGGCCGGACGCAACCAGCCGACAGGGCGTCCGCATATGTCACACCCACGCAGTTGTAGCCGTCGGGCCGCTGGAAGCCACAATACTGCCCACATGCGGCCGTTGACGCGGCATGGAGACCTGCCTACGCTGTGGGTAGTTAGGACCCTGGGGAGACGTGATGGATTCCTATGTGGCGGAGATCAGCCGTGACCGTCCTGGCTGCATCTTGTTCTTGCTCGATCAATCACAGTCTATGGGTGAACTTTTCGCTGGAGACCCTCGTACGAGTAAGGCTCAGGCGGCCGCCGATGCTATCAACAAGCTCTTGATGAGTCTCGTACTGCGATGTACAAAGAACGTCAACGAGGGCGCGCGCTATTACTTCGACGTCGGCGTCATCGGCTATGGCTCTGACTGGTCTCGAGGCCCCGCGCCGTGTCTTGGAGGAGCCCTGGCGGGGCGCGAGCTAGTCTCCATGAAGGATCTCGCGGACAACTATCTTCGGGTGGAGGAGCGAACCCGGATGGTCGCCGACGGGGCTGGCGGCCTGGTCGAGACGAAGGTGAAGTTTCCGGTCTGGTTCGATCCGGTCGCTGTGGACGGGACTCCCATGCTTGATGCCGCAAGGCTGGCATGCGGTGTTCTCCGGCCGTGGGTAGACGCGCACAAGCAATCCTACCCGCCGATCGTCATCAACATCACTGATGGAATGCCCAACGAGGATCCTACGCCCGCGGCCATAGAGCTGATTGCCCTCGAGACCGACGACGGGAACGTTCTGCTTTATAACCTTCATCTATCTGACCTTGCAGCTCCTCCTCTGCTCTTCCCCGCTGCCTCCGCGGGGCTTCCCGATGAGTTCGCGCAGATGCTCTTCCAGATGTCATCCCCGGTGCCGCCGCGGATACAGGACGAGTTGAAGGTGGAAGGCTACTCTATCGAACCAGGCGCGAGAGGCTTCGTGTTCAACGCTGATGCTGCGGTGCTGATCAAGTTCCTCGACATTGGTACCCGCGTTGCTCTCGAGAGTGGCTTAGGAGAACGTGGGCCCAGGTGAGATTGAGCGTGGGCGTTCTGAACCTGCCGAAGGCAGGGTCAGCCGCCGCGGAGTATGAGGATTCGTTCGACTATTCGCGTAAATACCGTATCGCTGCGGTATCTGATGGCGCGAGCAACAACTTCGAGTCGCGACTCTGGGCACGTCTTCTTACACAAGCCTTTGTGCAACGACCGCCGGAAGAATGGGCGCGTCCCCAAGTGCTTGACTGGGTGGACTCGGTCGCTGCCGAATGGTCGGGATCCATACCATGGCAAGACCTTACGGTCTTCGAGGAGGCGAAGGCTGCGTCGGGTTCTGCGGCGACCCTGATCGGTCTGCAGCTGGAATCGTCATCACGGCTGGCGGACGAAGGAACGTGGCGGTGCCTCGCCTGGGGTGATTCCTGCCTCTTCCAGATAACTCAGGGCCGCCTAGTCACCAAACTGCCAGTCGCCAAGTCCGCCGACTTCGACATCCATCCTCCTTTGCTTTCAACGAGGCGCGAGAATAGCGAGCTGACCATCGACCAGCTCATAACCGATTCCGGCGAGTGGCATGCCGGAGACACTTTCTATCTTCTGACGGACGCGATAGCTGCTTGGTTTCTGCTGGATACTGAGCAGGGGGGTTCGCCGTGGGAGATCTTGTCGCCCCTTGATAAACGGTCGTTCGTGTCATTTGTGAAGGACGCAAGAGCACGGAAGCTGATGCGCAATGATGACGTCACAGTCGTTACCCTCAACGTCCGGGCACGGCATGTCGGCCGTCACCGGCGGTCACCAGGCTCCTCTACCGACCCTCCTCGGGACCTTCCCTCCCATCGAGAGTTCCCGGGACCGGTCCGGAGGATTGGCCGTACCGCCGGAGGGGAGAGCCGATGCCTCTGATCCCTGGGTGGCCAAACGATGTGGCATATCTGGATGCAATTCAGGCTCCGCAGGTTTCCTTTACGAGTCAGCGACTAAAAGCCGTGCAGATTCGTACCAATGACATGGGATTGCCGCAGGCGGCCACCGGGCGATCAGCTATCGTATTCCGCGCTGGTATGGGATACAAGGACGTTGCACTCCGCTGCTTCACACGCGAAGCAACCGGACAGCAATCGCGTTACCAGGCGCTTCATGAACACCTGGCCTCTTCCATACCGCGTTATATGGTTGACTTCAAGTACTGGGACCGCGAGATCCTTGTCGAAGGAAAGCGGTATCCTGTGGTTGAGATGGGCTGGGCGGAGGGGCAGCCTCTGAATTTGTCGATTGAGCAACATATCCAACGCCCGGATCACCTTGTGAGACTGGCTGACATATGGTTCGATATTGTTAAGGACCTTCAGATCCGCAAGATGGCACACGGCGACCTATCGAGTGACAATTGCTTGGTAAATGGGGACAATCTTACGCTGATTGATTACGATGACTTTTTCATCTGGCGGCTGGCAGGATCAGATCCGGGCGAGGGGGGGAACCCTGACTTCCAGCACCCAGATCGCATGGGCTACTACGCGCTTAACATGGACGCTTTCCCGGCCCTGGTCATCTATCTGTCGCTGCTGGCTCTCGCCGCCGATACCTCGCTCTGGCGGTTCCACAAAGACAAGAACCTGATCTTCACCGCCGAGGATTACATGAAACCGCGTGCAACTCCGCTATGGGAGGCACTTGCCGAGAGCCCCGATAAACGAATCAAGCCGCTCGTCACTGCCCTGGCGGATATGTGCGCTAGACCCATTGAGGATCTTCCGCCCCTCAGCCAACTGACACGCAGGCATTTGCCCGTCTGGTGGCTAACTCCGGTGGCCTGGCGTTCACTAATCTTGACCGCTAGGCGCGGGTCTACGCCGCAACAGCCCAATGTTCAGTCACCGCCCCGGCAAGCATCTGTCCCTGATGGCGGACCGCGACGGCGGGCAGCATGGCTTGTGGCATGTGCGGGGCTCGTTTTGGTGGCGATCTTGCTCACCATTGGTCTAGGCACGGCCGCCACCCCGACCACCGCCAGCGCAGCGAAGATAAGCTCGGCCGCGTTCAGCCCTGACGGCACAACCCTGGCCGAAGCCAATGCCGACGGGACCATCCACCTGTGGGACGTCCCTGCCAAGAGCCTGATCGGCACCCTCAATAACCCCCCCGGCCAGGCCGTAAGCTCGGTCGCGTTCAGCCCGGACGGCAAGACCCTGGCCACCGCCGACGCCGGCGGCAGCACCTACCTGTGGAACGTCCCCGCCAAGAGCCTGATCGCCACCCTGACCGACCCCGGCCAGCGGGCCGTAGTCTGGGTCGCGTTCAGCCCGGACGGCAAGACCCTGGCCACCGCCG
>Ga0210408_10004998_pt1 | contig 11732 bp, 5 predicted proteins | sample IncBWH4MmetaG_FD_155471 | JGI IMG/M metagenome (GOLD analysis project Ga0210408, IMG submission 155471) | Forest soil microbial communities from Barre Woods Harvard Forest LTER site, Petersham, Massachusetts, United States - Inc-BW-H-4-M | ecosystem: Environmental > Terrestrial > Soil >... | reverse complement strand
ACGTTTCGCATCATTCACACGGACGGACGGACCCACCCGAAAGATTTGGACCCGACGTGGTTTGGGGATTCCATCGGCAAATGGGAAGGCGACACATTGGTAGTGGATACTGTGGGCCTCGATGAAAGGACCTGGCTTGACACGGCAGGACATGAGCACAGCGACCAGTTGCACCTGATCGAGCGGTTCCAAAAGACGGACAATAACACGATCAAATGGACGGTCACATATGAGGATCCCAAATTTTTCACGGAACCTTGGTCGATCGCATTGCCGATCGCGCGCCAGAATACGGAGATCATGTCGTACTCTTGCGAGGAAAACGAGAAGGACAGAGCCCACCTGCGGCGCACAAAAAGATAATTTTTGTTGATTAATGGCGGTCGGGCATTCGCCTGGATGAATTCATATCGGGAGCATGAAATGAAAAGAAACGAACTGAGATATTTAGTTGCGGCAGCTGTCCTCCTGTTGGTTGGCATCCCTTTCTGGGCGCACCACGGCAACGCCTCGTATGACAACGACAATCCCATCACAATCAAGGGAACCGTTACGGAATATGCGTGGACCAATCCGCACGTCCAAATTTATTTGGATGTGAAAGACGACAAGGGCAAGGTCGCACACTGGAGCGTCGAAACCTACAGCCCGGGCAAGCTGGTAAGAGCCGGTTGGACAAAGGAAAGCGTGAAGGCCGGCGATCAAGTTTCCATTACCCTTATTCCAGCAAAGAGCGGAGCGCCCGTAGGGTTTCTACACAAGCTTGTGCTGCCCGATGGCAAAGTATTGGCGCTGCAGGAACTGGACATCTGAAAACCGTTGCGAGGGGGCCTTCGGCCGTCTGCGCAATGATCCGAAGATTGGAGCCTGAGCAAAGGGGGAAGCTTGCGAATGCGAAAACGCCTCATAACGATGGTTGGGATTGCAACGCTCGCGGTATTAATCACGTTGCCCGCCAAGATGCTCGCCCAGATGCCCGGCCCGCAAACGGGGACGGAAAAAACCAAAGCTTCGGCTCCCGCTGATCCTCATGACTTGTCCGGAATGTGGGAATTTTTCAATGGCATCCCCGGCCAGGGCATTTATGCGACCCCCAGCAAGGAGCACCCTCCGATGACAGCCTGGGCAAAAGCGAAATACGACGCAGCAAAGCCCGGATACGGCCCCAAAGCGCAAGGCGGCGGGAACGATCCGATTCTGAAATGTAATCCGACCGGGATTCCTCGAATCCTGTTTTTTCCGCAGCCGTTTGAGATTTTTCAGACCCCGGAACGCGTGTTCATGTTCTTTGAGCGCGACCATGCCTGGCGCCAAATCTGGACCGATGGGCGGAGCCATCCGAAAGATCTGGGGGCCACATGGATGGGAGATTCGATTGGCAAGTGGGAGGGAGACACCTTCGTTGTGGATACGGTCGGCCTGAACGAAAAAAGCTGGCTCGATTTTTATGGCGATCCGCACAGCGAAGACATCCACTTGATCGAGCGCTACAAGCGCGTGGACCAAAGCTCGATGTCGATTCAGCTCGTCATCGAAGATCCCAAGGCTTACACGGCCACTTGGGTTGGCGATACCAAAATCTACAAGCTGCTTACGGGGAAGAAAGCCTATATGGAGGAACTCTTCTGCATTCCAGAAGAGGAGGACGCATTCACGAACCGCATCAGAATGCCCGCCGTAGGGCAGAAGCCCCAGTAGCGCGGGCATCAGCCTGCGGGTTTTTCATATTCTCACCCTCGCCAAAATTAAAACCAAAGGCTGAACGTGCTGCGGCAAGACTGATTTATTTTGTCATTCCGAGCGGAGCGAGGAATCTCTCTTCGATTGAAACCCAAGAAAGGAGAGATTCCTCGGCGCGCAGCGCGCCTCGGAATGGCAAAATTTTGGGTTTTTCCTCAGCCCGGAAAGGGTGCACTCCTCGGTCCTACTTCGCGAGATACATGTACCCTACTGTGTTGTTGCCCGGCGAAGCGAACCACATTCTTCCCTTGGGATCGTTGTTGAGTTCCCTCATTCCATTTCCCACGGCTGGGGCAGGATATTCCGTTATTTTTCCAGTGGCGGGATCCAAACGCCCGACCGTGTCCATGATCCCAGAGGCGTACCAGACCTGATTGGTGGTGTCGATTCCTATGGGATACGGCGATGGCTGCTCGCCGGGGAGTTGGTATTCCTTGAAGGCGCCCGTTTCCGTATCCAGCCGAACGATTTGCCCTCGGTCGTACTGCGCCAACCAGCCGATTCCGTTTGCATCCACTTGAAACCGTCGCCGAGAACCAGGCTGCGGCGGCGGCGTCCACGTCGTCACTTTCTCCGTCTTATAGTCCACTTTGAAAATTCTCCCCTGCCCGCCCACTTCGTCGAACCAGATGTTGCCTGCCTTATCGAGATTCGCACCATACGTGTTGGGTGCGTCTTTTACTTCGGCGTAGATTCCAGTCTTCGGGTCGAAGCGGTAAGAAAATGGGCTGCCGGAAACCCACAAGACCCCCTTGGGATCTTCACGCACCGTGTTCATGGACTTGCCCGGCCCTTTGTACTTGGTCTGCTTGCCCGACTTGACGTCCACTTTTACCAGCGTTCCGCCTTCTTCCACCACCCACGCCGAAACTCCGTCGTGCGTCATTTGCACGGAGCGCGTGCCCACGCGCGGCGACTGGCTCTCCCACAAATATTCTTGAACCTCTCCCGTTTCCGGATTCAATCTGCCCACGCCATTCACCGTCCCGAAGTACGGGCACCAGACGTTGCCGTCTTTGTCCGGATTGGCGTCCCAAGTCATGCGGCCGGGCGGCATTTCGTACAGGACATAAACAATCTTGAGCGCTTCGTCGCTGAACTGCTTCATCCAATCCACATATCCGGGAAGGTCAGCGGGAGATTCCGGGAGCGCGCCCGGCCCCGTGCCGAAGATTTTGCTGGCGTAGGCCGCGAGTTCATTGACGTCCTGATCGGTTTTGATCGTGCCATAGACGACGCCGCCGCCGATTCTGGTGGACATTTGGTCCTTGAGGACGTCGCGCCATCCGTTTTCGTCACGCCGCACGTTGATGAATTGTTGAAAGCCGTGGCAGCTCGAACCGCATCGTGCAAATTTATCTTTGCCGGGGCCTTCCGGAAACAAGTCGATTCCCTGAATGATCGGAATTTCGTCCCAGTGCACCATCTGTTTCTGCAGCGTCCAGTCGAAATTTGCGTTTTGGTTTGCCGACAGAACAATTCCGCTCTTCGGATCGGATCGATAACCCGTGGCCCTCGCACGCACCTGATAGTCGCCGGCGGGCAGATTCTCCACGCGGTACTTCCCATCGTTGCCGGAAAGCACGATGACCGTCACTCGGGTCTTCGCATTGCGAGCCTCTACGAACGCGGCGCGATAAGGCGCGCCGTCCGGGCCCGTGACCTTGCCCGTGATCGTGGCGCCAAATGCAATCGAGGAAATGAAACCGAACGCGCTCACCAAACCCAGGATCTTAAATAGTCCGAGTGGTTTCATAATTCCCCCTTGAATTAAGCGATAGAGGCGGCTCGATCCGCAAACCAGAACGCAATTTCGGCACTTCCAGGTCGCAATGCCGCCGAGGCTATCAAACAGACGCGCCGACTGTCTATGGAGAACTATCGATTTAATCGATGCAATCGAACTCCTGAGTAAACCAATAGCTTGCGCACTTTCTACTCTAGTGATACTTTTCTGTTCAACAGGTTAAATTACATAGGTACAGGCCCTTGCTGAACGCCTGACCATTGCGCCAGACGCCGCCAGCGGGACCTCGATCAGGGAGGGCCACGTGCACGAAAGACCACGGTACCCCGGCATCCGCGTAACCGCCAACGGAAACCAGCTGGTTTCTTATCATACGGAAACTCGCATCACTGACGCTGGTATCTTCTATCCGATCACGCCATCCACCGAGGGTGGCGAGCTTTATCAACAGGCTTATGCGGAAGGCAAATTGAATGTTTTCGGCCGCAACACGATCGCGGTCGAAGCGGAAGGCGAGCACGCGGCGCAAGGCGGAGCCATCGCGCACTCGGTCTGCGGGCAGCGCGTCGTCAACTTCACGTCGGGCCAGGGAGTTGTGTACGGCGTGGAACAGTATTACCACGCGCCGGGCAAGTGCTCGACCATGGTTCTGGAAGTCGGGGCTCGCGCTCTCACCAAACACGCCCTGAACGTCCACTGCGGACACGATGATGTGTATGGGGCGCTCGATACCGGGTGGATCATTCTGTTCGGCAAGGACGCTCAGCAAGCCGCTGACCAGGCGCTCATCCTGCGTCGCGTGACCGAACTCAGCTTGACTCCGGGTATGAATGTACAGGACGGATTTCTCACCTCCCATCTGGAGCGCACTTTTTACAAACATGAGTCGGAACTGATGCGCGAATATCTGGGCGCGCCCGACGACATGATCGACTGCCCAACGGAAAGCCAGCGCATTCTATTTGGCTCGAAGCGCCGGCGTGTCCCGAAGATGATCGACTTGACGAACCCCGTGCTCCTTGGCCCGGTGCAAAACCAGGAGCATTACATGCAGGGCGTTGTGGCTCGCCGCAACAACTTCACGGAGCCGATTCTCCAGTTCCTCGAAGACGCTTACAAAGATTTCGGAGCGCTGACCGGCCGCTACTATGGCCTGGTCACTCAATATAAGACCGGAGATGCGGACACGGTCTTTGTTTCCCTCGGCTCGGCCGCCGAGAACATCGAGGCGGGTGTCGACTATCTGCGAGAACGGCGAAACGCAAAAGTTGGCTCGATTCACCTGAACGTGTTCCGTCCTTTCCCGGAGGCTGCCGTCATACGGGCACTTGCGGGTAAGCGCAACGTCATTGTCCTTGAACGGACCGACGAGCCTATGTCGGGAGACAATCCCATGGGCCGGGAAATACGGACGGCCTTGTCCAAGGCGCTCGTCACACGGGACCACGCAGCCGAAGCAAACCTTCCCGCCGTGACGCCGGACCGAATGCCGCGGCTCTTTGCGGGCATCTACGGTTTGGGCTCTCGTGACTTCAGGCCCGAGCACATTCTGGGCGCTTACGAATTTGCGACCGGGACTCGGACGCGCAAGGACGGCAAAGGCGTCGCGGACGGAGTCTCCTTCTTTGTCCTGGGCGTTGATCATCCCTACGAAGTGAAGTCGGACGAGACGCCATCCCTGCTGCCCGAAAAGGCCGTAGCCGTGCGATTCCATTCCATTGGCGGCTGGGGCGCAATCACTACCGGAAAAAATCTTGGCGCGATCATCGGCGACTTGAACGATCTGCTCTACGACCGCGATAAAGTTGTGGACGAGTGGGGCAATCCCAAGGAAATCATTCACGTCAGCGCCAACCCGAAATATGGATCCGAGAAAAAGGGCGCGCCCACTTCCTATTTCATGGTCGCCGCGCCGGAACGAATCCGAGTAAATTGCGACCTGCGGCATGTCACGGTTGTGCTTTGCTGCGACCCCAAAGCCTTCACGCACACCAATCCACTGGACGGAATGCTTGAAGGCGGCGCCTTGATCTGGGAATCGGAGGAAGAAGGCGAAAAAGCCTGGGAACGTTTGCCCATGTGGGCGCGCAGGCAAATCATCGACAAAAAGATTCGTGTCTACACTTTGCCCGGCTTCGTGATTGCCCGCAACGCGACGGATCGCGCGGACCTGCAACTGAGAATGCAAGGGAACGCCTTCCTTGGCGCGTTCTTCGCAGTGTCGCCGATCTTACAGGAGTTCCGAATTACACCGGAACAGTTCCGTGATGTGGTCCACAAGCAATATGTCAAGAAATTCGGCCGGCTGGGCGACGCGGTCGTGAATTCCAACATGGAAGTCATGACGCAAGGCTTTGAGCGAGTCCGAGAAATCCGCGTCGGGGAGATGGAAGCGCCGGATCGGTCTTCGCTCCGCGGTGAAGCCCTGCTGCCAGTGCTTGCGGTAAATTCGGCGGAGGGCGGCTGCGGCTCCGGGTGTCGCTCTCACGCGGTTCCAGAGGGCCAGGGTCCACGGACGCCAGTCACTTCAATCGCCATGTTCGACTCAGAGTTTCGCTCAAGTTATGGCTACAATCAGCCGGCTTCGCCTCTCGCGTCAGTCGGTGTAATGGCGGCGGGCAGCGGAGACACCGCCTCCAAATATGTCGCGCGGCGGGAAACCCCTCTCTACATTCCGGAAAATTGCACGCAATGCATGGAGTGCATCGCGGTTTGCCCGGACACTGCGCTGCCGAATTGCTCTCAGGATCTGGATACCGTTCTGCGAACTGCGATTGCGAATTACGTCACAGATCCGCAAGAGCGCACCAAGATGTTCCGCTCGGTCCCGGAAATTGACAAGCGCACGCGAGCACTAATGCAAGCTGCTGTCACTGCCAAAGCTCCCACCCCCCTTCCCGAGCTCCTTCGCAAGGTTACGAACGAGGTGGATGGATTTTCCGACGAGGCCAAGCGCCAATTCTTCTCCGTCATCGAGAAAGTTCCAATGGCCTTCCAGAAAGCCAACGCAATCTTTTCGACGCCAGAAAGGAGAACGCCGGGTAGTGGAGGCGTGTTCTCCATCTTCGTTTCCGATCTCTGCAAAGGATGTGCAGCCTGTGTCACCGCGTGCGGCGATCACCAGGCGCTGCGGATGGTGCAGGAGACCGAGGACGTCAACGCCGAGCACGAGACGGGAACTGCATTCCTCAACCTCTTGCCGGATACTTCTCAGAAGTATTTGGGTCTCTATGACACTACGCACCCCGAGGATTCCAAGACCGCCGCGCTGCGCAATTTGCTGATGGTCCGGCGCAACTACGATGCCTTGGTCGCGGGCGACGGCGCCTGCGCGGGCTGCGGCGAGAAGAGCATCCTAAAAGCAATTACCTCCGTCACGGAAGCATACATGCGGCCCCTCTATCACGCGAAAGCCGAGCGCTTCCGCGCCAAGGCGAGTGACCTCGAAAAAATGGGGGCGCAGAAACTCGCCGAGCTCAAGGCTCGAAACGAACAAGAGTACCAACTCTTGCGTCAGGCCATCGCTCACCTGGTGATGGGCCTCGGCGGCGAAGACGAAAAAGATACGAAGGCACGCATTGCCGCGCATGGCGAGATTACAGACGGTGAAATTGTCCAAGCCATCGCAACCGTTTTGCTGCAAGAGGCATTCAATCACATGAATCTTCAGGCCATCGATGGCCGCCTTGCGAACGGAATGTCCGTGATGGCGATGGCTGCGCACACAGGTTGCAACACTGTTTATGGTTCCACACCTTCAAACAACCCGCACCCGTATCCGTGGATGAACTCACTCTTCCAGGACGGCATCACCGTGGGATGGCTTCTGGGTGAAAGCTTCATCGTGGATCATGCTCGGCGTTCCGTCGTTCCCGAACGGCTGGCCGATATCCTGCTGAACAGAACAGAGAACGTCATCAACGCGCGCGAGTACTATGAATACACGCATTTCACCGATGCGCTGATGACCGATCAGGAGATCCTGGAACTTCCCAAAGTCTGGGTGGTTGGCGGCGACGGCGGTATGGGCGACATCGGCTATCAAAACACTTCGAAGGTCGTTCTCCAGAATCGCCCGAACGTCAAGGCGCTGATGCTCGACACGCAAGTTTATTCGAACACCGGGGGCCAGAATTCGGATTCGACGCCGATGCTGGGCGGAAACGACATGAACGTGTTTGGCGCTGCCACGCAGGGCAAAAACGTGGAGAAGAAAACAGTGGCGGAAACGTTCCTCGCCGGCCACGGGTCGCCGTTCATCGCGCAAATCTCCATCGCGAATGCACCGAAGCTTTACAGGGCTATCCTGGATGGCATCGAGTATCGCGGAACGGCCTTCCTGCAATGCTTCACAACCTGCCAGCCGGAGCATGGCGTGGCGGATGACATGGCGCTAACCCAAGCCCAGCGTGTCCGCGATTCCCGCGGAGCGCCGGAGTTTGTCTTCAACCCGCGGCTTGGTGAAACGTATCAGGAAGCCCTCGATCTGAAGGGCAACCCTTCGATGGAGAGGGATTGGTACGAAACGAAGTTCAAAGCGACCAACGAGCCGTATCGCTATACAGTCGCTCATTGGTGCGCCACAGAAGCGCGCTTCCGAAACCATCTGAAGAAAATCAAGAAGGAAGACGCCGCAAAATTCATTCCCCTCGAAAACATACTCATTCGTATCACTCAGCAGGATGTGGTCTACCGCCGTTATCTGATTCCCGAACACCGCTCCTACATCCCCGACTTCGGCGTATACATCAAGGTGCAGGGACCCAAGGGCGAAGTGGAGTACCGCTCGCTCTCTCGCCAGTTAGTGATGTTTTGCGTCGAGCGCCGCAAGGCCTGGCGCATGCTGCAGAGCAAAGCGGGGATCGAGAACAAAGAGTACAAAGCGCAACGCGCGATCCTGGCTGACGTGGATTCGGGCAAGATCTCCCGCGAAGATTTCTTCGCGCGCGCAGAAGAATTGCTGAAGGCCAGGCTCGAAATCGCCGCGGAAGAAAAGCCTCGACCGGCGGCACATCCCGCCCCGGCGGTTGCAGCCAAGGCAGCAGCGGCTGCGGCAGGAGCAAAGGCGCCCGCAATCGTTCCCGAACTAGCGAGTAAGAGCCGAGAAAACGAAGCGCCTCGACCGGTGAGCCCGGCCACACCAGTCGTGGCCAAGGTGTCCGCCACAGTTTCCGAAACAGTGAGAAGGGACGGTGAGAGTGTATCGTCTGAAGTCGTCGTAACCGTAGCCGCGCAAGTGGCCGTGAAAAAGGAATCGGAAAATGAGTCGCCCGACTGGGAGCAAGGAGTCCAGTTGCGGCTGATGGAACTTGACGTGGATCCGGGCAACGATGCGGACGGGAACTTGCGCAAACAACCCGGGAGTTAGCCTGCATTTCTCACAAGCTGCAATAACGTCAGCTAGCAAAATCTCCTCCTTCTCAAACCCGCGGAGAGATTCTTCGGAGCACAAACCGCTCCTCAGAATGACACACTGCTTTAAGTTGTCATTCTGAGCGAAGCGAAGAATCTCTCTGAATCCCGCAATGCACGAGAACCATGACCCGGACGGGTGAGAAAGAGAAATGCAGGCTAGGAACTCTGTGGAATCGTCCGTTCCGTCCGCGAGTGGCAGATACTAGCGGGAAAATCGGCCGCTTGGCCTGGGGTTAGCCCGGATATTGGCTTGTAATGTAGCTATGCAATTGCGATATGGTCTGCTGCTGCGCGGAAATCATCCACTTCACCAGATCGCCGATTGAAACAACACCCAGGACTTTTCCATCTTCCACCACCGGGAGATGGCGGATATGTTTTTCAGTCATGATTCTCATGCTGTCCTCGACGGTGTGCTTGGGCGTCACGAAAATCGCGGGACTCGTCATGATTTCCTTTACTTTGGTCTGCTTGGAGGACTTTCCTTGCAGGATTACCTTTCGGGCATAATCTCGCTCGGAGACGACGCCCACCAAATTGTCTTCGGAAACCACCATCAAAGCTCCGACATGTTTGTCCGCCATCATTTCGATCGCGTCGTAGACACACCCCTCTGGCGAAACGTGCCAGATGTTCTGACCCTTCTGATTCAAGACTAATCGAACCGGATCGTCTAGGTTCATTGGTCCTTCGTCTCAGTTGTTGATTAGGGCCGAATCTGAAAATTCCCCTATCCTCTTCCGTGGGCATGACGTTACGGCACCTGATTTTCCATGTCAAGTTAAGATCTTTGTGCCGGGCCAAGTCCGGGCACGCCTGAAAGTGCGCGATTGAAGTTGTCCCGCTTCCACTCTAATCGATTGCAATGGCGGCAGGTCGCATCAGTTTCGCATACTTCTATTGTCATATTGTGTGCCAACTTGGCGCAGCCGGCACGATTTATGGCCCTTCTTGGTAGGCACTCAACCCTGCGGATTGGCTACAACGCCCAGCAACGTTTCGCGGACCTGAACTAAACCTGTCCTAAAGTCCAGTTGTCCAAACTGTCATCGTCTTTTCATTATGGAACACAGCTTGAAGACAGCTCCACGGATCCTTTCATCGGGGTCATGCAAACCAACCGAGTTCCTGGATTTACTAGGAGGGTTCGATGAAGCACAAGAGACAAAACTCGAATATGAACCGGCGCGCGTTCCTCAATACCTTGGGTGCTTCGGCGGGAATCGCGGCAACCCTGCCTGCCATTTCCGTCCTTTCGGAAGCCACGACTGCTTTCGCCGACGATATTGGGCCACAAGGCGGCCGTGCACGCGCTGAATCGTCGGAAAGGATCCGTCAAGACGTCGCCGAACGGGAAAGCAACTTTCGCATCCCGAATCACGATGACAACGGCGACGAAGCTCGATACCCGTCGAAAATCGGAAATTATTCCAAGAACTTGAAGCATGATCCGACCACCGGCGAAGTTGATTTGGCGGCATATCAAGCAATGATCGCGGCAATCTCTACCGGACGGTTCGCCGACTTTGAAGCGTTGGCTACGAACGGCCACTTCGGATCGTCGGACCCGGCCATGCAGCGCCGTTTGGTCAATCCAGGCTCCGGGTATGCTTTCGATCTTGAAGGAACGGATTCGCATCAGCTGAAGCTGCCTCCGGCGCCGGCGTTCGCCAGCGCGCAGGAAGCAGGCGAGATGGCGGAGTTGTACTGGATGGCGTTGCTGCGCGATACCAACTTCGCGGATTACGATTCAAGCGCGTTGGCGCAGGCGGCCGCAGCGGACTTGTCCAAAATGTCGGACTTTCGCGGGCCGAAAGATGGCGGCGCGGTTACCACGAAAACTCTGTTCCGTGACACCTATCCAGGCTGCACGGTTGGTCCATACATCTCACAATTCCTGCTGCAGCCGTGCAATTTCGGATCCATGCGAATCGATACCAAGATGATGACGGTCGCGGCCGGCGTCGACTACATGACGGACTTCACGAGCTGGCTTAACGTGCAGAATGGAGTGAATACGCCACCTATTCCAACGGGACTCCCGGCGTATTGCAGGAGTGGCCGGGATTTGACCCATTACGTCAATATCGACGCGCTCTTCGAGGCGTATTTCGTCTCCTGCATCAATTTGCTCGGCAATGGATATTACGCGAACCCCGGGAATCCATATGGCCGCATTTACGACGGCGGTGCCGGCCGCCCGCGCAATGCGCTGGCCGATCCGAACGGATCGTTGGCGCAAGTTGGCTTCGGAACCTTCGGAGGACCAGCGGTCTTAACGCTGGCTTGCGAGCCGGCAACACGCGCGTTGAAGGACGTCTGGTATCAGAAGTGGCTCGTCCATCGACGCCTGCGGCCCGAGGAATTCGGCGGGCGCGTCGAGGTGAAGCGGCTCGGGTTGCGCAACTATCCCGTCCATTCCGATCTGCTGAGCGTGTCGACGGTGCTCAACCAGGTGCTCAGCTTACACAAAACGGCATTGCTACCCATGGCGTTTCCCGAGGGTTCGCCGAATCATACGTCGTACGGCTCGGGCCATGCGACTGTAGCGGGCGCTTGCGTGACGATGCTGAAGGCCCTGTTTGACGACTCGCAAGCGATCAAGAATCCTGTCGTGCCGAACCCCGCGGACAACGGGCAGACATTGATCTCGTATATCGCGCCAGCAGGCGAACCGCCGCTGACCGTCGGCGGCGAGCTGAACAAAGTCGTGTCGAATGTTTCACAGGGGCGCAACATGGCTGGCGTGCATTGGCGTAGTGACGCGACCGCGTCGAATCTGCTCGGCGAAGCTGCGACGATTAGCATGCTCTATGACATGAAGAAGACG
>Ga0210408_10004997_pt1 | contig 11732 bp, 9 predicted proteins | sample IncBWH4MmetaG_FD_155471 | JGI IMG/M metagenome (GOLD analysis project Ga0210408, IMG submission 155471) | Forest soil microbial communities from Barre Woods Harvard Forest LTER site, Petersham, Massachusetts, United States - Inc-BW-H-4-M | ecosystem: Environmental > Terrestrial > Soil >... | reverse complement strand
GGGCGCGAAGCCTTGTTTCTTGAGCAGCTTGCGCATCAGTTTCACCGCTGCAGCTTTATCGCGCCGTCGTTGCACGAGCAGGTCGAGAACCTCGCCTTCGTCGTCAACCGCCCGCCAAAGCCAGAACTGCTGGCCCGCAATCGTTACGGCCATCTCATCGAGATGCCAACGCGATGTTGGCCGTGGGCGTCGACGGCGAAGTTCTCGGGCGAACAACGGCCCAAACTTAAAAACCCATCGCCGCACCGTTTCGTAGGAGATATCCAGACCGCGCTCCGCAAGCAGATCTTCGACGTCGCGATAGCTGAGCGTGAAACGCACATATAACCAAACGGTGTGCCGGATGATCGCAGGCGGAAACTGATGGCGGGCAAACGAGATCGTCATGCGCCATCTTACCCGACAACCGGATGCGCGCTAACGTTCGCGTGACAAGGCCTTTCGACGTCTTCGGCACACTTCAATCGGTGGAATGGCCACTCATCGAGGGGACTGGCTTGGTGGTCCACACAGCCAGAAAGCCTCTCGATGAAACGACCGAAATCGCACGGGCGCCAGACTACGCGCATCTTCTGCCCGAACCGGTACGCCATTTTACCACCAAGACTTTTCTCGACCTGCCGGAATACAAGCACCTCGGAGAGCATAGCGGAGCTGATCCTGATGGTACGCATTCACACCTAATCGCCGACCCGGGCTCCCTCGAAGGCCATGGTGGGTCTCATCCCCATCTGGTGCACGAGTTCGTGTCGGCCCTCATCGAGGATCGAGATCCGTTCCCCAATGCGGTCTTCTCCGCAAATATAACCTGCGCCGGTATCCTCGCACATCAATCCGGTCTCGCTGACGGCGAGCGTTTGCGAGTTCCTAACTTCGCGCTGAGCTAGCGGCGTTTCTGGACAAGGCGCGTTCGAGATGTTGCTCGAAGCGATGGCCGATGACGCCGACCTCCTCGCGCGCAGGCGCATGATTTTGTCGCTCGCTTTGAAGCGCAATCAAAGGGCGTTAAGGAGGTTCCGGCCGACTGAGTCCAGATGAACGAGCATCGCCTTCTCGGCCGCATCGGCGTCGCGGCACAGAAGGGCTCGAACGATCGCCCCGTGTTCGTCGCAATAATCGGCCCGCCGTTCGGGGCTGAAGGAACGCCGCTTGATTCCAAGCCACTGTTCCTGATTTCGGATGAGCCTGAGCATTGCATGCAGAGCCGCTAGCAGTTCGTTACGTGAGGCGATGAAGATTCGCTCGTGGAACGCCGCGTCGCATTGCTCGAACGGCTCAAACTCTTCCGCCTCAATAGCCTTCTGGTGAGCAGCAGCGACCGCGTTGAGATCAGCAAGATTACTTTTGGTCGCGGCGAGTGAAACCGCCTTCGGTTCGATGATCTGCCGAACGGCCATCGTATCCGCGGGGCTCACGCCGACGAGCGTTCGCATCACAGCGGTGAACTCGGCGTCGACCGATCGCTGCAGAAACGTGCCGCGCCCAACTTCGCGCCGCAGGCCTCCGTCGGAGCCAATTCGCTTCATCGCAGAGCGGACCGTGTTGCGAGCGACACCGTATTCGCTCGCGAGGTAACGCTCGTTGGGAAGCCGAAGGCCTTCACTCCACTCCCCCGCCTCGATCCGCTGGCGCAGGGACGTTTCGACGTCGCTCGACACGCGCTTGGGCATGCGCCCCCCTATACTAGACCATTTTTGAGCCAATTATCATGCCGCCACGGGGACGCCAAGGGGCAGAAACCGTCTTGGACGCGAGGCGAAAACATTCCGCCCGCTGATTCTTCGAGGAAGGACCAGCGGCGTGAGACCGGGGGATCCACAAGAATCATGGAAGCGCAGCCGAGGCGCCGACTCCTGCTGTTTCTCTATGCTACGCGACGACTCCCGTAGGAAGAGCGGAAACGCGAGACTTGCGTTTTGAACCAGCCTGCTCTCTATTGGACCAAAATAGGGAGGCGAGGCCGGATGAAGGTAGCGACCTATCGCATTGCTGGAGAACGGCGCGTCGGGGTCGTCGACGAGCGGCGGAAAACGGTGTCCGCGTTCGACCTTTCCCTCGCCGAAGCCGAATGCGGCGTTCTCGCTGTTGTCGGCCGCAATCCTCCCCCTTCCTGTCTGTCGCCGACACCCCTAAGCGAAGTCGAACTCGAAGCGCCAATCCCGAGGCCGCGGCGAAACGTCTTTTGCATCGGCAAGAACTATCACGAGCACGCCAAGGAGTTCGCCTCAAGCGGATTCGATTCGAGCGCGGCGGCGGGTGTCACTCCAAAATTCCCCATTGTTTTTTCGAAGGTGCCTGAATCCGTGGTGGCACATCACGACGTTGTTCGGATCGACCGGTGCGTCTCAGAATCGGTCGACTACGAGGCGGAGCTCGGCGTCATAATCGGCAAGGGTGGGCGCGGAATCGAGCCTTCGCACGCACTCGATCACGTGTGGGGCTACACCATCATTAATGACGTGACGGCGCGCGACCTTCAGGGCCGGCACAGCCAATGGCTGATCGGCAAGTCTCAGGACACGTTCTGTCCTATGGGCCCCTGGGCGGTGACGAGAGACGAAATCGATCTCGCCGACACCCAAATCCGCTGCTGGATCAACGGCGAACTCCGGCAGAACGCCAATACGCGCGACCTCATCTTCGATGTGCCGACCATCATCGCCACCATCTCCGCTGGCGTAACGCTCTGTCCCGGCGACGTCATAGCGACCGGCACTCCTGCCGGCGTGGGAATCGGCTTCACGCCGCCCAAATATCTCGTCTCTGGCGACGTCGCGCGGATTGAAGTCGAAAAGATCGGCGTGCTCGAGAACGAATTCCGGGAGTTCCCCGGATGAGCGGCGCTTCGTTCGGCAGAATTGAAATCGAGATCGACGGCGATGGCCCGCCGATCGTATTCCTGCATGGCCTCGGGGCGACATCGAGTTCGTTCCAGCCGCTCCTGTCGGCTTTGCACGGTTTTCGCTGCATCCGGGCCGATTTCCCGGGCACCGGGCGATCGGCGCGCTCGTACGTTCCGGTGACAATCGACTTTTTGTGCGAGACAGCTCGCGACATCGTGAAGGGGATCGCCGGTGCGCCAGCGCATGTCGTCGCGCATTCGATGGGAACCCTGGTGGCGCAGCATCTCGCCGTCGCCGCGTCCGAGTGGGTGGCAACCCTCACATTATTTGGCCCGATCGGCGAGCCCGGCGACGCCGCGCGCGAACGCTTGCGGGACCGGGCGGCGCTTGCGCGGCGGAGCGGCATGATCGCCATAGCCGATCCTGTCGCGGCGGCAGGTCTCGCATCGTCGACCAAGGCTGACAATCCGGCCGTGGAAGCGTTCGTACGGGAGAGCCATCTTCGCCAGGACCCGGAGGGTTTCGCGGAATCCTGCGAAGCTTTGGCGTCGGCGAGAGGCGCGGACCTCCGGCTCATAAATTGCCCTACCCTCATCGTGACCGGCGAAGAAGATCCTATCGCCCCGCCAGGCGCGGCACAGGGGCTTGCGGAGAGGATCAGGGGCGCTAAGCTCAAGACACTGCCGAGATGTGGACATTGGACGCAGATCGAGCAGCCAAAGGAATGTGGGCGTCTCGCCTCGGAACATATCCGGGCGCACGCGTGAGGAGGAACATTCGCCATGCTTGGACCGAGCCGGCGATGAAGGAGCGAGCCTATGGCTGATGACAGATTCGGCGGATCGAACGGCGTCGTTTTCACCAACGTGCGCATCATCGATGGGTCAGGCGAAAACCCGTACACCGGGGAGGTCGCCGTCCAGGGAAATCGAATCCGGCAAGTCACCAGAGGCTCGTCTCGCCTGACGCCTGGATTGGGCGCCGGCGGTGGCCAGACGGTCATCGACGGGATGGGCGCGACCTTGATGCCGGGCTTGTGCGATGCGCACCTTCATCTATCGTGGAACAACGCTCCGGGCATCGACCCCATTCAGATGATGCCGCCGGAGGAGCACACGCTCGTCACCGCGCAAATGGCCAAACTCGTGCTCGACGCCGGATTCACCGCCGGGCGCGGTGCGGCCGCAGCGAAGCCGCGTCTCGATGTCGTCGTGCGGAACGCAATCAACAGCGGCATGATTCCCGGACCGCGTTATCTTGCGGCCGGCCCGGAAATCACAACGGTCGGAGGCCTAGGGGATTCCGCGCCCTCACACATCCCTCATGAGGGTCTTAATCTCGGCCTCGTCGTCTCTGGACCGGAAGAGGTGCGCCGCACGGTGCGGATGCTCATCAAGTATGGCGTCGACACTATCAAGCTCAATCTCTCCGGCGAAGAGATCACCGGCATGCGCGCCGAAGAAACGCCGATGTCGGAGGAGGAGGTGGAGATGGCGGTGCGCGAAGCCAAGCTCCGCAACAAGTCGCTTGCCGCGCACGCCCGCTCCTCTGGTTCGATCAAACAGTGCATCCGCCACGGAATTGGCGTCATCTATCACGCCTCGTTCGCTGACGAGGAAGCGCTCGACATGCTCGAAGCGGCCAAAGACCGGCACTTCGTGGCGCCTGGCCTCGCCTGGCTCATCAACACTGCGCGCAACGCTGGCGAATACGGCATCAAGCCGGGTTCGCCGGTCTCGATGAGCTATGAGCGGGAGCTCGAGCACGCTGTCGAGACTTGTCGCAAGATGCATCGGCGCGGCATTCGTGTGCTGATCGGCGGCGACTACGGGTTCGCTTGGACGCCGCAGGGCACGAACGCCAAGGACCTCGAGTATTTCGTGGACATGGTCGGCTTCTCGCCAATGGAGGCCATCCTCGCGGGGACAAAACTAGGCGGCGAGATCATGGGCATGGGCAACGAACTTGGGCAGATCAAGGCGGGCTACCTTGCCGATATGCTGCTCGTCGATGGCGATCCGGCCGCCAACGTCCGCGTGCTACAGGACAAATCCCGCATTCTCGCCATCATGAAAGACGGCGAGTTCTATAAGGCGCCCAAAATGAACGAACAGCGGCGGCGGCTGACCGCGTGAGCCTTACCGTCACAAATACCGCGTCCGGCCCTACAGCGCGACAGGTCTGGATCGGCGCCGGTCTTCTGGCCGGCGCTCTGCTGCTTTGGATGATCTTCGGCATCTGGCCGGACTGGCTGGATGGGCTGCTCGGCGGAAAGAAGACGTTCGTCAGCGCGATCCTGAACGGCGTGACGTTGGCGGGTCTGTATTTCCTGGTTGCGAGCGGCTTTACGCTTGTCTTCGGCCTCATGCGCAACGTCAATCTTGCGCATGGTTCGCTTTTCCTTCTTGGCGCCTATATCGGCTACGACGCGGCGACCTGGAGCGGAAACTGGTTTGTTGGCGTCGCCGCTGGCGCGCTGGCCATCGCGGCCGTCGGCGCTTTGCTGCAGGTCTTTGTCTTTCAAAGACTGACCGGGGACGATCTGCGGCAGACACTGGTCACGATCGGCATCTCGATCGTAGCCGCTGACCTCATGCTCGCGATCTGGGGCGGCAAGACGTTCCAGTTCTCCATACCGCCGATGCTCGACGGCGCCGTTGCAACACCGATCATTACGGCGATCAAGTCGAACGGCCAGATTGTGACGTTGCGCTATCCGTTCTACCGCCTCGTCGTTCTCGCGATCTCGCTCGTCATCGGCGCGGCCTTGTGGCTCGCGCTCCACAAGACAAAGTTTGGCGCGATGATCCGCGCTGGCGTCGACGACCGCGGAATGCTCTCGGCCACAGGCGTGAATGTTCGCCTCCTGTTCGTCGGGGTCTTTGCCATCGGCGGTCTTTTGGCCGGCCTTTCGGGCGTGATCGGTGGATCCGCGCTCTCAATCGCGCCGGGCGAGGACGTGCGCTACCTGATGGCTTCGCTCGTCGTCGTCATCGTCGGCGGCATGGGCTCGATCGCCGGCGCGGCCATCGGCGCCCTCCTGATTGGGCTCGCCGAGCAGCTGGGCCTCGTTTATTTTCCGACCTACGGCGTCGTTTTGACGTTCGTCATTATGGTGGTGACACTGGCGCTTCGCCCGCAAGGGATTATGGGCAACGCGCGGATGAGGTTGGCCGATCCGCCACGACCGTCGGCCGCCGGCGATATCGTGCCCGTTGAATTCACGCCGTCAGTTGCGGCGCTCGCCGTTGCGCTGGTCCTGTTCCCGCTCGTCGCGACCCCGTTCGTCGTGTTCCAGCTCGGGGCCCAGACTCTAATCCTCGGTATGATCGCGCTGTCTCTCACGATTCTCGGCGGTTACGGCGGCATGGTCTCAATGACGCAGCTGACAGTCGCCGGCGTCGCGGGCTATGCGGTTGCGATCCTGGGCCCGAACGGCACCGGGGTTCTCGGCCTCAACTGGCCGTGGGAGATCTACGTCCCTGCCGCGATCCTCTTGGCGGGTGTCGTATCCGCCCTCATCGGCGCCATCGCGGTGCGCACCGCCGGCATCTACACGATCATGATCACGCTCGCCGTCGGCGTCGCGTTCTTCTACCTCGCCCAACAAAACTATTCGCTATTCAACGGCCACTCCGGTTTTCGTGGTTTGGCGCCGCCGAATGTGTTCGGCGTTTCGTGGCGAGACGCCATCCCTTTCTACTTTTTATGCCTCGCCATGGCGGCTCTCGCCTATTCCGCGGTCGTCTACGCCGCCCGTTCGACGTTTGGGCTGGCTCTCATGGCGAGCCGGGATAATCCACGGCGCGCGCGTGCAGTCGGCTACGATGTCACCTGGCTGCGGATCGCGGCCTTCTTCTTCTCAGGCCTGATCGCGGGAACGGCTGGTGTGCTTTATGTGTGGTTCAACGGGCGTATCTCGCCCGGAACCGTCAGCGTCAGCGAAACGATCGGCATTCTCGTCATCGCCGTGATAGGCGGCATGCGGCACCCGATAGGACCATTCCTCGGAGCGGCGCTTTATGTGGTGCTCAAAACCTTCGCTATCGACCTTGTCGGCGCCGACCGATTCAACACCCTGATCGGCGCGATCTTTCTCTTTATCGTATTCGTCTCTCCGGACGGTATTCTGGGGCTCTGGCGGCGCGTTCAGCCTGCTCTGGCACAGAAGACGCTGAGGGAAGCCTGAACGCCGCAGCGGAATAGACGGTCAAGGGTCTCAAGATCGACCCACTTCAAGGGAGGAATGGATGAACGTGAAAATGTCTTGGGTTGCTGTGGCGCTGCTTTCCGGCGTTGCATTCGTGCCGCAATGGGCGCGCGCTGACGATTCGATCAAGGTCGGTCTGCTCGCGACCCTCGAGGGCCCTTTCGCTGTGCTGGGCCAGGACGGGGTCCGAGGCGCGGAACTCGCCTTCAAGGAAGCGAATTACACCGCCGGCGGCAAGAAGATCGAGGTCATCAAAGGATCGTCCGACGCCTCGCCCGACAGCGCGGTCAAGGCCGCGCGTAAGCTCGTCGAGCAAGACGGCGTGAAGATTCTGGTCGGGCCGCTTTCGGGCGACGAAGGCCTGGCGGTCAAGGACTACGCCAAGACGCAGCCGAACGTCACATTCATCAATGGCACGTCGGCTGCGCAGGACACGACGCTCCGCGATCCCGCCCCCAATTTCTTCCGCTTCACCACCGACGGCGCGCAATGGATGGCGGGCCTCGGCGAGTACGCTTACAAGGACAAAGGCTACCGGACCGTGGTGACAGTCGCCGAGGATTATTCCTTCCCCTACACCCAGGTGTTCGGCTTCATGGCCGACTTCTGCAAGGCCGGCGGACATGTGCCGAAGAAGTTCTGGGTGCCGATCGGCAACAAGGACTTTTCTTCCGTTATCGCGGCCGTCCCGGACAAGGTCGACGCTATCTACGTCGCGCTCGGCGGCGCGGACGGCGTGAACTTCCTCACCCAATACCAGCAGGCTGGCGGCACGGCGCCGCTCATCGGCGGTTCGATCACCGTCGATCAGACGGTGCTCGGCACGCAGGGCAAGCAGCGAGACTATGTGATCGGCACACCTTCTGCCGGCCCGATCGCCGATAACGCGGAGGGTCCCGCCTGGAAGAAATTCGTCGACGACTATAAAGCCTCTTACAAAGACGGCTTCCCTTCGCCGTCGCTGTTCGCGCAAGGCTATTACATCGAAACGAAAGCGCTGCTCGCGGCGCTCGACAAGGTGAACGGCGATGTGTCCGGCGATCAAGCCAAGCTTCGCGACGCGCTGACGCATCTCGCGCTTGACACTCCCACCGGTAAGGTCACGCTTGACAAGAATCGCCAGGCTGTCGCCGACAATTATCTGACCGAAGTCGCCAAGGCCGACGACGGGCATCTCTACAATAAGGTCGTCAAGGTCATCCCTGCCGTCAACCAGACGCTAGGCATTCCGGAAGCCGACTTTATGAAACTCGGCGTCGCCAACCGCGATAATCCAAGTTGCCCTTGACCTTGAGCAGCTAAGGAAGCGCGCCCGCAATGGTCGACCGCAACGTCGCCGAACGCCTCTCGTCCAACAGCGCCTTTGCGCTGGAGCTCGAGGGCGTCGGCCGCCAGTTCGGCGCCCTTGTCGCACTCGCCGACATCAACCTTCGGGTTCAAGCCGGCGAGCGGCGGGCGATTCTTGGCTCGAATGGCGCCGGAAAGACGACGCTATTCAACGCGGTCACTGGCGACTTTCCGCCGACGACAGGGCGCATCAGCTTCTTTAGCGAGGATGTGACGGCGTTCCCTGTCTACGAGCGAATTCGCCGCGGTCTGCGCCGCACCTATCAGATCAGTCAGCTGTTCGCGGGGCTTACAGTCATCGACAGCATCTTCGTCGCCTGCCGGGGCGTGTCCCGCGCGCGCCTGTCGCTCATGCGACCGGGCACGCGAGACGCCACTATGGCGCAAGCGCGTTCGATTGCGAGCAGCGTCCATCTCGACGACATTCTGGAAACGCCGGTTGCGACGCTGAGCCATGGCCAGCAGCGGCAGCTTGAGATCGCCCTTTCGCTCACTGGCGCGCCGCGGTTCATTCTGTTCGACGAGCCGGCGGCGGGTCTCTCGCCGGCCGAGCGGCGCGACCTCGTCGCCATCCTCAACGCGCTCCCCTCGCATATCGGATACATCATCATCGAGCACGATCTCGACGTTGCGCTCAAGGTGTCTTCTTATGTGACCATGATGCACAACGGCCGCATCTTCAAGGAAGGCGCGCCAAGCGAGATCGAGAACGACGAAGAGGTTCAGGCGATCTATCTCGGAGCGGGGCATGGATAGTATCCATTCCTCAGCGCCGCAGAAGACGAAGGCGGTTCTGCAGGTTCAGGACCTGCAGATCTATTATGGCGAGTCGCACGCGCTCCAGGGCGTCTCGCTCACTCTCGAGCGCGGCGTGCTCTCGGTTGTTGGCCGCAATGGCATGGGGAAGACGACGCTCTGCAACGCGATCGTCGGCCTTATGCCCGTTCGCTCAGGATCGATCCGCTTCGAAGGCCGCGAGCTCGTCGGCCTCGAGTCGCATCAGATCGCCCGCGCTGGCGTCGGCTTCGTGCCCCAGGGACGCCGCCTCTGGCCGAGCCTTTCGGTCGACGAGACGCTGCGTCTCAGCACGCGCGTTAAAGGCGCCTGGACGATTGAGCGCGTCTATTCGACCTTCCCGCGTCTTGCCGAGCGGCGCGGCAACGGCGGCGGCCAGCTTTCGGGCGGCGAGCAGCAGATGCTTGCGATCGCTCGGGCGCTTCTCGGCAATCCCCGCCTTCTCGTCATGGACGAGCCGACCGAGGGACTTGCCCCCATGATCGTCGGACAGGTGCGCGACCTTCTGATTCGCCTCGCGCACGAAGAGGACATTGCCATCCTCGTCGTCGAGCAGAACATCGGAGTTGCGACCTCCGTTTCAGACCATGTCGCGATCATGGTGAACGGCTGCGTCAACCACATCATGGACGCGAGCACGCTGGCTGCCGATCGTGACCTGCAGCAACGGCTTCTTGGCGTCGGACGGCATGGTCACGACGAAACCGACGCCGCCCCAGCCGCCGTAACCGCCGTTGCGGCGGCGCCGACTGGAACCCAGGTTTTCCGCGTGGCCCGCGGCGGCGAAACGGACGACGGCGCCGAGGCCCCTGTCTACCACGCCGATCATCTTCCGAACCGCTGGGGTCTGCGTCCGGCAAATCAGGCGAGCCTGCGCGCGGGCCCCGCGCCGGGCGCTCCCGAGGCGCCTCGGCTCCTGCCCATACCATTTGCGGAGCGCATCGGACGGACGGCGCTCATCGTCGGGACATTCGACACCAAAGGCGACGAACTACGTTACATCCGTGACCGGCTCCGCGCCTATGGTGTGCCTACTCGCACGGTCGATCTCTCGACCTCGGGCAAGCCCTCCCGCGCCGACGTGACCCCGAGCCAGGTCGCAGCCATGCACCCGAACGGCTCCGCGGCGGTCTTCAACGGCGACCGTGGCGCCTCAGTCGCGGCGATGGCCGAGGGTTTCTCCCGCTGGATTGATCGAGAACGCGGAATCGGCGGAGTGATCTCCGCCGGTGGGTCCGGCGGCACCTCGCTCGCCACGGCCGGCATGCGCCGTCTGCCGCTCGGCATTCCGAAAGTGATGGTATCGACCGTCGCCTCCGGCCAGGTCGGGTCCTATGTCGGCGCGTCTGACATTATGATGATGTATTCGGTGGCGGACGTGCAGGGCCTCAACCTGATTACCGAGCAGGTGCTCGGCAACGCCGCCCACGCGCTCGCGGGCATGATCGCGGCAAGCCCCTCGCCGGAAGCGCGCGACGCCCGTCGCCGTCTCGCTCGGCCCGCCGTCGGAGTCACGATGTTCGGCGTGACGACGGCGGCCGTGCAGGGGATTGTGCGACGCCTCGAGCCAGACTTCGATTGTCTCGTCTTCCACGCGACAGGAACTGGCGGACGGTCTATGGAGAGCCTCGCCGACTCTGGGATGCTCGCGGGCTTCGTCGATCTGACGACGACGGAAGTCGCCGATATGCTGGTCGGCGGCGTTTTTCCAGCCGACCGCGATCGATTTGGCGCCGCAATCCGAACGCGTTTGCCATGGATCGGGTCGGTCGGCGCGATGGACATGGTGAATTTCGGGCCGCGCGACACTGTGCCGGACAAGTTCGGCACGCGCCGGTTCGTGATCCACAACCCGAACATCACGCTCATGCGCACCACCCCGCAAGAGAACCACGCGATCGGCGAATGGATGGGCGCGCGCATCAACCAGATGGAAGGTCCGGTCAGGCTTCTCTTGCCCGAGGGGGGCGTCTCAGCCCTCGACGCTCCGGGCAAGCCGTTCCACGATCCGGAGGCCAACACAGCCTTGTTCGAGGCCCTGGAGCAGACTGTCCGTCAGACCGCGCAGCGACGCATCGAGCGAGTCAAGGCGAATATCAACGACGACGCCTTCATCGCGGCGACGACAGCGGCTTTCCTGTCCGCCGGCCCGCGTCGCGAGAGGAGAGCCTGATGCCGAGACTCGATCGCCAGGCGATTTTGGGTAAGCTCCAGGCGATGAAAAAGGCGCGCCAGCCCGTTATTGGCGGTGGCGCGGGAACGGGCCTTTCCGCCAAATGCGAGGAGGCGGGCGGCATCGACCATCTACAATTCCGGTCGCTACCGCATGGCGGGGCGGGGCTCACTTGCTGGCGTGCTCGCCCACGGCAACGCGAACGAGATCGTGCGGGACATGGCGCGGGAAGTGCTGCCGGTGGTCAAGCACAGGCCGGTTCTCGCCGGCGTCAACGGCACCGACCCCTTTTGCCTGTTCGATCCGTTTCTCGACGACCTCAAGCGTCTCGGCTTCTCGGGCGTCCAGAATTTTCCGATGGTCG
>Ga0210408_10004996_pt1 | contig 11733 bp, 12 predicted proteins | sample IncBWH4MmetaG_FD_155471 | JGI IMG/M metagenome (GOLD analysis project Ga0210408, IMG submission 155471) | Forest soil microbial communities from Barre Woods Harvard Forest LTER site, Petersham, Massachusetts, United States - Inc-BW-H-4-M | ecosystem: Environmental > Terrestrial > Soil >... | reverse complement strand
CTTTTGAAGTTCCGGGCGTGGATGCTCAGATCCTGCCGGCCGGCACGTATGTTTTCAAAGTGTTGGAATCTTTTGGCGACCGGAACATCGTCCAAATTTTCAACGAGGACGAAACGCATCTCTTCACCACGATTCTCGCCATCAACAACTATCGCTTAAAACCGGCGGAAAAAACGGTATTGACGTTCAAGGAACGAGGCGAAGGCCAGCCGGAAGCGATCAAGGCCTGGTTTTATCCCGATAACGCCTTTGGCCAGGAATTCGTTTACTCAAAGAAACGTGCGTTGGAGCTGGCAAAGATCGTCAACGAACCCGTCCTCGCGATGCCGATCGAAACGAACACCGTGCCCCCCGCGGAAGTTTTGAAAAGCATAAAACTCGAAGCGATCAAACCAACCGGTGAAGAGGCTCCCGTAACCGAAGTTGTCCAGGCCCCGCCGCAGGCTGCGGTTGCGGCGCCCGTAACGACAGCACCGGTAACGGCGCCAGCCGAGAAGACAGAAGTCGCGCAGGCGTTGCCCCACACCGCCAGTTCATTGCCACTCGCAGGGCTGATCGGGTTGCTTTCGCTGTGCGCTGGCTTTGTACTTGTGATCATCACAATGCGTGCCGCGTAAAAAAGAACACGTGCGTGGATTGCGGGGGTAGGCGAGTTTGGCCTGCCCTCACGGCTGGTAGAGCCCGAATTCCGGGCCCTCGCTCGGAATCCATAAGACGCCTGCATAATATAAGGGCAGCCAATAAACATAGGCAATGCTCATGAAACGACATTTCGCCTGGACGTACCATTGGTTCTCGATGCTTCTCCTGATTGTTTTCCCGGGCGTCGCCTTGTCTCAACAAAACTCGCAGGCTCCGCCTTCTCATCAGGACGGATACACGATTCGGACCAGTGTGGATTTAGTTGTTTTGCGAGCGACCGTACGGGACGGCAAGGGAACTCCGGTCGCGGGACTGGGCAAGGATGACTTCCAGGTCTTCGAAGACAAAGTCCCTCAACAAATCGAATCCTTCAGCCACGAAGATGTGCCGGTCACGGTGGGCTTGGTGATCGACAACAGCGGCAGCATGCGTTCCAAGCGCTCCGACGTAATTGCCGCAGCCCTGGCTTTCGCGCGCTCCAGCAATACGGAAGATCAGGTGTTCGTGGTCAATTTCAATGAGTATGTTTCGATGGGTCTTCCAGGCAATGTGCCATTCACCGGAAACCAGGAACAATTGAAGTCTGCCTTGTCCAGAAATAAGGCGGACGGCCTGACGGCGCTTTACGACGCCGTGGCCGTTGCCCTCGAGCAATTGAAGAGGGGCAAATGGGACAAGAAGGTGTTGATTGTCATCAGCGATGGTGGCGACAACGCCAGCCGACACAAACTCGCCGAGATCCTGTCGATGGTGAATCAATCGAGCGCGATCATTTATACGATGGGGATCTTTGACGAAAACGATGACGATCGGAACCCGCGTATGCTTAAACAATTGTCCAAGATCTCCGGGGGAGAGGCGTTCTTTCCAGAGTCTCTTGAGCAAATTCTTCCGATATGCCAGCAAATCGCTCACGACATCCGCAACCAGTACACCATCACTTATGCGCCGACAAACAGGAAATCCGATGGAACCTACCGAGCGATCGAAGTGAAGGCGCGGAAAACGTCGACTCGCGGGCGATTAACCGTCAGCACCCGCGCCGGTTATTCTTTGCCCTTGAGCCCTTCTCCAGCGAGCAGCGCCCTGAGCAGCCGGCCATGAGGTACACAATCAAACGGAGAGTCTCTCCTTCGAAGCGAACTCATTTCATCCTGCGATGGAGCAGAGACGCTTTCCTCGTCGTTGGTGTGCTGATTCTGGGTTACTGCGGCTATGTCTGGCTCGATACCAAACTCTACCAGGCCAACGAAACCCGGCACTTTCAACAGCAGATAAAAGATTTCCAGCCGGGCATCACCAGCAAGGGCCGCGTTCAGGAGGTGTCCTTCCACCCGGCTGCTGGGAAGGCTTTGGGGGAAATCGAATTAACACGTATCGGTGTTACTGCGATGATCCTAGAAGGTACGGATGATCGAACCTTGCGGCGGGCGGTCGGGCACATTCCCGGGACTCCGCTGCCGGGACAGCCTGGAAATGTCGCCATCGCGGGGCATCGGGACACGTTTTTCCGGGCGCTGCGCAATGTCCGCCAGGACGACGAAATCACTTTACTGACGCTCGAGGGTTCCTACAGTTATCGCGTGGACTCGATAATGGTAGTTGGGCCCGAAGATTCGCAAGTCCTGGATAATTCGGGCGGCGATATCCTGACCCTGGTGACCTGCTACCCATTCTATTTCGTGGGGCCCGCGCCAAGAAGATTCATTGTCCGCGCGCAAAAACTTGGTCAATGACACGACGTATCCACTCAGATGGAGGAATCAAAACTAAGAGATTGGATTCCCCGACTTGGTCCGCATACCCCAAACCGTAGCGCAACATACTGTAGGAGAATCGAGCCAGCTATTTTAGAACTTCCCAGAACTCGGGTCCAGCATCGCAGACCCTGTTCCAGTATTCTGACTACCCTAGTGATCAAAATTGCAAAATTGTGCAAAATTGAACAGCCTTGTGGCAGCGTATCAAGTTAATCTGGTTTAGTGAAAAAGAAAGAGCTCACTCGCAAACAAATGACCTCCGTCCCCTGTCCTACCTGCGGTGTAGCAGTTGGGAAGGGTTGTATCTTGTATTCAGGTGGCTTGCGTTTAGAACCTCACCTGGTCCGGAAGCTTTCCGCTATTGAGGCGCTTGAAAAGAAGTGAGCTTACATGCTGGCCCTATCGCGCTTCGTCATGTGAGCGCAAGCTTGTCTGCTGAGGCGCCCGAGGCCACATTCCGAGAAGCGGTTGACCGGGCTCTGCTCAGACAGGAATGGAAGAAATTGGTACTACGCCTCCCTGAAGGATCAATAAACTTAGCGGCCGCTTTCTTAGAAGAGGACTTCGAGGGACTTGGCCTGTTAGACTTTTGCTAGTCCCACCATTTTGGCACCGTTCATAGATTTCACACGAAAATGTCAGACGAAGAGTGGATCAAAACACTTGGTGACGGCAGAAAGGTGAAGTTCATCTACCAAGAACTGCCGGAAGATGGGGCATTTATCACCGCGCAGGTTGCTGGCAATGAAGTCGTTTACTCAATCGTATTGACTAAGGCCAGAAACCCGCTTAGTCGCGAAGATGTGGAAAGTCGTTTCAAGGGCGAGCTTTCAAAGAAGTAGCCGACGCGAACGTTGTTTTTTCAGCTCGGACCGACTAACAAATTTCTTACACAGTTTGATCCTGCAAGTTTCGAGATTGCATTGGGACCATTGCGGATTTAGCTGCACTAGTCCAGATGTTCTCTCCCTTATTCCTTTACAAATGGCCGGTCCAGAATAGAATCAAAATAACCAGTATGATCACACTTACGCCACTAATGGGACCAAAGCCCCATTTCTTGCTATGCGGCCAAATCGGGAGACAGCCCGCTAGCGCCACGAGAATGAATACCGCAAGAACAGCCATCAAAAACATCGTTTTCCTTCTTACTTTGACCGGGCCGACCTAGATCGCTTCTCCGGAGCGAGTGAAAAGCTGCGGAGTTTTAATGGGGAGCAACTCTACGAGAGTATATATTCCCAGAGTTAGGCCCAGCGGAATATCGGAGACCGACAAGACCGCCGCAATGATGGCAAGCTTACGCCCTGACCGCTGTCCTCCGAGCAGAGCCAATCCAGCGACGAACCCAATGAGACCGCATACAACTGACAAAGCGATCATGGCTGTGTATAGGAAATGAAAAACACCCATCAGTGCAAATGGGTCAGGCACGCGACTGAGCAGAGCACCAAACATCAAGGTAGCTGTCTTGTCATAGATCAGCAAGGAGAGCACCAAAATCAGGCGAATAACTCCGTAGACAGTCCAAAAACTTCCTAAGGTTCGAAAACGACCGATCGAGTTCTGGACGATAGGGTCGTGCGAATACATAACAGCCTCCTGTGGGATTGCCTGTAAGCCGGGAATCGACTTCAGTGCATGAACACTCTCTTATAACGCGGAATCAGAAGACAGTCTGTTCACATCTGAACACATAGTGTGACCGGAATCATCAGGCGACCCTTCTCTTCCAACTCTGGATGTGCAAATATTGGCCAATCTAAGCTCAAATTCGCGATGTGCTAGTCGATCGGAACGTATCCCACCGCGTATCACACGACTCCCGGAAACCCACACAAAACCTCCCAATTCAACTCAAGTTACGCGCTGCTAATTCATTGAAACCATCGAGGCGGGAACTGACTGACCAAACCACGGACCTATCCTCTCCAAGTCTGAGCTGATCTATTTCTGACGGAAGAGATTCTTTCGGATATCAGGCCAGAATTCCTGGAAAATGTGGTTCAGGACAGCGGATTCCATCTGTGTTCCCCAGTTCAGGGCTGTTTGACTCAAGCCGCGCTCCTGAGGCGGATAATAGGCGTTGGATAAGCCAGCTTCCAGTCCATTTCCTGCTACCTCGGACCAGTTGAAGCTCGCACGTCCAGAATCTGTCTTAGCGACGAACGCGCGAGATATCGCGTAGCCTGTGCGGCGGAAGAAACCTCCTCGGCCCATAGTGTAATAACGCGGGTCCTCGTGCGTAATCGCCGGGACAACGGCCTCGGTGAAAAAAGTCCCCGATACTCCGTCTGTGAAGGTGCGCCAATAATAGCGTCCATAACCCTTGATTCCGCGGCCCAGCTCCGGATCGGAATTTAGGAGCATGGCTTGCCCAGCCAGGATTCCGGCCCACGTGTATGAGGAATAATCCACGACGCTATCCTGCGCGGCGAGTGCGAATTTCTCGCGTGTGGATAATGGCGGAAGCTGCGTATCGGCGTTCACAGCGCCAAAATTGGGAATGACCCAGAGCATACGCTTCGTCTGCTGACCTTGGAATTCGTCTTTCTTGTTCTTGGCATCCGAAGTCTGGTCTGGCATCGCAGCCGTGAGCTTGTCAGGCGGAGGTGTCCGGGCCGAATCACTTGAAGGCGGGGAGGATTGCTGCACGTACTCAATGGGAGTGGAGTTCTCAGGAGGTTGTGTCTGAGACCCGCCAATCGCAGGGATAAAGAAAATGACAAAAGCTAAGACGGTTCTTTGGATTCCGAGCAATGAATTTCTCCAAATTCTAGAATATGAGTCGATCTTTTCACCCTCCATAACAGAAATGCCCGGGGACGAGTCACTTTAAAGTAACCACCGAATTCCGCCGCTGGATCGAAACGCCGTCCCCAACTGAATAATTCATCAGAAACGGGAAAATCGGAATGTGGCCCAGGCCGTACTGCGGAAAATCCCCCATTCCGGGAGGCCCGACTTCGCAGGAATTGGCGGCCTGTCCTTGACCGGGATGAGTGGATAAGCTGGAAGTTGGGTCGTCAAGGTATACAGCCCAATGAAATGAATCTTTGGCGGGAAAATTTGAGGCCGTGGGTGGTCACTTCAATCCACCCTTTTTTCCGCGGCGATAACGACTTGTTTAATAGCTACAATTAGATCCTTTCGGACATCCATTTCCCATCCAGGCTGTAAGAGGACGCGTGCGTCGGCGGCAGATTCGGTAACAATGGGACAAGGCATTGGGACATGACATTGGCGGATAACGACGAGCATAACCACCGGTTTACCGAACCAAGAAGAATACACTGGCGAATAATCCTTCGTTCCTTCTGCAAGCACGTTGGACGCCCCCCCGGCTCGTGGGATCGACTTCACCGGATGCACGGGTACTTATAGCGCGGCCGCACTCGGAAATATGTTCAAATGTGAACACCACTGGAAACGGAAATCTCGCATAAATTGGAGGATACCGAGGCCGCAAGCAGAATAGCCACGTGCCTTCATAAAATCCGCAACGTCGTCGCTCCGACGATTCCTGGGGGAATCTGCGGGAGATGCCCCTATAGCCGAGTCCTTATAAACGCATTATCGGAAGGAGGTCCGTCGCTACACCAACGCGCCCAGAGCTAATTTCCGAGGCCTATAGATGTGTGCGCAATGATACAGACAATCTTAGTTCCAGAATCTAGCATGCCGCTGTAGAGGCGGAGCGAGTGATGCGTTTCCAAATCAACCCGGCCCGGCTAGCTAAACCACCTCAGATGAGCCCTGATACGGTAGAGATTCTCTTCATGCGGACTCGGAGACAAATCGCACGCTCAGTCCTCATCTTCTTGGCATCGACGGTGGCATGCGCTTCGGCTCAGACTGCGAGTCCAGTCTCAACCGAAAATATCATTGCCCACATGGCGAAGGCCGGTGAGGACAATCATGCCAATTTTCGCCCCTATATCGTCACGGTCGACTACAAACTATTTGGTCAGGAGACTGCTGTCCCCGCCTCACATGTAATTGCGGAGTTAACGTTCGTCCCGCCATATCTCAAGGGCTACACCATCCGACACGCAAACGGCACCCACATGGGAGAAACCGTAGTTCGGCGAATGCTTGAAGGCCAGATGGCGTTCGCGAAAGATTCAGGCTCGACCGACATTTCACACGACAATTACGATTTCCGGCTCATTCGCGAGGAGGATATGAACGGTCACCACTGCTATGTGCTTGAGTTGCTTCCACGGCGCAAAGCCAAGAATCTCCTGCACGGGAACATTTGGGTGGATGCCAACACTTACCTACTCGAACGAGTCGAGGGCGAACCTGCTAAAAGTTCCTCCTGGTGGCTAAAGGACGTGCGCATTGTCCTACTCTTCGGGTATGTCGGAGAAATGTGGATGCAGACATCTTCGGAAAGTACAGCCGACGTACGAATTGTGGGCCAATACAGAATGATTTCGCAAGATGTGAGTTATGAGATCGACCAACCTTCTCCTGCGCGCTCGTCGGCGGAAGCAGCTTTTTTCCCCGACGCAAAGTCCGAGTCTGCCATCCCTGAGTCAAACACCACAGTCACGGCCGTTGCCGCGACCGTTACCCTGGAGAAACGCGATCCTCGGTAACTGGGAATCAGTGTTTTGCACATTCCGAGACGACGATTTATCGGACGGGATCAGGAGGCGCGTGCTGCACAGTCAAAGACATGGGCTGAACAAACTGCAATGGACGAAATAGATGAGGGAATGTCCAAATGTGAACAGATATCTGCATTTAGGGCCTCTAGCATACTAATTCGTGGGCGAACCGGAAGGCTGTGCCCTTAACGAAAGGAAAGCAGGAAGGTTACCATGTTCGAACTTAGAGAACCGGCGAAAGACGAGATCAATCACCGAGCTTATGCGCTGTATCTCATGCGCGGCTGTGAACAAGGAAGAGATGTCGAGGATTGGGTGACAGCCGAAAAAGAGTTGACCGACGAATTGGTTGGGAGACCAGCCCCCACGAGTGCGTCTCACCTGGGTGAGTTACGGTATCCTTGGCCTGCGGGAATCTGATTGCCCCTGCATCTGAGTTGTTACTTGCCGCGGCGCGCATATATAGGGCGGCTTTAGTTGGTGGCGTATTCGTGCCACGGGGTGCGAGAGAGATTGCATCATAGCCGACGACTGTGAAATCGAGTTCGATGGTACTAGCGGTTATGGCGGCTTGCGTATTGGTTCGGATTTGTAGAACCTTGTTCGGCTAGATTGATACTACACAGATGACGTCTTCGTGGATGGTGGGTATTACATCTACGACCCATGCTATTCCGCCGCTCGCTTCGCCATCAGACTCGTGCTCAAGTGTCCAATCGTGACCGTTACAAGAAAACAACCCGGCGCCCGGTGCGAAAAGTTGTCAGAAAATTAAGATGCAACCAGGGCGGGACACGTGAGTATCGCCTGGTTGATTCAGGAAAGAGAAAACAATGCTTGCACCCTTAAAGAACTGGGGACCATCGGGACTTCGTGTAGCGGCGGTCATTCTTGTGTTGCTCCTATGCGCGAACAGTTCGTTAGCATATTCCGTGCTCACTCACGAGGAGATCATCGATCTTGTCTGGACCGATGAAATACGCCCACTTCTCCTCGCGCGATTTCCAGGGCTGACAGAAGAGCAAATCACGGAGGCGCACGCCTATGCTTACGGAGGCGCCGTCATCCAGGATCTTGGCTACTACCCGTTCGGCAGCACGGAATTCAGCAACCTGGTACATTACGTTCGCAGCGGAGATTTCGTTCGAGAGTTAGTGCACGAAAGTCAGGACGCCAATGAATACGCGTTCGCGTTAGGGGCGCTCGCGCACTACGCGTCAGACATCGCTGGCCACCCGGCAGTCAACCAAGCCGTTTCAATCCAATATCCCAAGCTGCGGGCAAAGTACGGGAATTCCGTCCGGTACGCGGAGGACCATACCGCGCATTTGAAAACGGAGTTTGGATTCGACATGGTACAAGTTGCGAAAAACCGGTACGCATCGCAGCAGTACCATGATTTTATCGGGTTCCAAGTTTCCAAACCCTTGCTTGAGCGGGTCTTTCCCGTCGTCTACGGAGTGGAACTCAAAGATGTGCTGACCCATGAGGATCTCGCAATTGGCTCCTACCGTTATGCGGTCAGCCGGATGATCCCACAGATGACCCAGATCGCTCTGCGGACCCATAAGAAGGACTTGATGAAGGAGTCTTCCACTTTTGCGAAGAAGAATTTCCTCTACCGCCTGAAGCGCTCCGAATATGAAAAAGAGTGGGGGAAAGACTACACGAAGGCCGATTTCGGTACTCGATTTTGGTCGGTGGTCTTGCGATACATGCCCAAAATTGGGCCTTTCAAGGCACTGGCGTTCAACAATCCCACGCAGCAGACGGAGGACCTGTATTTCAAGAGCATCAATACGACGGTCGACCAATACCGCGCTTATCTCCAGCAAGTGCGTTCTGGCTCACTGGAACTCGCCAACTCTGATTTCGATACAGGCAAACCAACGAAAGCGGCAGAGTACTCGCTGACAGATGACACTTATGCAAAGTTGTTGGGGCAGCTAACAGACAAGAAGTTCTACCTGACCTCCACGGGCCTGCGTGACAACGTGCTGCAGTTCTATTCCGACCTTTCCGCACCGATTGAAACAAAGAAAGACCAGGGTCGCTGGCAGAGCGTATTGTTATCGCTCGAGCAATTGAAACTCGTTAGTCCGGTTCCGGACGTCGCGGCCGATCACGCGCCGCGTGCTCCATTCGTGCGCAGCGAGGGAGATGCCACACCCCAATCCGCGTCGCAGGCCATCATCGACTAAGACGGCGCATTTTTTAAAGGGCGCCTCTCTGGAGTGGCCTTTGTCGTTCGCTTCAATCCCCACAGGAAGGAGCAGTCTCTTGAAGGACGCCACGTATATTGAGCTGGATATTCATCGAGCATCGATCTCGGTGGCGGTTCTGAATTCTGCCGGCAAGCTGCCGTATCTGTGAGCAAAGCTGCGAGAGTGACATACTCTTGCCTTCATCGCGCCGCCGGAGGCTCCTGGTCAGTGGGAATTCCGACTAGGTACCGATAGAACGCAACGGCTCGGTTGACCGCAGAAGACTCATTCCCCATAAGCAGTTGGTTCGCGTTTGTTCCTGTGCGCACGATACTGTAGAAGCGCCAGACGTCTTTCGATTCACGATCCAAAAAGTAAGCCGACTGGATTTCCCCCGGGTGGAGGAGAGTTATGAAGAGATAGCGAATCGTGCTGACGTTCTCGACATTGACGACAAGCCGGTCCGCGGAAGCCTCTGCAATGTGCATCCTGTAGATTGCCTTGCCGGCAAGATTATCGACTTGTTCAAAGTAGAGTACCTTGCCTGCCTTCATCTCATTTGCCCTGAAGTCTTCGCGGCGCCGACTAGGCTGGTCGCCGGTCAAGGCGTAGGCGTTCACAACTAGTGTTTGCCACTGCTTGTGAGTGGTCGACCAGTAGCGGACGCCTGTGAGTTGTGAAATTGCCCCGATGTGGCGAAGCAAATCCTCGGCTTCCGAGTTATTGCGAAATCGTGCAACAGTGGTTACCAACGTCGTAAAGCCCCCCGCACTCCAACCGGTACACGCGGGCGGACTCCAGTTGCGACCGACATCAGATTTGCTCCATGCCTTAACGATGGCGGAATTAACCAGTTCTGGATAGCGCGGAACGGGTTCCATTCCACATGGCGGCTGCGGCCCTATCTGGGCATAGCCATGTGGGTTGCAGAGCAAAATGGCCAACAATACAAACCAAACGGGGCGCCAGGCCCAGGTCCCGACTAGCGACTCTCGGCGCGAAGTTGCGCGCATCTGACCATCATAGTAGTTGGCCATCGTGCGGGTCCAATAGGGATGATGCGCGATTACGCCTTTCGTGATTCCACTTTGAGGTACGCAAATGTTTGTTCTTTTCGGCTCAAGTATTCCTCACAGGCACGGACTTCGGCAATGGGCTGCTTTCCTAACCCATCGCAGTTTTTAGGAGAAGCAGGGGATTCCGACCGCGCCAAATGGTTTTAGCTTTGCTGTTTCTTGTGAGAACCTATGGAACTCCTGGGACAAATCGAACACCAACTCGGCCAGATAGTTATCCGTTGCCATTAGACTCTTGACATTCCTCCTACCTGTTTCATCGATGGACCATAGACTTGGGCAACGAGCCGAACTCGTTCAACTTGTGCCTCAAAATTAACCCGCACATCAGGCCAACCCAATTGTTACTTTCCCGGTCTTTTTCTAGCCTTGCATCCAGCATAAGACGAGCCACGAAAGAAGTCCGTTCAATTTTGTACAGTACCTAAAATCGAAGTTGCAGGATTATTGCTTCAATTCGATAGAAGTAGATAGGCGGCGAATGAGGGTAGATTTAATCATTTAGCTATATTGTTCGTCATATCCCGCCGCTGGCGGATGCGGTTTGATGGGCTAGTTCTCGGAATGTGGCCATATCAGCCATAATGCGCTGAGCCACATTCCGATTGAACGGCTTGACGTGACCTGACTAAAATCATGAGTACAATTGCTTTGCAATACCTTCCCAAACCCCTTTGGTTCTCGATTACGCCAATGGTATGAAGGCAGTTCGAGCCGTCGTGGCGTAGAAGCCCCGAAGGGATATGCAGTCACGAAGATGTTCAAGATTGCACAGACAGCTGTCGACTTCGCGCCTAACATGCTCGACCGTAGTCTCTTTTCCGGCTAGTTACGTCAACAACTCGGAGGCAAAGGATGAAAGTCAAGATCGCAATGGCAGCGCTTATATTCTTATTATTCACGGGCATTGCAAGCCAGGCTGCTGCGCAGGACGCAACAAAAACTACCCACAAGAAAACGAGGACCCTCACCGGCTGCCTTCAGAAAGCTGAGGATGCCAAGGAGTACAACTTGACTACCAAGGACGGCGGCACTTGGGAGGTCAAGAGCGACAGTGTCAAACTTGCCTCGCATGTCGGGCATACGATGACGATTACCGGCGTGGTTTCGAATGCGACCTTGCACGGCGTGAAGGAAGATGCGAAGTCCGAGGCAAAAGAGCATGGTGTAGATAAGGACTCCACCGAGCATGGTCACATGACCGTGACGAACGCGAAGATGGTCAGTGACAGCTGCCATAATTGAATTTTATTTCAACCTCCCGGAATGTGTGGTCCGCCGCATAAGCGATGCTGTTCCGGTTGCAATGCAATGTGGATGTCGTCGTCTTAAATTGATCCGCCGCGGTCGAGGAATTTTCGCTTGCCGTACATGAGCTAGATTGCACAGACGACGCAAGACTGAGAGTGCACGCTCGCAACCAGAGGGATTCCAG
>Ga0210408_10004995_pt1 | contig 11733 bp, 12 predicted proteins | sample IncBWH4MmetaG_FD_155471 | JGI IMG/M metagenome (GOLD analysis project Ga0210408, IMG submission 155471) | Forest soil microbial communities from Barre Woods Harvard Forest LTER site, Petersham, Massachusetts, United States - Inc-BW-H-4-M | ecosystem: Environmental > Terrestrial > Soil >... | reverse complement strand
ATTCGCAATTCGGTTTCCGTCAATCATCCATTACGCTGGAAGCGGAAAATCGTGGCGAGAGCTTGGAACCGCGTATCGCTGGTACGCTGGTGGCTGAAGCACTGGCGCCGGGCGCGACGAAGTGCGGGACCATCCGCATGCCTTCCGGCATCCTGGCGGTCGGTGCGGCGCGGTGGAACAGGTCGGCCCCAACGCGTGGATCGCGCAGCGCGGCTCGTTCTTCCGCACTACACGCCGGCTCTTTGCTGGACGGCTTTATCTTCAACTGTTATGAAAAAAGGAGTTAATACCATGCCTACCGACCACATCAGAACACTTCGCAAGATGCTGGAGATCCAGCGAGGAGTCCTCTTACCAGGCGCGCCAAACGCCTTAGCCGCCCGGATCATTGCGGATCTCGGGTTCGAGGCGGTCTATCTTACCGGCGCCGGTCTGACCAATATGCATCTCGGCTTGCCCGACCTCGGTTTTATGGATCTGACCCAGGTCGTCGATCATACAATGGCGATCCGAGGGGTTGTCGATTTGCCGCTGATCGTCGACGCCGATACCGGCTTCGGCAATGCTTTGAACGTCGTCCACACGGTCAAGACGCTGGAACAGGCGGGCGCCAGCGCCGTCCAGCTCGAGGACCAGAGCGCGCCGAAGCGGTGCGGTCATTTTGCCGGCAAGGAGTTAATTACCGCAGAGGAGATGGTGAATAAGATAAAGGCAGCGGTGGACTCGCGGCGTAGTGGTCTGGTCGTCATCGCCCGCACCGACGCTTGTGCCGTCGAAGGGTTCGAAGCCGCTATCGATCGTGCGAGCCGCTATATCGAAGCGGGCGCCGATATGACGTTCGTCGAGGCGCCCGAGACCCTGGCTGATCTCAAGCAAATCCCGAAGCGCCTCTCCGCGCCGCAGATGTTGAACATGGTCTTGGGGGGCAAGACGCCGATCCTGGATAAGGAGGCGGCGGCGGAGATAGGATTTAGTCTCGTTCTATACGCCAACGCAGCTCTTCAGGGCGCGGTGCAGGGCATGCAGACGGCGTTGCGCGCACTGCGCGATAAGGGCGTGTTGGAGGAGGGCGGGGGTTTGATTGCCTCCTTCGCCGAGCGCCAGCGCCTGGTTGACAAGCCGCGCTTCGATGAAATGGACCGGCGCTATGCGCACACTGGGTAATAAAGGTATTTCCTGTACTCCGTACTGTCGCGGTTCCGTGAGAAGTACCCACTAGTCGACGCACTCTCAAATGACCGCTTCGTATTCGCTTTTTTTTAAACCGACGACTTTACCGGAATTTCAGAACGGCAATGACGTTCTCTCCGCGTTGACGAAAAATAACGGCATGGAACTTAGTGGTTCATGCAACTTGATCTGATTGATTTGCGTCTGTTCTTGCAAGTGGCAGAGGCTGGTTCTATTACGCATGGAGCCCGGCGCGCTCACCTCGCGCTCGCGGCAGCCAGCACCCGGATCCGCAATCTGGAATCGCTTTTTGGCGTACCGTTGCTGTTGCGCAACCCCCGAGGGGTAAACCTAACTCCGGCTGGTCATACTTTAGCTCACTATGCTCGAGCCGTCTTTCAGCAGATCGAGAATTTGCGAGGCGAGTTCGAAGAACATACCGGTGGTTTCAAAGGACAGGTTCGAGTCTTCTCCGGCAGCATTGCGCACAATGAATTTCTACCCCAAGCGCTCAGCTCGTTCCTGATCGAACACCCTGGCGTGAACATTGACGTCGAAGAACGACCGAGCAACGAAATTATTCGTGGTGTCGTCGAGGGAGTCGCCCACATCGGGATTGTATCAGAGCCCGTTAGTATCGCCGGCTTGCAGACATTCTCCTTCAAGACCTATCGGCTGGTGCTCGTCGCGCCAAAAAATCATCCAGTTGCCAGACGCCGGCGCATTTCGTTTCCCGAGGCACTCGGCCACGATTTCATCGGCCTCCCTGAAGCCAGTGCCTTTCAACAGTTCCTTTCTTATCAGGCAAGTCGACTTGGTTTAAGGCTTAGGATCAGAGTCCGACTGCCGACTTTTGAAGGCATTTGCCGGATGGTAGAAAATCGTGTTGGCTTGGCGGTCGTTCCAGAATCGGCAGCTGCCCGTTACCAAGCCTCCATGGAGGTACGAACCGTTGATCTTGAAGACAGCTGGGCAGTAAGGGACCTGCGAATCTGTATTCGCAGTATGGAAAGTTTGCCACCGGCTGCCAAGCGTCTAGCCGAGCATCTCAAAGCCGCGTAACAGGGGCAGGACAGTACTGTTGTTCTGTTTGCGTGATCCCAGGGGAGGGAAAATCGAATAAGCGGCTCAATCATTTCAGCGGCTCTTGGCAATATTCCAGCGCGGCTCAGTCAATTTTCTGCCTAAAGCTCGCCCTGTAACAATAATCCTTCGTCAGTGACGAAAGCTGCCTAGCGTCACTTACGTATTTTCGAAAAGCCGAAGGTGCCTATTTTTCAAGTACAGCGATATGGAAGCGGTCCTAAAACAACATCCTCGGGCGATCGGCGGGCGACTCCTCCCGAAATCGTGGAGAACGCGAACCCGACTAGCTGGCTTAGTCGAAGCGGTTTCGAAGCGTTTCTGGACACAGTTTAAAATCCCGAGAATTGATCTCAACGCGTGTAGTTATTCATTATGCACAGCCTGTGCTGCTTGTCTGGCGTTACAAAAGCGCGCCGAGTACGAACGCAAACGGGCCGAAGAAGCGTTGCAGAAAGCGCAAGCCGAGTTGGCGCACGTCACCCGGGTGACAACCCTGGGGGTGCTAACCACTTCTATTGCTCATGAAATCAATCAGCCGCTCGGTGCAATGGTCAATAACGCCGGCGCCTGCTTGCGCTGGCTTACGGCTCAGAACCCGGAGGAGGCCCGGCGATCGGCTTCGCTAGTGATCGCAGACGGTCATCGAGCGGGCGAGATCATCAGCCGGATTCGCGCTCTGGCCAAGAAAGCACCGCCGCAGAAGGACTGGCTCGACCTCAACCACGCCATCGGTGAAGTCATTTCTCTGGCGCGGACCGAAGTGCAAAACAATCAGGTATCATTGCAGACGCAGCTCAGCAATGATCTACCCCTCATATTAGGGGATAGAGTCCAGTTACAACAAGTGATCCTCAATCTGCTAATCAACGCCATCGAAGCCATGAGCGGAGTGAGGGACGGTCCGCGAGAGCTGTGGGTAGGTTCGGAGAAAGTGAATGGGATCCCTAGTGAATCGGAGCAAGGCCCGCCCGAGGATAAAGGCTTGTCCGGAGCGAAACGGACCCACGTTTTGGTTGCGGTCCGAGATTCGGGCCCAGGGCTGGATCCGACTGGTATCGGTAGTCTTTTCGACGCCTTCTATACGACTAAGTCTCACGGCATGGGCATGGGGCTAGCGATCAGCCGTTCGATCATTGAAGCTCATGGAGGACGGCTGTGGGCGACGGCAAATGTGTCCAAAGGGGCCCTATTTCAGTTCGCGTTACCGATTAGTCAGGAGAGGATATCATGATGGAAACAGACGCCTTGGTGTTCGTCGTCGATGATGATGCGCAGATGCGCGAGTCACTCAGAAATCTCATTAGTTCGGTTGGGCTACGGGTCGAGCTATTTTCCTCGGCTCAGGAGTTCTTGGAGAGCAAGCGCCCGGACGTGCCCAGCTGCCTGGTGCTCGACGTGCGGTTGCCAGGCCTGAGCGGACTTGATCTGCAGAGGAGAACGACCGAGGCCGGGATGGAAATTCCCATTATCTTCATCACCGGCTATGGCGATATCCCGATGACTGTCGGCGCGATGAAAGCAGGGGCAATGGAGTTTTTGAGCAAGCCTTTCCGCGACCAGGATCTACTCGATGCGATTCAGCAGGCGCTGGACCGTGACCGCAAAGCTCGCGACCAGCGAGCAGCGCTGAAAGCATTGCGGAGCCGGTTTGCCTCGCTCACGTCGAGAGAACGGGAAGTGATGGCGCGCGTCGTTGCTGGGCTAATCAATAAGCAGGTAGGGGCGCAATTAGCAATGAGTGAGACCACCGTCAAAGTTCACCGCCATCAGGTAATGGAAAAGATGGAAGCCGGCTCCCTACCCGAGTTGGTCAGGATGGCGGACAAACTCGGAATCACCGTCCCAAAGTCGTAGCTGCATGTCGGAAGGTCGTAGCTGCTGCGTGTCCTAAAGTGGAATACAAGTTCCTGCCGGTGGCATTAGTCTGTTTCCACCTCTTGCCATCTGCTCCTAACTAGCCCGAGGGCAATTGATTGCTGCGGTTTCGCGGCCTCTTGCGAAACATGAATTGAAAAAAAGCGACAAACTTTCGATGCCAGATATACCCCTGATTTCGATCGTCGACGATGACGACGCCTTTAGAGCCTCGCTCGAGAATCTGATTCGATCCGCTGGATTTCGGGCACAAGGCTCTTCCTCGGCGGAATCGTTCTTAGGGTCAAATAAGATGCATGAAACAGCGTGCATGATTCTCGATGTGCGCATGCGTGGCACGAGCGGATTAGAGCTCCAGAGTCTGATAGCGAGGGCTAACTCGCACCTGCCGATCATCTTTACCAGCGCGCATGCAGATGACGATCTGCGAACCCAAGCCCTTGAAGCGGGTGCAGTGGCGTTTTTATACAAGCCCTTCTACGAGGAAGAGCTTCTCAATGCGATCAATGCGGCTCTCAAAGGCTGTGAGATCAAGCGTTGGCGTCGCGGGTAAGGATGGCTAATAGGATTCGGCCATTGTCCCAAAGTCTTAGCCACCTGTACCAAAGCAGATTAGAAGTTCTCGCTCAAGGGATTATTCTGGTTCTACTACATGACTTGTTTGGGAAAGCCAAGGAAATTGGTGCCAATGCGCCGCCCAACGAAAGATGAGTACTTAATATGTTTGCGGAAATATTAAATATTATCTTCCCAATCTTCTTTGTCTTGCTGCTGGGATATGCAGCAGGACGAGCAAATCAGTTCGATAACCATCAAGTGGCTGGCATCAACGAACTGGTCCTCAAGTTTGCACTGCCCGCAAGTCTGTTTGTCGGAACAGTGGGCGTATCACGCACCGAGTTGCTGCAAGAGACCCCTCTCCTTGTAGCGATGTTAGTCAGTCTCGTTGGGGTGTACATCGTTGTGTTCTTACTCGGGAAGCTTCTTTTTCGGCACACAGTGGCAGGCGCCGCACTCCAAGCCATCGCGGTTTCCTTCACAGCAGGTCCGTTTTTTGGGCCAGCGGTTTTAAGCCCGATATACGGAGCGAGCAGTGCCGTGGCGATCAGCATGATTGCTCTCATCCTGAACATTGTCATTGTGCCGGCGACCCTGGTGCTACTCGGAATCTCTCAGCAGCCAGCAGAATCAGGCACAAAACTGCCCACTGGAGCGCGTCTTGGACCGTCTCTGGTCTGTGCTATCAAAGCCCCTGTCGTTTGGCTACCGCTGCTGGCGTTTGCTCTCGTACTGGCGGGGGTGAGTGTGCCTGCCGTACTTGATTCTGGGCTCGGCCTGATCGGTCACGCCACATCTGGCGTTGCTTTATTTGTCGCTGGAATAACTATCGCTACCAGCAAAATTATACTTAATTTGGAAGTCGGCGTGAATGCAGTACTGAAGATGGTAGTGCTGCCAGTGTTCTGCTTCGTGTTCGCGGCGCTACTTAGCGTCAAAGCACCTTTCAGGTACGAAGGCCTGCTCCTTACGGCGCTACCGTCCGGACCCATCGGTATTCTGCTAGCGACACGGTACAAAATCTATGAGGCAGAAGCGTCCTCAACGGTGGCGATGACCATGATCTTGATGGTGCCTACCATCCCCATCGCATTGTTTGTGATGAGAGGCGCGTGAGCAGCAACGCATAACAATGCTCAAAAGGAAACAAGTTAGTAAAACAAACAATAAATAACAGGAGATAGAAAAGATAATGAACGACAAAACACAAACCCAAGTGCAGGCCCTCGCCAAATATGCCGCACGCGCCAACTTTGACGATCTTTCAGCTGAGTCGCGCGAGCAGTTGCCGATCCATATTCTGGACTCGCTCGGGTGTTGCATCGCCGCTCTAGGCGCTGGGCCAATCGAGGCTTGCCGCGAACAGGTCGCCGAGTTTGGGGGAACTGGTCCGTGTGCGCTGATCGGTGGCGGGAAGGCGAACCCGATCTTCGCCGCGTTCTGGCACACTGCGCTAGTGCGCTACGTTGATTTCATGGACAACTTCCTGGCTCCCACCGAGACCTGCCACACCGCCGACAATTTCGGGGTTGCGCTGACTGCTGCTGAATACGTGGGCGGGACTGGGCGCGATCTGATGCTCGGGGTGGCACTAGGTTATACGGTGCAGTCGCGCTTAGTCGATCACGGCAATTTTATGACGCGCGGCTTCGACCACACGGCACAACTCGCCTTCTCCCATAATGCCGCCGCGGGCCGGTTGCTGGGTTTGAGCGAATCGGAAATTGCCAACGCTATCGCAATGGCCGCCAGCAGCGACGCCTCGTTTGCTGTCCTCCGCGCCAAACCGCTTTCCCAGTGGAAGGGCCTCGCCTCGGCGCAATCGGCACTTGGCGCGATGAACACGCTATTTCTTGCTCGACGCGGGGTGGAAGGCCCGGTGCAGGTGGTTGAGGGTCCAAACGGCATAGACAACCTGCTGGAAATGAAGTTGCGCATCGATTGGGAAAAGCAGGGCTACGAAGGGGTGGTTGAGAGCACGATCAAGAAATATAATGCGATGATCCACACGCAGTCGGCCGTTCACTGCATGGTTGAGCTCACCAGGCAGAAAAGGGCTGCTTTGAGCGTCGCCGACGGTTTCAATCCCAGCCAGGTAGCCTCGATCGGAGCGGAAGTCACCCTAATGACCTACGATTTCGCCGGTGGCGGCCTGTACGGCGTAGACAAAGAGGTACGGGCCAAAGAGCAGGCGGATCACAACCTCGCGTACCTGCTCGCAGTTGCGTTGCTCGACGGGAATGTCATGCCAGCACAGTTCACTCCGGAGCGCATTATGAGATCCGATGTGCAGACGCTCATGAAAAAGGTCTCCGTGAAACCGAATCAAGCATATACTAATGAATACCCGCGTAGAATGCCCGCGTGGGTCACAGTCCGTTTGGAAAACGGGACGACCTTCGAGCACGAGGTGAAAGACTACCCCGGCCTTGCTTCTCATCCATTTACCTGGGAAGACTCGGTCGAGAAGTTCGACCAGCTCGTCACCGGGCGCATCGATAGTTCCCTATCGGAGGATATCAAGGATGCGGTGCGCTCGCTCGAAAGCATCCAGGTTAAGAATCTGACAAAGCTGCTCAATCACGTGCACGTGTCTTAGCAAAATCCGAAAGGTTATGCCTACTACCCTCATACAGTAACCACCTAACCAGAAGATGAAATATCCGCAGCCCCCGAAATGCTTCGGGGTAAAATTAGCCAGATTACAGCGCAGCAGGGTCGCAACCACAAACATATGAATCTACCGCGAATCGACGCGAATTGACACGAATGACTGCCTATTATTCGCGTTCAATTCGTGGTTACGAAGTTATGACCTCACAACAATTCCAAAAATCTATTTTTTCCTTGAAGAGCCTGCTCTTCACACCCGCGACTAAATCGAACAGATTTGCTCGAGCTGCGGACGTACATGCTGACGGCCTGATCATTGATCTTGAAGATGCAGTCGCGCCATCCTCAAAGGACGAGGCACGCATAGCAGCGCTTCGCTATCTTGAAGAGATTCCGGATAAGCACCTGCCTTGTGCCCTAAGAATCAATTCCCCGGACACCAGGTTCGGACTCGATGATCTGCAGGCTTTATTAATCTCGTCGGCGAATCCTGATTATCTGATTCTGCCTAAGTGTGACTCGTCCGCACTGATTGGCTTGATAGGAAACCTCCTGCGGCAAGCAAAAAGAACGACGCAAATCATTGCGCTGATCGAGAGCGCCAAGGCGGTACGAACTCTCGAGGAAATAGTCAGCGGTGAGGTGAAGCCGGCCGCGTTGATCTTCGGGGCAGCGGACATGGCGGCGGACCTTGGGGCCGAGACTGCCTGGGAGCCACTGCTTTGGGTGAGGTCGCGCATTATTGAAGCGGCCGCCTGCGCTGCAATCGCTGCTTTCGATTCTCCCTATTTTGATATCAAGGACCCCGCAGGTCTAAAACAGGAGACAAGAGCATCGGCCAGCCTGGGATTTCACGGCAAGTGTGCAATCCACCCGGCACAAATTGCAACGATTAACGAGGTCTTAACCCCAAACGAGGAACAGATTGCAGAAGCACGCCAAGTCCTGGTGGTGAACCGTCAAGGCGCAGGTTCTGTCGCCGGCCAGATGGTGGACGAAGCCGTTGCGCGTAAGGCAAGGCGCGTCCTGGAGCGCGTGGGAATTACCCCTCAGGATTAAATCCTTTCAGGCAGAACGAGCAAATAACAAATCAGAAAAAGAATAAATGGAAACACTAATACCAGCGTACCGAGAATTAGGCAAAAAGCGCTATCGCGAAACATCCGGTCTTTACTATGAAGACTTTGAGGTCGGTGACGTATTCGAACACCGCCCTGGGAGGACCATCACAGATGTAGACAACATCTGGATGACATTGCTCACTATGAATGTACAACAGGTCCATTTTGATGCCGCCTATGCGGCACAAACAGAGTGGAAAAAGATGCTGGTCGACAGCACCTTCACGCTTGCGCTGCTCACCGGCATGAGCGTCCGCACGGTGAGTGCCAAAGTCGTGGCCAATCTTGGATGGGACAAGGTCAAAGCTACGCATCCCGTTTTCCCCGGAGACACGCTCTACGCGGAATCGAAGGTTTTGTCAAAGCGCGAATCAAAGAGCAGGCCGACCCAGGGAATCGTCACGGTCAGCACCCGGGGCGTTAATCAGGACGGTGCCGAAGTGATGAGCTTTGAGCGGACAATGTTGATCTACAAACGTGACCATTCACCGGAAGGGGCGGCGGGATATTAGGAGCTAGAAGCTGGAATTTTGGAGAAACGCAGATGGACAATTCTACACTTTATAAATCGAAGCTTACTACCCCTGAAGAGGCGGTGGCGGCAATTGGCTCCGGCACTACTATCTCGATGGGAATGGCAATGTCGGAGCCGCCGGCTTTGCTTGGGTCTCTAACTGCTCGTATACAGGCTAATGAGCTTCATGATGTGAATATCTACTACTTCGAATCGACGAAAGTAGCCGGCAGTTCCATCCTCCGTTACGAGCTGCTCGACCGGATCAAGCCTTACTGCATGTTCCTTAGCAGGGTCGAACGTGAAATTATCAAACGCTCGGATCAGGAGAACCGGAAAGTGATTTATTACGTTCCTTGCGCGTTTAGCCAGTCGGTGCGGTGTCTCACTGAGCACGTTAAAGTAGACACTTTTCTGACCACCGTTTCACCTATGGATCAACACGGATATTTTACTCTTGGCACCGGTAACGATTATTCGAGCGCGGTGGCCAAAAGTGCTCAACGTTTGATCGTCGAAGTGAATGATCAGATGCCACGCGTATTTGGACGCTCGCTTCTGCACGTGTCGGAAGTCGACGCAATTGTCGAGAATGATGTCTTGTTGCCGGAATTAGCGATAGTCGCTGCTAGTCCTGAGGATCACACAATTGCTCGCATGATTGCGGAGATGGTGCCCGACGGAGCCTGTCTGCAAATGGGTGTCGGTTCATTGCCAAACCTTGTGTGTAGCGAGCTGGCAGGGCACATAGACCTTGGGATTCACACCGAGTGCTTCACCCCTGGGATGGTGGATCTAATGGAAAAAGGCGTGGTGAACAACCGGCGCAAGCAGATCAACATCGGTAAGACGGTGTTTACTTTCGCCATGGGCCAGAAAGCGACCTACGAATTTCTCCACAACAACCCGGCAGTGGAGAGTTACCCAGTCGACTACGTGAATGACCCAGCTGTCATCGCGAAGAATGACAACGTCGTTTCCATCAACTCGGCGCTGGAAATCGACCTAAACGGCGCATGCAATGCAGAGCATCTGCTAGGTCATCAATACAGCGCGTCCGGCGGCCAGCTGGATTTTGTGCGAGGCGCTTACGCCTCACGCGGGGGTAAATCGATGATTGCCCTCCACTCGACGGCTGCCCACGGAAAGTTTTCGAGAATCGTTCCGAGACTGGAGGGACCGGTGACAACTCCTCGCAACGATGTTCAGTTCATCGTTACCGAGTTCGGATCCGCCGACTTGAAGGGTAAATCGTCAACTGAGCGTACCTTGGCTCTCATTCAGCTGGCTCACCCTCAGTTTCGCGATGACCTCCTCACCAAAGCCAGGCAGTTGCACTTGGTCTAGGTCGCGCGCCGATGAAACCTTTTACAAACAGACCACGGCGTTTGCTGCAGGCGCTCAGGCATACTCGACGAGGTTATGCTAGACACCATTTTGGGCGCGCTACTCCCGATGGTCGTCGCCTTCCTGCTCGGTTTCGTGGCGGCCTGGCGCCACGATTTTGAGCCCAAGGATGCCTCGATCCTGAACCGGATGGTGCGTTACGCGGTGTTCGACCGGTGCTTTGGCTTCGGCAACGGCGAAGGGAACTTCATGACTCCCCGTATTTTCGATCAGCTCACCGGACTTATCAATAGACGAAAACAGAATTTATGAACCCGCTTCAAAAGGATCCACCTGCAGGTATAGACGTGCGGCAGCAAGCAACCCGGAGTTGGTTATGCCGAGATCGAGGTAACACAACGTCACATTCCTACCCGTTACGACCAAATTTCCCGCAACTGGACTATAAAGCCTGGGGCTATGCACTGCACGCCGGCTGCGCTTCCTGTCTAGCGCTATACATTTCGTTCTCATTAAATCTTGATGAATCCCATTGGGCCTTTACCACGTGTTACATTGTCGGCGGCCAACGCTTACAAGGCAAAATACTGGCGAAGAGTATAGCTCGAATTGTCGGAACCCTGGTAGGAGCCATTGCTAGTTTTGCCTTAGTGAACGCGTTTGCTCAACATGGAGTGCTGTTCATTACTTGCCTTGCCGCCTGGTTATCTCTGTGCGCGATTTGTTCTCACTCTCGGCGAGACGATTGGGCGTACGCCTGGGTCTTATCTGGATACACCACGGCAATCGTAGGCATTCCGGCAGCATTGGCGCCGGTATCTGCATTCGACATCATTTCAAGCAGAGCAGAAAACATTCTGATCGGCATTCTTTGCATAACCGGCGTCGGTATGATCGCATCTCCCGAGTTGGTCGGTAATCGCGTAACCAGGTTGGTCAGGTCTATGGACAAAAATCTGTCTGATTTGCTGTCGATGTGCCTACGGCTCAAGGCCCCTCCTCAGGAACTGAATCAAGCTGTCAAAAAGCTGGTCTCGAATGCAGCATTAGTCGAAGATCTTCGCTTTGGTTTGGGACTTGAGGAAACTGGCACCGGTTTAGCTACAGCCAAAATCGAGCCCTTTCAGCTTGAATGCATGGAGTTGGCCAGTTGCGCTCTGAATCTTGAAGCCTATTTCTCGTCAGCCCGACATTTGCCGGAGCGAACAGAACCACGTTGTCTCATTCAGGCACTAAATATCTGCCATGAAACTCTAATGGATTTACTTCAAGCTAATCGCAACTGGAACGACAAGGACCGATTTGATCGTCTTCAGGAACAACTGAGAGATCTAGATACGCTTTGCTCGTTCCTCGAGGAACGGCATCGGTTAGGCTTTCCCGCTGCCGTCGAGCTAGCAGGATTAATTAAGATCAGGTTCCTTCTGGCTGCTTCGCAGCGCTACCTGG
>Ga0210408_10004992_pt1 | contig 11734 bp, 11 predicted proteins | sample IncBWH4MmetaG_FD_155471 | JGI IMG/M metagenome (GOLD analysis project Ga0210408, IMG submission 155471) | Forest soil microbial communities from Barre Woods Harvard Forest LTER site, Petersham, Massachusetts, United States - Inc-BW-H-4-M | ecosystem: Environmental > Terrestrial > Soil >... | reverse complement strand
GGACTATTTCGCAAAGGGGCTGGAGAAGGCGACGAACGGCGACCGCGCCAGACGGCTGGTTATCTATTGTCTCGCCGATTGCTGGATGTCCTGGAACGCCGCCAAGCGCGCGCTCGCGCTCGGGTATCCGAATGTTGCGTGGTATCCCGAGGGAACCGACGGCTGGTTTGCTTCGCTCCTGCCACTGGAAGATTCGACGCCGGAGCCGCGCCCGGGCGAATAGACCAACTCGTTATTTGCCGGGCGTGTTAGCGTTCAAGGCGTCCTGGATCGCCCTTCCCAGGTCGAACAGCCGCTTCTCGATCAGGACCGGCACGTCGCACACATAGGATGTCGATTTCCGCCTGTCCTCGAAAATCCGTGTTTGCCATGCAAGCTGGCTCACGAGCTCCTCGTTCTGCGCTTGATCGACGCTGCCTTTGTCCTGGGCCTTGTCCTGCATCTCCCGCAGCTTCTGGGCTTCCGCGCGGATGTTCTCGGCCATCGCCTTCTGCTTGCGCGAAAAGCGTTCGATCCCGTTCATCACCTGATCGCGCTGGCCGTTGAGCGTCACATAGAGCGCCGCGAACAGCGTCTTTGCCTTCTCCTGTTTTTCCGCATCGGTTCCAGTCAGATCGTCCGCGATCATTTTCCGTGCATCCTCCATCGAGGTGCGGCGGGCGGCGAGGCGCGAAACCAGCTCGGCCTCTTTGGCATCCACGGGCTTTGCCGTGTCGGCTGGCTCGATCGCCGGACCGGACCAGACATTGGCGATCGAAATCCCCGGCACCTTCAATTGCTGGCATGGCCAGTCCGGGTAACGCGGGTCCAGGGCAAGCGAGGATTGGGCCCAGCACACCGCCATCGCGGCCACGACACAGAAAAAAAGTTTGCGCGCGGAAACAGCCACGTCGCGCCTCCCTTTGGGTTGCTTGCAAATATATTTGATATGCAACACCTGCCGCAAATCAAATTCATGCCTCAGGTTTGAAGCCCCTTCGGACTGCCCGGGTCAAAGCCGAGAACCGCCTCGGTCCATTTTGCGACCCGAAGCAGGTGAAGGTCGTTCCGATACGCCGCGACGATTTGAAGGCCGAGCGGCAGGCCGTGTTTGCCAAACCCGATCGGAAGCGTAACGGCGGGCACGCCGAGCAGGGTCCATGGCGCGCAATATTCGGCATCGCCGGTATAGTGCAGGCCGAGCGGGGCTTCGCCAAACGCCGGCAAGGTCAGGATCGCGTCGTAGCCGGATATTTCCGCAGCGAGCGCGTTGCGCCATTTGTCCTGAAACGCCTTTGCGGCAAGGTAGTCGGGGGCGGAGACGGCCTTGCCGCTTTCCACCAGCGATTTGAGATGATCACTGGTGCGGTCTGGGTAGCGCGCGACAAGATCGGCGAAGATCACCGCGGCTTCGCCGGCGAGAATGGCGTTGATCGCCTTCCAGTTGGCGCGATCAAGCTCGGACAATTCGAGCTCTTGCAGAATGGCGCCGGCATCGCGCAATTTCTCGATCGCGGCCTCGAACGCCTTTTGCTGCTCTGGCTCGACGCGCGACCATTTCTCGAAACGCACGATCGCAAGACGCGGCTTGCCAAGGGGTTCCAGTCCCTTGTCGACGTCGACATGAAAGGATGGAAGCGGCCGGCCATGCAGGTCGCGATCGCTCGAGCCCGCGAGCAACGACAACGCAAGTGCCGCATCATCGACGCATCTTGCAAAGAATCCGACGTGATCGAGCGAAGGGCTCAAAGGATGGACGCCGATGCGCGGGATCGCGCCAAAGCTCGGCTTGAGGCCGACGACGCCGTTGAACGCGGCCGGCCGGACGACCGAGCCGAGCGTTTGCGAGCCGAGCGCCAGCGGCACGATCCCGGCGGCGACCGCGGCTGCCGATCCGGATGATGATCCGCCCGGCGTATGGTTGCTGTTCCAGGGATTGACCGTCGGTCCCGGATGCCGCCAAGCGAATTCAGTCGACACCGTCTTGCCGAAGATCGTCGCGCCGAGATGGCGCAGCCGTTCGACGACCCAGGCGTCCGCGACGGGAACGTGGTCCTTGTAAACCGGCGAGCCGTTTGTGGTCGGCATGTCTGATGTAGCGATGATGTCCTTGATCGCGACGGGAATGCCGGACAACAGTCCCGACCGCCGTGCGGTGTCGACGGGAAGATATTCGAACGCCTTCAGCCGGGGTTCGAGAGCCTTCGCGCGCTCCAGGCAATCCGAGGCGTAACGATCGGCGGCTGCTTGGTCGTTTTTGAACAGACGCAGAAGTTCTAGCATCCCCGCGCGGGATTTGCGCGCGGCGTGAACCATCGGATCGGTCATGTCAGCAAGTCCCGGACAAACACAGTCCGGGAAAGGTCGCATAGAAGTGGGATACGCGCCAGAGGCGCCGGCTCGCTCTATTTCTTGGTCTATTTCATCGCCAGCGCGGGTTCGATGAATTTCTTCACCACGAAAGCCTTGTAGTCCGGCTGCGCCGCCAGATTGCCGAGTGCAATCTGGGTATCCATCGACACTTTCAGTGCATCCGCGGTGATGTCGACGCTCGGCGGATAGACGCCATCGGCCAACATGCGCTTGACCGCGGCCTCGACCACGGCGGGATCGAGGTTCGGAAATTCCTTCTTGGCGATCTCGACCGTTTTGCCTTCGTTCTTGGCCATGAAGCGCATCGCCATTTCCATACCGTTCACCACGCGCTGGGCGGTGTCGGGATCGACGTCGTTGCGCGCGGTCACCGCCGAGAAGGCGTAGGCGCCGTAAAGTTTTGGAAATCCGAGCACGACCTTCATGCCCTTGGCGACGGCCTGGTCGAGGCCCGGCTCATACATCACGGCAATGTCGGCCTGCTTGGCGACGAACGGCCCGGGTTCGCTTCCGATCGCGACCTGTATCATCTCGACGTCGCTCTTGGCGTCCATGCCGTTTTCCTTGAGCAGCTTCATGAACAGCGACGTAGAGGTGGTCGGCATCAACCCGGTCACGATTTTCTGGCCCTTGACGTCCTTGATGCCGTCGAATTTGAAGTCGGGCGCGGTCGCGATCCACACCGCAGCGCCGTTGACGACATTGGCGATGATGTCGACCGGTGCGCCCTTGGAAGCTGCGATCGCCGTCCATTCCGGTCCGTGGATCGAGAACTGCGCGCTGCCGGAAATGACGGCGGAGAGCGCGACCGTCGGCGCGCCGGCCGTCTCCTTGGTGAGGTCGAGGCCTTGCTGGGTGAAGAAGCCTTCGTCGATCGCGACGTATAGTGGCAGATACAGCATCGATTGGAACGCTTGCGACAGCGTGACCTTCTTGCCTTCGGCGAAGGCGGGTGCGGCAAGCAGGAGGAAGATAAGCGCGGCGGCGCGGGCAACGCGCGTGGGCAACGACATCTGACGTCTCCGTAGGTATGACATTGGATTTTAGACCTGAACCTGATGCGTAGCGTTGGTCTGCTTCCAGGGCAGGCTCGTCCGCTCGATGATGTCGATCACGTAATAGAGGACGAACCCCATGATCATCAGGGTGAACAATCCGACCCAGACCGTGTTGAGATCGTAGAGGCTGGAGGCGGTGTAGATCAGGTGGCCGAGGCCGCGCTGCGATGAAATGAATTCGCCCACGACCGCGCCGACGAGACCAAAGCCGATATTGATGCGGAAGGTCGCGATGATCGACGGCAGCGTCGAAGGCACCACCGCTTTGAAAAACACCTGGTGCTTGTCGGCGCCCATCGAGATCAATAGTGACTGTAGGTCGACGTCGGCGTCCTTGGCGGCCTGATAGGCCGCGATCAAGGCGACGATGGCGGTGAGCGATACCGAGAGCGCGACTTTGGAGACAAGCCCGGTGCCGAACCACAGCACGACGATTGGCGCCAGCGCGATCTTCGGCACGCTGTTGATGGCGACGATAAAGGGCTCGACCAGCCGCGCCACGAACACCGAGTACCAAAGCGCAAGCCCGAGCAGCGATCCGACGATGGTTCCGATCACGAAGCCGAGAATGGCCTCGAACAGCGTGAACCAGGTGTCGGACAATAGCTCGCCGCTGACGATCATCTTGAAGCCAACCGTGAAGATCCCAAAGGGCGAGCCGACCAGGAAGGCTGAAATCCACCCCATCCTGACGCCGATTTCCCACAGCGCGAAAAAGCCGATCACCGCGAGCGCTTGCAGCGCGGCGCGGCCGAGCGGCGTGTTGAAACCGGCGCGGCGCCGCACAGGGCGCGGTTTGCGCTTCGGCAGGGGAGCGGTGCCGGGCATCGTGAGGGTCACGCGGTCTTCTCGGTCTGGATGTCGAGTTCGGCGCAGAGCGCGTGGAAGTAGCCGGAAAACCTGGTATCGCTGCGCGCCGCGATCGGCGACGTCGCCGATATGTCGATGTCGTGCACGATCTTTACCCGGGCAGGGCGCCCGCTCAGCACAATGACGCGCTTCGACAACGCGACCGCCTCGTCGATATCGTGCGTCACCAGAATGACGGTCTTGTTGTAGGTTTCGACCGCGTCCTTCAGCACGCCCTCGAGGTAGAGCCGCGTTTGGTAGTCGAGCGCGGAGAACGGCTCGTCAAGCAGCAGGATGTCGGGATCCATGATCAAGGTTCGGATCAGCGCCACCCGCTGCCGCATCCCGCCGGATAATGTCTTCGGATAGGCATTCTCGAAGCCGGACAGACCAAAACCTTTGAGGTATTCCCGTGCCTTGCCTTCGGCTTCAGTGCGATCGACACCGCGCGTCTCAAGACCCAGCAGCACGTTGCCGAGCACGGTGCGCCAGGGAAACAGCAGGTCCTTCTGCATCATGTAGCCGACGCGCCCGCGCAGGCTTTCGATCTCCGCACCACGGTACTGCATGGTGCCGGAATCCGGCTCGAGCAGTCCGGCGATGATGTTGAAGATCGTGGTCTTGCCGCAGCCGCTCGGCCCGATGATGCTGACGAAATCGCGCTCGTTTATGCCAAAGGAAAGGTCGTCGAGCACGGCAATCTCGCCGGCCTTGCCGGAAAACGATTTCCGGATGTTCCGAACGCTCAACTGGACCTGGGTCGCCTGCATGGCCGGCAACACGCAACTTGTATGCCATGCGCTGGCATACGAAAACACGTTGTTCGTCGAGGCGTTATGGCCGCTGCCGCGAGCTAATTAGTCAGTATGCTGCCTATTTAGGCAGTCTGCGTCGGATCAGTGCCCAGCGCGCTTCGCATTTTCCGATTGCCGGTGGTCGCCGAATTGTTCTGAACGAATTCTCGCAAGGCCACTCTTGCGGATTCTCGGTATCCAACACGCCGACTTATCGTGACAGTCTTGCGACCGGGGAAGAGGGGAAAAAGATGAGCGCAAATATTTCGGCTGGAGAATCCAAAGACAAACGAAGTGCGGATGACTTGGCCAAGCGACGCCTCGGCGTGGCGGTCACCTTAAGCCTTGCGATGATCGCGATCTATTTTGGCTTCATGGGACTGTTCGCATTCGACAAGCCGTTGCTCGGCACGATTCTGGCTCCGGGACTTTCGCTCTGCATCATCCTTGGACCCGTGGTCATCATTAGCTCGTTCCTGCTTTGCCTTATCTACGTTCGGTGGGCCAACCGCGTTTACGATGCGGGCGTCGCCGCCCTCAAGCGCTGAGGGCCACGCCATGCGCGCAGACAGCAACGTACTGGCAATCGGCTTTTTCTTCTTCTTCATGGCGTTGACGCTGGTCATCACCTATTGGGCAGCGCGGCGGACAAAGACGACGGAGCATTTCTTTGCGGCCGGCAACCAAATAACCGCATGGCAAAACGGATGGGCGCTCGCCGGCGATTTCCTGAGCGCTGCCGCCTTGCTGGGTATCGCGGGTATCGTCACCTCCAACGGCTTTGACGGCATGATCTATTCGATCGGCTGGCTGGTCGGTTGGCCGATCGTCCTTTTCCTGATCGTGGAGCCGCTTCGAAACGTCGGCAAGTTTACCTTCTCCGACGTAGTGGCCTATCGCCTCAATCAGCGGGCGGTGAGAAGTGCCGCGGCGGTCGGGACGCTCGCGGTTATATTGTTCTACCTGATCGCGCAAATGGTGGCGACGGGATCCCTGATCAAGCTGCTGTTCGGTCTGCCTTACTCGTGGTCCGTTGTCCTCGTTGGCAGCGTCATGCTGATCTATGTCCTGTTCGGCGGAATGCTTGCGACGACGTGGGTGCAGATCATCAAGGCGGTCCTGCTCATGGCCGGGGGCGCCATTCTTGCCGGGCTCGTGCTGTCGCATTTCGAGATGAATCCGCTGCACTTGTTTGCCGCGGCCGCGGAGAAATACGGAACAAGGGTCCTTCAGCCAGGGTCGCGCGTCGTATCCGGTCAATGGGACGCAATTTCGCTTGGCATGGGATTGATGTTCGGAACGGCGGCGATGCCGCACGTTCTGATGCGCGTCTATACCGTCCGCGACGTCAAGGAGGCGCGAATGTCGATCCTCTACGCGACCGGCCTGATCGGCATATTCCATCTCATGGTGTTCGTGATTGGATTCGGCGCCATGGTTCTGGTCGGCCCCGAAGCCGTCCTCAAAGCCGGCGGCGGAGGGAACATGGCCGCTCCGCTTCTTGCGCTGACGGTCGGCGGAAACGCTTTCTTCGGCTTCATCTGCGCGGTCGCTTTCGCCACCATGCTCGCGGTCGTCGCCGGTCTCACGCTTTCGGGCGTGGCCACGCTGTGTCATGACATTTGGGCCAATGTCGTGAGAAACGGGCGCGCGCCGGAGGCCGAGCAGCTGAACGTCGCCAGGATCGCAACGATTGCAATTGCATTGTTTGCGATTGCTCTGGGAGTGACCTTCGAAGGCCAGAACGTGGCTTTCATGGCGGGTCTCGCTTTCTCGATCGCCTGCGCGGCCAACTTTCCGGCGCTGCTGCTATCGATCACCTGGCGCAGGTTTACAACCCCGGCCGCGGTGGCAAGCATTCTTGTCGGCACGGTTGCGTCTCTTGTCCTCATCTTCCTGTCGCCGACGATCCAGGTCGATGTTCTTGGCAAGACCCTCAAGGATATCGAACAAGCCTGGTGGTTCGTGCCGCTGCGAAATCCGGCCATCATTGCGATGCCGCTGTCGTTTGCGGTCGGCGTCGTCACGTCGCTGTTCACCGCCGAATTCAACGCCGAAGCGGCATTTGAGGAAATGCGTCACCGCATCCTGTTCGGAGCGGTCGCGCGACCGACCGCGCAAAGTGCCGAATGAGTTCCCATCCGTCGCATAGCTCAGGTTTGCCACCGGGAAAACAGCCCTCATGATTCATAGCCACCCACGACTGAAAGTCGCTGCCGCTCATGTCGCGCCGGTCTTTCTCGATACCGACCGTACGATCGACAAAGCCTGCTCCCTGATCGCGGAAGCCGCTCGCGCCGGGGCCGGCCTCGTCGCATTTCCGGAAACCTTCATCCCGGCGTTCCCGATCTGGACCGCGGTCGCAGCTCCAATCCTCACCCACGAGCTGTTCAAGGCGCTCGCCGCGTCAGCTATCGATGTCGACGGCCCGCAAATGATGCGGGTGAGGGAGGCCGCGCGGCGGCACGGGATATTCGTGTCGATCGGCTTCAACGAGGGGACCAAAGCGAGCGTCGGTTGCATCTGGAATTCCAACGTGCTCATCGCTGACGACGGATCCTTGTTGAACCATCACAGGAAGCTGGTTCCGACCTATTATGAGAAGCTGGTTTGGTCCAACGGCGATGGCGGCGGACTGCGTGTCGTGGAAACATCGATCGGGCGCATCGGCATGCTGATCTGTGGCGAGAATACCAACCCGTTGGCGCGTTATTCGCTGATGGCGCAGGGCGAGCAGATCCATATTTCAACTTATCCTCCGATCTGGCCGACGCGGCCCGCGACCGACCCCGGCGGATACGATCTCGAGCAAGCCATTCGAATCAGGGCTGGCGCCCATTCCTTTGAAGCCAAGGTTTTCAACGTCGTCGCATCCGCTTGCGTCGACAAGACGATGCGATCCAGGATCGAGAAGGAGCTCGGCGCTTCGGTGCTCGAAACCATAGATAACGCTCCGCGAGGCGTCTCTCTCGTCATCGGCCCGGCAGGACTGCCGGTCAGCGACGTCGTGTCGGGAGAGGAGACGTTGCTGTACTGCGACATCAACCTCGCAGATTGCGTCGAGCCGAAGCAGTTCCACGATGTGGTCGGCTATTACAATCGGTTTGATATTTTCAGGCTCGAAGTCAACCGGGGCGTGGCGCGACCGGTGGTCTTCCGGGACAGCCAGTCTGACTGGATGCGCGATCGGGAGCAACGAAACCCGGAGGAGGAGGCCAATTTACCGGATCGGATGCCGCAGCGAGAATTTCGTATCATCGACGCCTGACGCCGGATAAGATATCCACGGACGATCTGCTTAATTGGAGCAGACAATTCCGTCGGAGAACAATGGGGCTTCCTCGGTTCGATTGGAGCGACCTCGTCTTTTTTCTCGAACTTGCGCGGCAAGGAAGGCTCGTTCCTGCTGCCAAGAGATTGCGCGCCGATCACACCACGGTCAGCCGACGCGTTGCCGAACTCGAGCGTGGCCTCAATTGCAAGCTGTTCGACAGGGGCGCCAACGGCTTTGTCCTGACGGACGTCGGGCAGAAGCTGTTCAAATACGCCGAGGCCATTGAAAGCAGCGCGCTCGCGATCGAAGAGAATGTCGCGGGAATAGCCAGCGAGCCGACCGGGGACGTCAGGGTTGCCACCATGGAGGGAATTGGCAGCTTCTATCTGGCGCCCCGCATGCCGATCCTGCGGCAGTTGTTTCCTGAAATCCGCGTCGAGCTCGTGACCGAACGCCACCTCATCAGCCTGACCAAGCGTGAGGCAGATATCTCGGTAAGCTTCGCACAGATGACGGGGCCGCGGCTCATCTCCGAAGCAGTCGGCACGTTCCAGTTGCGCCTCTATGCTTCCCCCCAATATCTGGATCGGATGGGCGAGCCGCGATCGATCGAGGATCTCGATCGATATGAGTTTGTCGACTACATCGACGATTTCGTCTCGATCTCGCAGGTTCGATGGCTGCACGATGTACTGGTCCCGAGCCGGGTCGTGTTTCGCAGTTCGAGCATGGTCGCGCAACATAACGCCGCGGCCGCAGGCTTGGGGATGGTCCTTCTCCCTTCCTTTAGCGCCGCAGAGGATGCCCGGTTGAGGCCCGTCTTGATCGACCAGGTATCCGTCATGCGGTCGATCTGGCTGACGCTCCATGAGGACCACCAATATCTAAGCCGCATCAAGGCGGTCAAAAGTTTCTTGAAGAAGATCATCAGCGACGATCAGCCGTTCCTGAACGGCTTGACCATTCCTTAGAGCATGATCCGGAAAAGTGGGTACCGGTTTTCCGAAAAGATCATGCTCAAACAAAAAGATAGAGCGGGATGACGATTCGAAGAAAAGTCATCATGCTCTAAGAACTGCTTCCTCATGAATTAGCTGCCGAGATAGGCCTCGCGAATCCGTGGATCCTGCGCCAAGGTTTCCGCCGGACCAGATAGCGTGATGGTCCCGGTTTCCAGGACGAAAGCCCGGTTGGCGATCTCGAGCGCCATCGCCGAGTTCTGCTCGACCAAGAGAACACCAAGGCCGGTGCGTCTGTTGAGCTCCAGAATCTTGTCGAACACCTGCTCGATCACGATCGGGGCGAGGCCGAGCGAGGGCTCGTCCAGCATCAGGAGATTCGGCCGGCTCATCAGGGCGCGGCCGATCGCCAGCATCTGCTGCTCGCCGCCCGACAGCGACCAGCCGCCTTGCTTGATCCGCTCCTTCAGCCGCGGGAATAATTCAAAGACCTGAGCTAAGTCGTCTTCGACCTCTGCCCTTCGGAAGCGGCGGGACGCGGTACCGGTCAGGAGATTTTCGCGCACCGTTAGTCCCGGAAAAATCCGGCGTCCTTCGGGACAATGGGCGAGGCCTGAAGCAACGATGTTTTCGATGGCGGCCGAATGGATGTCCTCGCCTTTCCACGAGATCTTGCCGGCGGTCGGCCGCAACAGGCCGGAGATGGTGCTGAGCGTCGTCGTCTTGCCTGCGCCGTTGCTGCCGATCAGGGCGACGATTTCGCCCATTTCCACGCTGAAGGAGATTCCTTTCAACACCTCGATGTGTCCATAGCAGACGTGGAGGTTGTCGACCTTAAGCATGACGATGCCGCCTGCCGAGATAGGCTTCGATCACACCCGGGTCGCGTTGAACCTCGGCCGGCGTGCCTTCGGCGATCTTCCTGCCGAAATCGAGCACCGCGACGCGATCGCTGATCCCCATCACCAGCCGGACATTGTGTTCGACCAGGAGGATCGTGATGCCGCCGGCCTTTAGTTTCGCGATCGTCTCCAGCAAGGTCATACTTTCGGTGGTGTTCATGCCGGCCGCGGGCTCGTCGAGCAGCATCACCTTCGGGTCGGAAGCGAGCGCCCGCGCGATCTCCAACAGGCGCTGCTGCGCATAGGGCAGTTGCATGGAAAGATCGCTGGCCCGGTGCGCGAGACCGACCAGTTCCAATGCGTGGCGCGCACGCTGTTCGATGTCGGATTCGGTCAGCTTTTGTCGCGCGTTCGACGCAACGACGTTGAACAAGGATGTCCGCACGTTGCAGGCGGAGGCGACCTTGACGTTTTCCAATACCGTCAGGTTACCGAAGATGCGGATGTTCTGGAATGTCCGGGCTAGCCCAAGCCGCGCGATGCGATACGGCTTGAGGCGGAAGATCTCCTCGCCGTCGACCCGGATCGAGCCGGAATCGGCGTGCGAAGCGCCGCTCAGCGCGTTGAGCAGCGTGGTCTTGCCCGAGCCGTTCGGCCCGATGATCGCCTGAACGATGCCGCGGGGCACGTCGAGATTGATGCCATCAAGCGCGACAAGTCCGCCGAACCGCCGGGTGATGCCTCTCGCGATCACGATCGATTGGTCCGTCATCGCGCACGTGCGCGTCGGAGGGGGAAGGCCACAATCATCGAGGCAAGGCCACCTGGCAGCAGCACGATCACGATGATCACGCCAAGGCCGTAGAGGACGAGATACCACTGGCCGAGGAACCGGAGCACTTCGGGGAGGATCGTCAGCGTCAGCGCGCCGACGATTGAGCCTGCGATCGATCCCATGCCGCCAACGATCAGCATGGTCATCAGCAGTACGGCCTGAACGCCGGAGAAACTGTCGGGGCTAACGAAGCGGATCGATGAAGCGTAGAGACAGCCCGCGAGACCGGCGTAGACGGCGCCGATCATGAAGGCGAGAAGCTTGGTGCGGGTGGTGTCGACGCCGCTCTGCTCGGCGGCGATCTCGCTGTCCTTGGTCGCAATCATGGCGCGGCCAAGTGCGGAACGCCGGATTCGCGCCGCGATCAGCGTGGCGAGCGCCAATATCGCTACCAGCAGATAATAATGCTGGATTTGTCCCTGCGGCCCCACGCCGAACACGTTGATGCCGGGGATGGCGCGCAAGCCCGAAGTGCCGCCGGTCACCGGCTCCCAATGCACGATGATCAGGCGCACGATTTCGCCGAAGCCAATCGTGGTCATGGCGAGATAATAGGTGCGCAGCCGCAAGGTCGGCAGTCCGAGGATCAGGCTTGCGGCAAGCACGATCGCCACGGAAAGCACGGGGGTGACGATCCAGGGCAGGCCGGACTTGGTGGCGATCGCGGTGGCATAGGCACCAAGGCCATAGAACGCAGCCTGACCAAAATTGATCTGGCCGGTCCACCCCGTGGCAAAGTTCAACCCCAGCACGACGATCGCGTTCAGGATT
>Ga0210408_10004991_pt1 | contig 11735 bp, 13 predicted proteins | sample IncBWH4MmetaG_FD_155471 | JGI IMG/M metagenome (GOLD analysis project Ga0210408, IMG submission 155471) | Forest soil microbial communities from Barre Woods Harvard Forest LTER site, Petersham, Massachusetts, United States - Inc-BW-H-4-M | ecosystem: Environmental > Terrestrial > Soil >... | reverse complement strand
GTTGCCGGCCGTTGCTGCTTCCCGATACAGAGCGATTGCGCGCTGCGGGTCGCGCTGCACGCCATAGCCCTTCTCGTAGTGATAACCAAGAACAGTTTTGGCAGGCGCAAAATTGCCCCGTGCCGCCTTCTCTAACCACTGCGATGCCTTCGCCAGGTCACGTTCTCCGAGCCGGCCCGTGGCGTATTCAAGACCGACGCAGTATTGCTCTTCTGGCGATGACGCTTCCTTGGAACCTGATTGCTTCAGCCGAGGCAACACTTCGCGTTCGCATCGATCCCAATCGGCAGTGATATCGGCGCGGACACCGGAGAAGCTGAAGGATATGGCGGCGAAAAGAACGAATGCGAATTTCATGTTTCTTACCTAGACACCAACCTGATAATAACGCTCCAGGTCGGTCTTCAAGACTCTATCTGCAGCTAACTCGCCGGAATTCGAAACGCGAGTTCGCCTCTTGCGAATCGACTCCGGCTAGACTGATTGCTCTGCCGTCCTGCGAAAGTTCAGCGGTGAAGCTATCGAGGGGAAAGACAAGGGGAACGTCGCGGCCGGAGTATTGGAGGTCCTTAAAAGAAATGCCCTTCAGTAGAATAGTTGACGGCGCCGAGACGGTGATGACCAAGGTCTCTTCAACGCCATCACACGTCAGTAAAGCCGTCAAATTGCCCTCCTGCTGAACGATCTTGAGCTGCGCGGGAGAATTGCCTTTCGCGCGGTCCACCCTCGCGCCGATCCATGAACTGTCCGCAAGTGAGAGAACGAGATTTTGAGCGGCTTTTGCCTGCGGCGCACTTAGTAAATGCTGGGTCCCTGGTGACGCAATCACTAGAAGGGCGAGCAAAACAAATCTCATTCGGTCACTCCGCTGGCACTGTCTTTAATAGCACGAATCTTTGTCTTTCACCTTATTCGATCGAAAGGGCGCCTGCCATGATGTTAACCGGTGCTGAAGTGCGTGCAGACTTTTGCCGTGGTCTCTTTCGGACGGCGCTGGATTTCACTTCCGCTAGAAAAGCAGACGCCATTGAGTCGGCATTTTAGTGTTGGATTTCGAGCGGACGCGGGATATTCCAGAAGGCTCAGAATGAGTGACTCAAGCCATGATCAAAACGAACCAGAACTACATCGCGCAGCTGATCCAGCGAGAGAGAGGTTCGGTCGCTCTACGGCGGGGCGAAGTGCGTCCGCTCACGGAGAGGTGAGTGCGCGCGGAAAATCGTACACTGATAGGCCCCAGTTTGGCGACACGAACGAGGTTGCGCGTGAGAGCCGCAAGAAAACACGATCGGGGTGGCTCCTTGTCGCGCTCATAGCCGCAACTCTCACAGTTTCCGGATTGATGTGGAAACAGGAATCGCTGCCGCACTGGATGCATCCGTGGTCGGCCACACCGCAGCAGCAGCAAACTCTGACGCTCACGGGAGCGGACATCGACTATGCGGCGACGGCAGCCGCGCGAGCAGCTCTCGCGCGCGGAGAAATTCCACCGATTCTAGCTCACGCAGATGCCGAGACGCGGGGCAAAATCCTTTCTGGTGAGGAAAATCTGTATACGAAACGGCTGGTAGAAGAAACCCAGCGCGGCATTGTCGTTCATGCGCGCGTCTCAAGCGGAGGCGTATTCCTTGGCGAAGATATTCTGACGGCGGAGCGGCCGCAGGGCACAACCTTTCCCGCAGGGGCGGGAGCGCCAACGCACTTTCATTTTACCGTTGAACAAGCCGGTCCAAACGGCGTGGTGAGTTGCTATATAAACTCGGTCAACGGCGCCAGCGTGGGTACGCGCCCAATGGCCGCGGGCGAGAGCGCCGATTTGGAGGTGATTACCCGATGAACCCCCAGCCGGGCAGGATCATCAAGATCGTTAAACGCGAAAGCCACGAGGAAGTGCTGAAGAATCCGTACCTGCTGGTGATGCTCGCGATCACGATTGCAGGCGCGATTTTTGGATTGAACAATGTCAGCCATGTCTTCGCGCCGCTGCTTTTTGTCGCCGCCCTCGCAGGGATGGGCTGGTTGGCCTGGCAGCAGATCCGTGCCGAACAGGCCGAAGCTAAGGCGCTCGATTACACAAAGCTTGCCGCAACCGACTTAAATTCCTACGCACCCTGGCTAAAGGAAAATTTGCGCGGCCAAGATGAAACGATCGACTCCATCCTGACCGACCTGCAATCGAATTTTTCGTTGGCTACGCCCGGACGAACGCTCGGCGCGTTTTTTCTGGTCGGACCCACCGGCACCGGAAAAACTTTTCTCGGCCAATTGATTGCTGAGGCGCTCTACCCCGAGTCGGAGCCGATCATCCTTCGGATGAATCAATACAAACATGCTGACGATGTTTTCACTCTCATCGGCCCGCCACCAGGGAGTCCAGGATACGAAGTCGGCGGCACGCTCACGCGCCCGGTTTTGGAAAATCCAAGGCGCGTAATTATTTTCGATGAACTGGAAAAATCGCATCGCGATTTACAGCATTGCCTTTATGACATTCTCGATACGGCGACTTGCCGGGAGAAAAGCTCAGGCAAGACGGTCGATTTCAGCGGTTGCGTTTTTTTTGCCACTTGTAACGCCGGCGTCGAAGCGTTGCGCGCGATTCGCCGCGAATCGGGAAACGATCCGGTGAGTTGGCTGGGGCGCAGCCGCGATGCGCTGGTGGACGCGGCCGGATTCGATCGCGCGTTTCTAGCTCGCTGGTCGGGGATTCTGTTCATGGACGAACTTTCACCGCTGCATGTGGCGGAGGTGGCATGCTTGCAACTTGCCCGCCATTGGCGCACTTACGGCATGGAGGTCCGGCATGCAGCGCCAGAGTTGATCCTCGAGGCGGTGCAACGCAACGAAGAATTCAAGCAATACGGCGTACGTCAGCTCGGCACTTACATTCAGAAGAAAACGAGCGCGGCCATCGGGCAGGCGCGCGCACGCGGCGTGGAGAAGGTTGATCTCATTGTTGGCCCGAGCGGGGTGCTCGAAATTTCAGCAGCCGCCGAATAATGAAGTGGCGCACGCTGCTGCTAAACCAGTGGTTCCAGCTTTGTTTGCTTGTCACATTACTGTCAGGTGGCACGACAATCTACGATCTCACTCTTTCAAAGCCGATTCCGGGCCCAACAGCAATACCAGCGCCGAACCCGACTGCTTCCGTGCGGCCTCCGCCGCGGAGCGTCAATAAGCTGACGCCTAAAAAGCGCGGTCAGTGGATCCTGGACCCTTCCGGTTCGCGCGATTCGGATGGCAGCAACATCGAGGCGATCGCAGCGAGCCTTGCCGAGGGGGATACAGTTGTGGTACGGCCGGGAACTTACACCGGCAGTTGTGAGATCGCGGTGAGCGCCCGCTTTGTTGGTCCGCCGCAGGGCAAAGGTGTCGCGACAATTCGCAGCTCCGATGCGCAGCGGCCCGGCTTTTTAATTTCGGGCAAAAAAGTCGGTCTCGAAAATGTATCCGTTAGTTTCGATGTGGCTGGAGATTCGGCGGCGATGCAGATTTGGCACGACGCGAACGTTGACCTGGTCAATTGCTCCGTGTCGACAAAAAGTAAATTCGGGATTTTGGTGAGCGAGAATGCAGCGCTCAATGCGCAGGCGACAGCTTTCGCCGCGCCCGGCGCAGGTTGTTGCATGAAATATGATGGCGTGTCGAGCGGCACACTCGATCGTTGCACATTTTCAGCAGGCCGCTGGGGCTTGGAGGCATTGAACGGCGCGCAGGTCCAGGGCAACAATTGTACGTTCCAGAATATCGGTGTCATCAACGGGGTGGGACTGGTCATAGGCGTCGTCGGCGGTCGAGCGTCGGTGAAGCTCGACGCCTGCGAGTTTAGTCAGAATACCGCCCCGATCCTGGTCGATGAAGGAGCTTATCTGAAAGTAACCGGAAGTACCTTTCGCGGAAACGGCGTCACCGGTGAAGAAGGGAACTCAAGTCTCGGTATGATTTGCGCGCAAGCCGGCGGGAAGATTTCACTTAAAGAGGACACTTTTGAAGATAACAAACAGGGACTGGTCGCAATCAAATCCGGCAGCTTGATAATGGAACGCGTCCAAATGCGACGCACTGGATTAATCACGAACAATCAAAAGCTCAGGCCGTATTGCAATACAGTCGGTGTAAGCGAGCAAGGCAGCTCAGTCAGTGTTGCCGGTTGCACAATCGTGGATTCACTCAACGACGCGTTCATTATCACCGGCGGGGCGCAGTTGAAAATGGTCGAGACTACTGTAACCAACGCGAATGAGTCCGGTCTCGTGGTCGGGTTTCCAAATGTCGGGGGATCGGTCGCGGAACTGAATAATGTTCAATTTAGCGGCTGTCATACCGACGCCATCTGGGTAAATAGCGGGAGCCATTTGGAAATGCAGAATTGCCGGGTCTCGGGAGCTGATCTGGCGGGAATCGCCGCGCAGGATAGCGGCACGCAGGCAAAAATCGTCGATACAACGATAAGCAACTGTAAGGTGATGGGAGTGAATGCAAGCTCCGCGGCGGTACTTACTGCTGTGGGCTGCACAATGGAAGCGACAAACCGCGGCGCTCAAGCTGGCCTGCCGAACGATGCGCAGAAGGCTGGAACAGTTTTCTTGCAAAACTGTACCGTGCGAGGGAACTCCATCTTCGGAGTGGGGGCGTGCCGCGACGCGACTTTGGAGATGAAAGGAGGTTTTCTCGGGAATAATCGCCAGAATTCATTTCATGAACCGGGTGGCAATGTGCGACTGTCGCGTTGAAATTCCCAAGCACTCCTTTTTCTGTACTCGCTCTCAGACTCCTGACGATGTTATTCAATATGACGACGAAATGGCTGACCCATTCGTGATCCAGAGTAGCTGAATTGACGCAAGACTATGGCCGACCCGATAAAAGGCATGACTGATTGGGACCAGCTAAAAGCGATGCTGGATAAAAAGGCTGGCGACACCGCCGGCACGAAAATCGATGAGGCCGCGTTGCTCGCTCACCTGCACTCTCGAGTTAAAGGTCAAGACGCGATCCTCGAAGACGTGGCGAAAATCATTCGCCTGCAAGCTGCAAAAAAACAAAAAGATAAGCCGATCGCCAATCTACTTTTTCTCGGCCCGACCGGAACGGGAAAGACCGAGCTGGCCAAAGCGATCGCGGAATATCTGTTCAAGGATGAAAACGCCATGCTTCGTTTCGATTGTTCGGAGCTGAGCGGACCGGAGGCAAAGACGCGTCTAGTCGGCACACCGACCGGTTACATCGGCAGCGAACAAGGCGGCCAGTTAACGCGCCCGGTCATGGCCAATCCACGCCGCCTCATCCTTTTCGACGAAATCGAAAAAGCTTATCCGCCAGTCTTCGATCTTTTCCTGCAGCTCCTTGGCGAAGGGCGGCTGACCGAACAAGGCAGCGGCAAAGTCGTTAATTATACGCAATGCTTGTTTATCCTAACAAGTAATGCGCACGCAGAAGCGATCGGAAAAATCCAGGCCGAGATGAGCGACTATCATGAGATGCTGAATGCGGTGAAAGGCGAGCTGGCCGAGGCAAAAGTTTTCCGGCCGGAAATACTCGGACGCATCGACAAAGTTTACGTATTCCGTCCCCTCGAAGGGATGGTAGTCGCGGAGATCGCGTTGCTGAAAATTTCGAAGCTTGCCCGTGAATACGGTCTGGAAGTGGAGTTCGTCGCGCCCGAGCTGATCGTCCGCGCGTTGATGGCGAACGAAAAAGTGAGTCGCTTTGGCATTCGCGAACTGGAACGGATTCTTTTCGATCTCTTCGCCAATCAATTCATCGACTCGAAAGAGGGCGGAGCAAAACGGGTTCGGATCGACGTCGATGACGACAAGAACGTGCGCGTGACACCGGCCTCCGATGCTGGAAGCGCGTCATAAGATTCGGCGAAGGCACAAATCGCAGGTTTTGGGACTCGTTAGGCCTGTGATGGACATATCGGGACAGGTGTGGACTTGTGTGGTCGCTAAAAGAAATCCAACACATCAAATCGACGCAATCGTGTGGACTTTTCTGGACAGGAGTAGACCGAATTTCCAGTGCCAGGGGGCAAAACGGGTGGACCTCCTTCGTGGTTCTGCTCGACCGCGCGTGCCCAGCAAAAAAAGGCAACCTTTTAGCATTGCGCTCGCGAATCCAAAATGAACCCCCGTACTGCGCCGAACCCGAGTTTGCCAACGGGAAGGCGGGAGATTGTGGAACTTCGAGCACGCCGCCGCCGAGGTTCACAAAGTTTTACCCGATGCCAAGAAAATAAAACCAAAAATCAACACAAAGAGAAGATGAAATGAGCATCAAGCCTAAAGACTACGAGACGAGCGCGGCCCTCCTGAAGCGATCAACGCACCAGAGGGGTACCGGGTCCGCAAAAAAACAGAGCCGAACAACCCACAATCGCAACCAACATCAAGGTGACTACTTCACCGCTTATCACAACCTAAAGCTGACACGAGATGCCAACGGTGTGCTGGTTGCTGAATTCCACAGCAACGGCGGGCCGTTCCTTATGACCGCGCAATCTCACACAGAATTTGTCGATGCCTTCTACCGGATCGGGCAAGATCGAGGGAACAAGATTGTAATCCTGACGGGCGCAGGCGCGCAGTTTATTACTGATGTCGATTGGTCCTCTTTCGGCGACGTCGCCGATCCACGCGTTTGGAGCCAGATTCACGACGAGGGTCTTCAGGTTTTGGAAAACATCGCCAACATACGCGTGCCGGTCATCGCGGCGGTGGAGGGACGCGCCCACATACACTCAGACTACGCACTACTCGCCAGTGTTATTGTGGCGGCGGAGGGCGCAACTTTCCAGGATGTGGGGCATTTCGCCGCTGGCACTGCTCCTGGTGACGGCATCTTTACGACCTGGAGTTACCGCGCTGGAGCGGGGCGAGCGGAGGCGTTCCTGCTGAACCCACAGCCGCTGGCGGCGCGTTCCGCATACGAATGGGGAGTGGTTGCCGAAGTTGTGCCGAACGGTAAGGCCGTCAATCGGGCACGGGAATTGGCGGAGTTGTACTTGAAGGCTCCCGAGGTGACGCGCCGCAACACCCGTATCCACTTTATTCAACCGTTGAAGGAGCGCATCGTGCGGGAAGTTGGCTATGGACTGTCGCTGGAAGGAGCATCGTCTGCCGCCCTCATGAAATCAATGCAAGCCAAGAGTGAACCTGTCGCCCGCTATTCCGCCTAACGAGACTCAAGATCAGCGAATCGCGCCAATCACTTGCGCGAAATTACTCCAGTCCTGAGGCGTCATAGGCCTAACATGTGATTATGCCGACAATTCCGACGGTTATCCAGCGTATTAGCCTGCAAAAGCCGCAACGGCGCACGACTTGACCCGGCAAATCGCTTCAAGACCCTTTGTGCAGCCGGTTGCACTCGGCAAGAGTGTCGCGATTTCGCTCAGTGTGCGGCAACTGCCAGCTCCAAACGTGATCGGAATTGCCTGCTTCCATCGCTGGCCTAACGCGGAGCGACTGCTGAATGCTAAAACACGAAATTCGGTTCCGCGAAACTTTTGGGATCGGGTTGTGGGCGTGCACGAATTCGACCGGAGAGTGTCCGAACGATGTAAGCCGTTCCTTTTGGGCGACTACCTCCGGGCAGGCCCGGAACACCACCCTCCAAGTCTGGACTGTTGAAGAAGGATTTGGGATTGGACGTTTGTTCCACCAGACATGCTGCGCGGCTTGCGCGGCTAGTAATCTTCGAGATCATGATGTCCTTTTTTCGTTCTCCCGTCGTTATCCTGTGCGATTCGCTTCAAGATTTATTGTTCCCACTAGCAATTTTTCGCGCGTTACGACAGGAACTTCGGCGACCTTTGCGTCGAGCATAATTTGCTCCGCCTCCGCAACCGTCTGATCTTCGAAGCAATAGACATTGTTTCTTTCCATGTATGTTTCTACCCGTTCTGTCTTCGGGTCGTGCCCCAAACCACCCACCTCCCGGTTCATCTTGCTCTTCGACACAGCACCCAAGAATTCCCCGCGTTTATCGGTTACTAACGCCGAATCGATTCCCCGAGCCTGCATTTCGTCTAAAGCTGCCTGCACAGAAACCTTGCCCAGAACGGTCTTTATGGGCGCGATAATGTCCTTTACTGCGCGGACGGCGAGATTAGCGTCTCCAGCTGGGTTAGGTTTTGTCAGTGGTGTATTCATATTTACCTTTCTGGAGTTAGTTAAAGCCGTCTCGGTGCATCGCGCTCACCGCTTCTTGTCAGAGTCGACCCTGATCTTGTGCACGTTGAGGAAGTCGAAGGGGCGGCGGCTGCAAAAGTTCGTGTCAGTTGCAGTGTCCGCCGATGGGAGCCGAGGAAGAATACCATTAGGGAACCAGCGTTCGCGGCCTTATATTCCTGCCGCAGTGAAGAAAGGGGGATACCCCAAATGTTAGAACCAACGATCACCCAAAACAGCGCGCTTTACCTCGTGCAACATAGACCAACGCAAACTTACACGAAACCGCGCTGGCGACGGCTCGTGGAAAGCATCAATAGATTGCGCGACCTTCGAGCGCGCACATTTGGCGACGTGATAGATGTGCGGGAGCAGTTGGCCGCTAAAGGGCCATAGTAGAACGCGGATCAATGACGAGAATCGAATCGTCAATCAATCGGCCTGCACTCCCGCTTCCCGAAAGCCCGGTAGCCGTGCAGCGGCGACGTGCACCGTGTCTTGTTTTTAATCTCGCGCATGGCGCTCTCGCAAAAGCAAAGGTAAAACCGCCGCGCACGTTTAAAGAAGCAAAGATTGCGGATGAAATGGCGAGGAAAGCGTGCGGTCTTGACGACCGCACCGATTATTCTCATTGTTTGCATAGCATTGGCCACCGCACTATTAGCGGGCAGTGAGCAGAATTGGACTAAAGAGTACAGACTACGAGTAGGTGATTCCGTCCGAAACGCGGCAAAGATTACCGGCAAGGGCGTTTCGACCGTTCAGCGGATAAAGCTGGCTATTGCGGCTTAGTTGTCGCTGTCTTCTTTGTTGGCTCCGGCTATCTGATGCAATAGAGCCAATGCTTTGTCGATCAATGATGAATGTGCGGTACCTGCTGGTCTTACATAATCTTGCGAGGACGGAACGTAACTAGGATCGATAAGCTTTTTAAACTCAGGTCGCCAGATAAAGCATCTTCCGACCGTCCAACGTTTGCTACGGAATCGACCGATTATTTCTTCCACTGCTCGGTGTCCATGGCATTGGTCGAAATGGGGATGAACAACATGCTTATATAACGAATAAATCCGTCGCAAACGAACACAAAAATTAGTTGCCCGACGTTTCCTAACCCGATATCCACAGAGCATGGATACATCTATTAACTCATTGGAACGAGCACTCTCGATTCGCCACCAAATCGACACCCTCGAAAACCGACTCGCCGCATTGCTTGGCCGAACCACTTCGTCACATATGACCACTGGTAAAGGTCGTCGCCGCATGTCGCCCGCCGCGCGTGCTAAGATAGCGGCTGCCGCACGCGCACGTTGGGCAAAAGTGAAAGCTGGCCAAGATGGTGCCGTTAAGCCACGAGCGAAAAGAGGCGGCATCACTGCTGCTGGCCGCAGAAGGCTCTCACAGTTGATGAAAGCCCGATGGGAAGCGAGGAGGAAAGCTACTGCCAAGGCCAAGAAGTAGCATTGCCGTTGCTCATTTTGATTGGGGCTTCTTTGGCGCTGGCGAGACAGTGGCGCGGAGTGAAATCCATTGCCCGTCAAAGGCCGCATGAGTCTGCTCATATTCCGCTTGTAGGGAAGCTTTCTCCTCGTCGATAGCCGCCGATTCGGCGTTACACTGCGGCTCTGTTGCAGCTACACCGAGGCACTTAATAATGTGGAGCGCATTACGAGCTTCGAGTTCCATGATTTTGCGACGACCGTTGCTCTCTTTAACGAACGAATCAGGAGCGCCGGGGCTTATGTCGCGAAGACCACCTAGCTCATCATTAACAAGCGCAACGAATTCGCCTAGTTCTCCACTAATCTTGTAGCGTTTCTTCATGCAGGCATCGTCATAATAGGGCTTATCCCCACATTGGGTGTTCCAAGCTGCTACTTCCTTCGCAAGCTTCGCGCTTTGTTGAAAAATCACTACCGTTAATGGAAGGGCGACCAGTGAAGAGACGAGAACCGCCCCCAAGATCGACGGGAGAAGTAATCTTTTCATATGTACCGTTCGGGACGGTACCAAGTTTCTTTCAATCTATTTTGACGGCGTATGGGGCCGTTGGCTTCGTCGGCTGGTTAGGCATCCTTAGGCGGCTTAGGCAAATTGTGCTGCCGCTCGCTCTTGTCCGACGGCTTCGCAACCGAAATGCGATTAACCTGTAAAATGAGAGCCGCACCGACAAAGAAAATCACATACCAGCGCGGATGGAAATGCCGGTGAATGGCGAAGAACACAAAAGCTATGCACAAAATGGCGACGAACCAACGGAAGCTTATGTCGAAGCGTGGCGGTGTGCCACATGACGGGCACGGCCAGCTTTCCCAAATCCAAGGTCGGGCGTAAAGACGCCACCAACTCACGCGATGCCCGCAAACGGGGCAAGAGTGATGATGGAATTTCGGCTTCACGTGTGACGGAGGCCTAACGAGAAAGAGACAAACCACGGGCGGGGTCAATGGCAAACATCCTCGCGTTCATTCGATCAGGGCCGTGCGCTTCATCGGATTGGTTAGATGACTTGGGTGTGCGACATGATAGTGACATCGGTATCTCGGTACCGCGTGTGTTCCACGATACTCCAGCCGAGGTGAGAAAAGAACTGCTCGGCACTCGGTGTGAAAAGATAAACGGTCGGAAATCCGAGGACGGCTGCCGCGTGAACGACATGCTCAGCAAGTGCGCGACCAATCCCGCGGCGGCGCTGAGCGGGAGCCACAAAGACGCCGGCGAGCCACGGCGTGTAATCCGGGCGCGTGTCCATCTCGTGGTGAATCAGCATCGCTGAGCCAAGCAACTCCGAGCCCGACGAGGCAACGAACGTAATAGGCAGTTCGCGCCGGCCGGAACGCTCATGAAGTATGTTGATGCGGTTGGCGACAGAGTCTCCTGGTCGCAGGTATGCCCACTCGCGGAAATGCCAATCAGCCAGAGTAGGAATGAACTCTGGTCGATCTGCGAGAAGCTCGATTTCCACGCTACGTACTTAGTCACCTAACGAGAACAAGCTGAGCCACCGCGCGAATTACGAATGGCGTTCATGAGCAGAGAAATCCGGGCATAAGGACGGTTCGCGGTTGGCTCCAGCGCTTGGTTAGACGATTGATGAATCATCGGGAAGGTTTTGTGAACTGACGTTCTCTGTAGCGCCAAGCCCACCATCCCATGACTGTGCCGAAGAAAAGAGCAGCGAAAATGAATGAAACCGTCTCCGGCCACAGCCCGTGCCAGTGTGAACCCGGAAAGAAACCGAAGTAGTTATCTATCAAACGCAATGTCGCGAACAACAGGCCGGCGATGAGAATGCCGCGTCGAATGATGTATGACCATGCTCCGCGGCGACGAGTCTCCGCCCAACGCTTCCGGAGATCTTTTCGAGGAGAGACTTCGTGTTCAAGCATACGCCTGTTTTCGTCTAACGAGAATTCGGCCCAATTATTGCGCCTTTAAAGACGCATTTTTTGGGTCTAATCCGGTTCAGTTTGATTCCCGTGGGGCGAGGGCGGTCATACCTGAGACTCTACCGGAGCCCGGATGCCGAACAATCCGGAAAATCTCGCCTCTCTGAGA
>Ga0210408_10004990_pt1 | contig 11735 bp, 9 predicted proteins | sample IncBWH4MmetaG_FD_155471 | JGI IMG/M metagenome (GOLD analysis project Ga0210408, IMG submission 155471) | Forest soil microbial communities from Barre Woods Harvard Forest LTER site, Petersham, Massachusetts, United States - Inc-BW-H-4-M | ecosystem: Environmental > Terrestrial > Soil >... | reverse complement strand
TTGTCCAGTGAGGACGGCGCGTACGCTCTGTCGTTCTCTCTACGCAATCCATAGTCAGCCGGAATGGTTCCAGGTTGTCGGCTGGCGGCGCGCCTGCGCGAAGTGCTGTCAAGCCCGCGGCTTTATGCGCCGCTTATATCTCGGGCTTCGCGCCCCTCTAGAATTCATACGACCGGCGGCGCTAGGCATGTGGCGCCGGGCCGGCGTCATCTGCGCAGGAAGCATCAAACATTCGACTGGTGTCGAACAGGGGCGATCGTGGTGGAGTCGCTGCGCAGAGCGCGGCGGGTGGCTGCTGAGGAACACCCGTCGTCTGCGGCTCACCCTTCCGATCGTTAGGGTGGGTCATGAGGCGATTGCTTTGCGTCGGCGTCCTGTTGTTGGCCGCTACGGCATCGAGGGGTGCCATGGCAGCAGGACCGCAACCCTGGGTCGACGGATTGCCCGGCGCGTGGGCTTCCGGGGCGCAGTGCGACCCGTACGTCGACTACAACTGCGCACCGCCCAAGGTGTCGGCCAGGGCCCTCAGGGGCCAGCCGTGCGATCCTTACGTCAACTACAACTGCCTCGACGCCTATCTCGGGGACGACGTCGTGACGCGCTTCCTTCGCTACTATCAGCTCGAATGGGGCAAGGCGGCCGCGCCGTCAGACCCAAAAGCGCCGCCCAGCCGCCGCTCCGACGCAGTCTGGCCGGCCACTCCCGAGCCGACGCCGCCGATGCCGTTCACCGAGTGGCCGTACGGCGGCTCGGAAGCGATCGGAGTGACCAGGCCGAATTCTGTCGACAGCCCGGTGATGGTCGCGCTGGGCAATACGGCGCTCGGACACGCGATGAACGACGCCCACGTCCAGGTCTACGGCTGGGTCGCACCGGGCGGCAATATCAGCACTAACAGGGTGAGGCCGGGCGGCAACGCGCCCGCCGGATATGATTACACGCCTAATACCGTCCAACTCGACCAAGCTGTCGTCTATGTCGAACGCCTGGCAGACACGGTTCAGAACGATCACTTCGACTGGGGCTTTCGGTTCGCGACCATGTACGGCGTCGACTATCGCTACACGACGGCCTATGGCCTGTTCAGCGGGCAGTTGCTCAATAAAAACAGCGTCTACGGCATCGACTTTCCGATGGCGTATGTCGACCTTTATTTCCCCGTGATGCTCGGTCTGGACATCCGCATCGGCCGCTTCATCTCGATACCCGATATCGAGGCGCAGCTCGCGCCGAACAACTATACCTACGTGCACTCGCTGACCTACACGTTCGACAATTTCACCAACACCGGGCTTGAAGCGACGCTCGCGGTCACCAAGAATTGGATCGTCCAATTAGGGCTGACTGTCGGCAGCGACACGATGCCGTGGCGGTGGGGTGCGCACATCCCCAATCTGTACGTCCAATCCGGAAGCAATGCCGCTGGATTCGGCCCAGGACAAGATCCGCTTTTTACGGGTACAAGGATGCTCAGAGATCCCGGCGCGACGCCGTCAGGTACGGTCGGACTACGCTGGACCAGCGACGACGGGCGGGATGACCTTAACGTTGTGATGGATGCCTGGAACGACGGCGTGTGGGGCTACAACAACCTGCAATGGATCGGACTGACCTATTATCACAAGTTCAATGACTACTGGCACATCGCCTTCGAATCCTGGAACATTCACGAGCGGGATGTGCCGAATTTGAACAATCCGGGAGCCGCCGCGCTTATAGCCAATGGCGGTACCCCCTTCAGCCCGCAATTTACGCCATTCAACGGTCCGAACGCGGCGCAGTGCAAAAACCCCGCTGTGCTCACCTGCACTGCGGACGAGCAGACCTTTCTCATCTACATCAACTATTCGCCGAACAAGTTGAACAACTTTTCTCTGCGCACGGAATATTTCGACGATCCGCAAGGGCAGCGCACCGGCGTCGCCACTCGATACGCCGATGTCGCGTTAAGCTGGCAGCACTGGTTCTCGCCGCAAATCGAGATCCGTCCCGAGATCGCCTATTACCGCTCGCTCGACGCCCCGGCCTTCAATGGCAACGTCAATGCGGGAATTGCTCCCAACAGGAGCTACGCCGTCATTGGCGCCACCGACCTCATCATTCACTTCTGAAGTGCGACGCATCGTGCAAGTCCGCATGGTGCGAGCGTCGTGACGTTGTCCGGAAAGTAGGCAGCGCCAGAGCGGATCTGAACAATTGATAGGCAAACACCGCATCGGAGGAGTTCGCATATATAACTTTCATATTTTTCCGAGGGGGGATTCATCTCGACTTTCTATGCACATGTGGGAGAACATTTACTGTGACAAATGCCAGCCGGGTGCGTGCAGAACTCCGAACTGAGCGCTTTCGGGAAGGCAAAGAAAACCGTGTCTACGTTCCAACAACGGCGTCGACTGCGCGACCTAACTGCTAGCGTGCCGAAGGGCGACGTCGAGCAAGTCTCCGGTCAACATAGCCATTGGATCGCCGCCAACGCCATTCCGATTGTGGCGACGCTAGCCCTGGTCTGGCTGGCGACAGTCATACTGGCTGTCGTCAACTACTTCGTCCCGCTGAATTTCGTCCCGTTGGTTTATATGTTGCCCGTGGTCCTGGCGGCCACGCAGTGGGGCATTGTACCAGGCTTGATCGCGGCCTTCACCGGCGCTGCGGTGGCAGACTTCTTCTTTTATCCGCCGCTCTACAGTTTCTGGTTGGAGAACCCTCAGGATATTGTCGATCTGCTTCTCTATCTACTGGTCGCCACGGTCACGAGCAATCTCGCGGCACGCCTCAGGAAAGAGACGGTGGTCGTCAGCCGGCGCGAAAAAGAGATCACGGAACTCCACGCCTTTTCGCAAAGCCTCGCCACCTGCCTTACCGACCGTGACCTGATTTTCGCGGTTCAAGACTATCTGTCGAACACGCTGAGGTATCGCACCGTTCTCCTGGCGACGGCGCAGGATGGCAGCGAGGCCGACGCGGACGGTACGGCCGTGCCCGCGGTGGTGCGGCGCGAGGCCGTGAAGCTGATGGCGGCTAACGACCCTCATGCCTCGACGATCGTGGAGCGAGGGAACCGCAGCACGTGGCTGGTACGCGTGATCACTCCGCAAATCCTCGGTTACGGCGCGATCGCGGCCGAATTGGGCGATAGCCCCGGCGAGCGCGCCGCGGCGGTCGCGCAACGCGTGGACCAACTGCTTGAAGAGGCAACCGTGACCCTCAAGCATCTCAAAGTGAAGGAGGCCATCGAGGAAGCAACGATCAACTATCGGACCGAGATTCTACGCGATGCCCTCGTCGGCGGCGTATCCCACGAATTGCGCACGCCGCTAGCCTCGATTCTCGGCTGTTGCAGCGTGCTGGAGGAGATGCCCGCGATCCGAAACGATCCCCGGTCGCATGCGTTAGTCGAGGCGATTCATGACCAGGCGGGCGAGCTTGATAATGAGATTCGCGACCTGCTCGATGCCACGCGGATCAGCGCCAAAGGCGTCCGCCCGCAACTGATGTGGACCGACCCGACGGATATCGTGAGCGCCGTACTCAAGCAGAAGGAACGCCGACTTGCCTCCCACTGGGTCACCCTGGATCTCGCGCGCGACGTTCCGCTGGTGCGTGTGGATGCCGTTCTTGTCGAGCAGGCGCTCGGCCAGCTTCTGGAAAACGCGGCAAAATATTCCCTGGTCGGCAGCGAAATCAAAATCAGCAGCCGTTGCGAGCAGGATCAGGTGGTCTTTTCGGTGAAGGATCAGGGAAGCGGGTTGACGGTCGGCGAGAAGGAGCAGCTGGGAAAGCGGTCCTTCCGCGGCCACCGCCATTCTGTCGCCGCCGCGTCGCCCGGGTCCGGTCTGGGCCTTTGGATCGCCAGCACCTTCATAGCTGCCAATGGCGGCAGCGTTCATGCGGAAAGCGCGGGCCCGAACCTCGGCACGACGATCTCCTTGCGACTGCCGGCGACGGTTCCCGACACGCCGCAACGAGTGGACGCGATCAATGACTAAAGTGCTGGTTATTGATGACGAGGCGCAGATCAGGCGCTTTCTCCGCGCCGGATTCGAGCTTCATGGATATACCGTGCTCGAAGCGGAGAACGCCGCAGCCGGGCTGATGGCCGCGACCATGAAGCCGATCGACTTGATTATTCTGGATCTCAATTTGCCCGATCTTGAAGGTTCCGAGGTGCTCGAGCGCATCCGTTCCTGGTCGAACGTTCCGATGATCGTTCTCTCGATCTATTCAGACGAACAGGAGAAAGTTCGCTTACTGAGGCTCGGCGCTGACGACTACGTGGTCAAGCCATTCGGAATTTCGGAGCTGCTGGCGCGGAGCGAGGCCGCGTTGCGGCGGCATTTGCGTAGCACCAACCGAGACCCGGTGGTGAGAGCCGGCCCGCTTTCGATCGATTTGGTGTCGAGGATGGTGACCTTGCAGGGAAACCGCGTCCAGCTGACTCGCAAAGAGTACACGCTCCTTCATGCGCTGGCCGCGCATGTCGGACTGGTCGTCACCCACCAGCACTTGATCAAGGAAATCTGGGGCAGTCACGACGGCAATATTCAGTACCTTCGCATTCTGGTACGCAAGCTGCGGCAGAAGGTCGAAATCGATCCGATGCATCCGACGCTGATCGTCAGTGAGTCCGGCGTCGGCTATCGGCTCGATCGGGGCGGGAAGGGGGCACTGGACAGTCGGCGGGGTGTTTCGTCGGCTTATTGCGCCTGACCGCCCGCAATCCGGGCGGGGTCAGGGTTCGATCAGCCGGCCGGTGGTGGCCTTGATGACCGCCTCGGTGCGGGTCGCGGCGCCCAGCTTGCCCCGCGCATTGTCGATGTGGAAATCGACGGTCCGCTTGGTCAAGCCGATGATCTGCGCGATCTCGGCGGAAGTCTTGCCGCGCGCCACCCAGGTCAAAATCTCCACTTCGCGGTCGTTGAGTCCAAGCCCCTTCGGCCACAGCCCGGTGCGTGCGACGCCGGCGAGCCGTGCGCTAATAATGGTCGCCAGCACCTCGAAATCGATCGGTTTGGTCACGTAATCATCGGCGCCCAATTGCCGGCCCCTGAGCTCGTTGTCCCGATCGGTTAGTGCGGTGAGGAATACGAACGGCATTTTCGAGAATTGCGGCGCCAACTCGGTCAAGCGTTCCAGGAGCTCGAAGCCCGACATCACCGGCATGCTGATGTCCGAGAGCACCAGGTCGGGCATGATCTTGAGAATGGCGGCGAGCCCTTCGCCTCCGTCATGCGCGAGAGTGACGGCATAGCCGCGGTCGATCAACTCTTCAGCGATCAGAGCCGCGGTCTCGCGGTCATCCTCAATGCAAAGAATCTTCTTGTGCGTTTCGGCCATGCGCGGTACCGGACGTTGGTAAGTTAGAGAAGATCTTGCCGGAATCAACGTGCCGGTGGAAGCTGGCGGGAGTCGGAAAGACCTTTCCTGATCCTCCCGGGGGGTCGGTGATCCGGCGCCTCTACTTGGGACAGCCCCATGCGGCAGCCGCGTTCGATCCGTTTTCACCTGGCAGCGGTGTTTCTGATTTTCTTTTTGCTGGTCGTCGTCCTCGGCTTGTTCAGCATCTGGCGCCTGAGCAATTTCAACATGCTCTCCTCCGATGTTGCCGAGCAGTGGTTGCCCACCACCCGGGCGCTCGGCGACCTCAACAATTACACCTCGGATTTCCGCGCTATCGAGGGCAGCAATCTGTTGTCGTCGGACGCTTCCGAAATTACCGCGACCGAGCAGGAGATGGCCAAGCTCGACCGGTCCATCGCCGAGGCCGAGCGCGGCTTCGAGCGGATTAGGCACAATGTGGCCGAGAACGGTCTCTACGCCCAGTTCAAGCAGCATTGGAACGACTACCGGGAAATCGTCAATCGAATGCTGGTGCTGTCGCGGACCAACCGCAAGGGGGAGGCGCTGGCGATTTATGCCGGCACATCGCGGGCCGCCTACGAGGCGGCCAGCGATGCGCTGGGTCAACTTACCGACAAGGCGGTGGCCAATGCCCGCCTCGCCAGCGACCGGCTCGGCGTCGCTTACCGCCAAGCGTTTTGGCTCATCCTGCTCGGGATGGTGATCGCGGCGGTAATGGTTGTCGCAGCGCTGATCCATATCAGCCGCTCCATCTCGGCTCCGCTCCTGCATCTTGCCAACCGGATGCGCCGGCTCGCCGCCAACGATACCGATATCGACATTTTGGAGACCGATCGGCGGGACGAAATCGGCGAGATGGCGCAGGCCGCCGTCGTATTCCGCAACAATGCGATCGAGCTGATACGCAGCCAGCGAATGCTCGCCCGCCAGGCCGCGATGCTTGAGGAGCAATTGGCGCAGGAACAGCGTCTCTCTTCGCGGCAGCGCAACTTCGTGTCCATGGCCTCACACGAATTCCGCACGCCCTTGACCATTATCGACGGCCATGCGCGGCGGCTCATCAAGACCAAGGGGACGCCGGCGGCTGCAGAAATCGGCGAACGCGCCGGAAAAATTCGCGCCGCCGTGCTGCGGCTGACCCATCTTATCGACAACTTGCTCAATTCCGCTCGGCTGTTCGACGGCGGCGCGGCGCTTTATTTTCATCCGATAGAGATGGACGTGGCGACGCTGCTGCGTGAGGTTTGCCAGCTGCACCGCGAGATGGTGCCCAGCGCGCAGATCGCTGAGCGCTTCGCGAGCGCGCGCTTGCCGATGACCGGCGACCCCAAACTCCTGTTTCAGGTTTTCAGCAATGTTCTGTCCAATGCTGTCAAGTACTCGCCAGGCGGCGGGGTCATTGATGTCGAGGCCGAGCTGGGCGCCGATGAGATCATCGTTGTAATTAACGACCGCGGCATCGGCATTCCAACGGGTGATGTGGAGCGGCTGTTCGAGCGTTACTACCGCGGCAGCAACGTATCGGGGATTGTCGGCACCGGGGTGGGGCTGTATCTAGTTAAGATGGTGGTCGATCTGCATGGCGGCCGTGTCGAAGTAAAAGGCGAGGAGGGGAGTGGTTCGCGCTTCACCATACGCCTGCCGCTCGTACAGGCGTCGACGGCATTGCCATCGACGCAGCCTCTGGCAGGCTCCACTATTGGCGCGGATGCACCGACGGTAATCGCGTCTCTGTCGCCCAATGAATCCGTGAACGACGGTGATGGATAAAAAGGTCTTCTTGGTGGCTGCGGGTGTGGCGTGCATGTCAACCTCGCCTACCTGGGCATGGGTTCGCTTGCCGGTAATCAGCCCATTTGTCGAAGCGGATTGGCAGGCCCCGGAGCAACTACCGCGGCGGTTCCGCAACCATTGCAGCTACGACAGCTACAGCGGCCGCTCCTACTGCTCGGACCATTGCGGCTTCGACTACCAGTTCTATTACTGCTCGCCCTTATCTTATGGTTGCTGCCATCTCGGGTTTGGCTATTGCGATTGGAGCGGTTTGCTGCGCTGTCACCCCTGAGCCGGCCCCGCTTTGACGTCTCGATAGCGAGCGCGCAGGTGTGCATCCGTCACGTTATAGAGGCCGGCCCGGCCCGTGATCAGGTGAGCCTGTTCGAGTTGACGCGGAGCAGGGGGCCAATTGCCGCCCGCTACTGCAGTCCAAGCGAACGACGGTCCTATTTTCCACCGGCGGCGCCCGTGCCGGTGCTAGCGCCGAGTGCTTATTCGGCGCCTATATCAACGACTCTCCAGCACTCTCGAATTCCTATGCCGTTTGGGCTCACATTGTTAGTGAGCGTCGTTGCAGCGTTTGCAGAAGCGATGAGGCGCCGGCATGAGCCTTGCTCGTATCGGAGCAAACAGAGGCCGTTAGGGCCGAAATTGGTGAGGTGCTCATGAACAGGGGCAAGACTTGTGACCTGCCTTGGTTGTCAGGTGGCGGCGGGGTGTGGCTGCGGGCGCGGCTCCGAACGGTGCTGGCTGTGATCGGGCTCGCGGCGGCGTTGGCGTCCTTCGGAGTCGCCGGCGAGGCGGCCGGCGCCGAGAATCCCGAGATCAGCATGAAGCGTAGCGCCCAACGCCTGAGCTTTACCAACGAAGAGATCATAGATGGCTTCTACAAAATAGCCTTCGGCGCCGAGTTGCAACTCGATCCGCGCGCACCACGGATCCGTAAATTCGACGAGCCTGTGCGCGTGTTCGTAGTCAATTACGGTCGGGCGGATCGTCGAAACAAGATCGCGGCGGTCGTTGCCGAGATTCGCGCCCGGGTGAATCATCTGGATATCGCAATGACCGAGGATCGTCGTGCCGCGAACCTCGTGGTGAGGCTGGTCCCGAAGCGCAATTTCAAACAGACCATCAATTCGCTCTATGGGCCCGAACGGTCAAAGCAAATTCAGCAGTCGCTCAACCCGCAATGCCTATCTGGCATCGGCAAAGATGCGAGCTATCGAATCCGGCGCGCCGAGGTGCTGCTGCCGGTCGACGCGGATGAGTTTGGGTTCTCTGACTGCGCCTATGAGGAGCTATTGCAGGCGCTGGGGCCGATCAATGACGATGCTTCTGTGCCCTGGACCATGTTCAATGACGAGGTCCAGATGGGATTCTTCGATGTGTATGATCAGTATCTTCTCAATATCCTCTACGATCCGCGAATCCGCCCAGGGATGACAAAGGACGAAGTAGCCCAACTCGCGGCCGAAATCATGCCGGCGGTGCGAGCGTGGGTGGCCACCACTAACCCGTTGCCACTCCCCGCGCGCGCGGCGGCTCAACCAGCCAAATAACGCGTCGCAATGGTCTCCCTCCGGTCAGCGCTTCGGCCGGTGTTTTGCGGCAGGGGCTGAAGATGACGAGAATTCAGTGATTCCAACGTTCTGGCCAGTCCAGACTACAGGAGTAGAGCTGTAGTTCGAATGACCGCTGTACTGACCGTTGTACTTCGATGGTGCACTACTCTGCGCAGAGCCGGCTTGCGCGCCGGTTATCAGCGATCCTGACAACAGAATCGCGAGTGCTGCAATGATGGCAGCGGCGCCATTGCGCATTGTCTCCTCCTTTGATTCCAACGATGCAAGCAGGTGTCGTTTCCTGATTGGGTCTTATCGCCCTTTATGAGGAGGTTAGTCGGATTTTGGCGAGGTGCAAGCGCGATAATCGAGCGTCTACTTTAATAGCGAAGTCGTCCGGCATTACAAATGGTTAGAGTATTTCCCTGGCCGGTTATCTTGCCGCCAATGGAGTCCTCAGCGAGTTGCGGGAGGAACTGGGGAACCAGCGTATGTGAAATCTACGGCGATCTTGTCTGGCTGCCTCACGCCGCCGCCAGCCGGAATGACGGCGTGCTGGCCAAGCAGGCGCTGCGCAACCATTCCATCCTTCCGATCATCCAACTTATCCCGGGGCCTTCGACCACCGCTGCGTCGACCAGCACGGCTTGCCAAAAGCATTCGAGCCGGCCGGTCACCGGTGCCCGCCGCCAGCCGCAGACGAGGGCTCGCCGCGGCGCGCGCGAGATAGTAGCCAAGGGACGGGCGGGATGATTGTCGTTGCACGGCGCGGCCTTCGACAGGGCCGCATGCCGACGGCCAAAACCCAGGGACTGTGCGAGTTTTGCGAACATCGCTCCCCTCCACTTCCGCGTTTCGCGGCGGTCGGTGAGCGTGAGGGTAAGCGATCCACTAGACCGGATAGCTTACCCTCACGCGGCCGCCGTTGCCGCGATCGATCTCGACGTCTTGCGGTGTCACACGCCTGCCAGGCACGGCGCATACGCGATACGATCGAGGCCGACGGCGATCGCCTATCGGATCTCCACCTTTGGCGGCTTGGCCCGGACCATTTGGGCGCGATCGTGTCGGTATCGACCCCCAAGCACCGGGGCCCGGATTATTATCGACGGCTGCTCGATCGATTTCGCTCCCTATCGCATGTGACAGTCGAAATCGACTCACGGTGAGGGTGGAAATCCAAATTGGGTGTTTAAAGCGGGCAATCTGCACGGGCGAGGGCGCGAATGACCGAAAGCGTCCACCGGGCGGCCAGCGTCCTGGTTTGTCGAAGTTGCGCTGCCATCCGTAAGACCCATGCAGCGGCCCTGATGACGGCCGCGCCGAGACCGTTCAAATGCAAGCGATTTCCTTTAAGTGGCGGCTTACCACCGCGCTGCAAAAATGCGCCGGCGGTAGAGGCAAATTAGCGAGCCGAGCTGGGAAAAGTTCACCAGCATCACCAACCGCTTCTTCCCGTCCATCAGGATACTACACCCGCTGCCCTGTCACCGTTTCGACGCCATAACCCGAGGGAAGAGCCCGGTGCGTTAGCAGCGCATGCCGGGATCCGTGCGGGGGGCGGCTGGCAACAGCCTTCCCTACCGTGACCATTAGGCCGACTTACCAGGCGCCGCTGTCAAATCAGAAGCGCTGAGAGAGGCCTGCGTAGATTTGAATCGCGGGCGTCGCACTGGTGAGGCCAAAATTTGCTCCGACGTCGAGCTGCACATTGGGAACCACAATCCACGCGACTGCGGTGTCGAAGCTCAGTTGAGTCGTCTTTACAACGGGGTTATCGTTGTAGTCTGCCCACAATTCGACGTAGGCCGTGACGTTCTTGATGACCTCACGGCTGAGATTTACGTCAAAGATGTAGTTTGCGTGTCGGCCATTATCGGCACTGTTCTTGAGCACATCGATCTCAGGAACCAACAGGAGGGTAAAGTTGTCGGGCAAACTAAACGCCACGGGCCCAAGTAAGCCTGCTTCTACCGCACCATTGCCGATTCCAAGCGGTGCTGAAGGGGCTTTGACGTACGGTATCAGCGCCGCGGCGCTCGAGCCGCCATCATTTCCCCACAGGTTGACCTTTGAGCGCACGAACGTGTCGCCTATGCCCCATAGCGTGCTCGAAGCTCCGCTCGAGGAATCGAACGTGTGAACTCCCTCGAAAGGTACATTAATTTCCAAATCGGCATTGTTGGTCACCCCGACTTTGAATGTGGGGTTAGGCACTAGCAGAGTATCGGTGTGCGCCGATCCGGTGAATTGATGGGTAAAATTGACCAAATCGGTTTCGTATTGGAAGTGGCCGGCGTCGACGGTGTATGGCACATTTGATTTGGTCGGCCGATCAGTACTGAAACTGCGCATCTGGTCCGTTGGGACCGGGTTCAAAAGCCAATATTGGTTTTTGTCAGGTTTTGCCTTGCTCTTGCTGGGCTTCGCGGCCTTGTTGACCATTGGTGCTTCGACAGGCTCCGATAGCGCCAAGCCGGATAAGCTGCTCGCGACCCACAATACAATCGCAGACGTGATGCACGAAACAACCCGCATACCGCCCGCCATTTAGCTCCCAAGGTAAGACCGCATGCACCGAGGGACCGTCTCTTTTCGTGGCCAATCCAGTTTCCCACTGGAAGCAGGAGGAGCCGGCTGCCCAAGAGATCGACCATAGTAAAATTTGATAGTCAGCGGATGCTAGTTTTTTCGGCATCTTCCAGTGGAGTTTCGATGATCGTTGCGGACTTGCCACACATGCCGCGCTGGTAAAACTCTCATAAAGGCGGTACGGAAAGGTAGAGAAGCCCGCGCCATCGTCGCGGGGCTCGATGCGCCATAGCACGCCAAGCGTCGCGCCGAGGCGCCCACTGCTAAGAACGCGCGTCCTGCGGCACGCGGTTCTTCAACACCGGCTTCTTGCGGCTGATCTCCCGCAAAGCCAGCTCCCCGCCTTGGTCGTATAGCTCCTTAAAGCGATAGAAACTGTCGCGGCTATAGCCCATCATCTTGCAGGCTTGACTGACGTTGCCCAGTTGCTTGGCAAGCTCCAGC
>Ga0210408_10004989_pt1 | contig 11739 bp, 10 predicted proteins | sample IncBWH4MmetaG_FD_155471 | JGI IMG/M metagenome (GOLD analysis project Ga0210408, IMG submission 155471) | Forest soil microbial communities from Barre Woods Harvard Forest LTER site, Petersham, Massachusetts, United States - Inc-BW-H-4-M | ecosystem: Environmental > Terrestrial > Soil >... | reverse complement strand
AGCCCGACATTCTCGGCGAGGACCATTTTCGCGTCGCCAACCGGGTCAAGGAGATCCTGCAGCGATACAAGGAGCTGCAGGACATCATCGCGATCCTCGGCATCGACGAGCTCTCGGACGAGGACAAGCTGACGGTGCAGCGGGCGCGCAAGATCGAGCGGTTTCTGTCGCAGCCGTTCCATGTGGCCGAGCAGTTCACGGGCACGTCCGGCGCGTATGTGCCGATCGCGGAGACGATCAGAGGGTTCGAGGAGATCATCGAGGGCAAGCACGACGAGGTGCCTGAGAGCGCGTTTTTCTTGAAGGGAACCATCGATGATGTCGTGGCGGATGCTAAAAGCAATTAATGGAGAGGGAGCGCGCATGCGCGCTCCCTCGGAGTGGTGCATGCACCACTCCGCCACCGGGCGCATGCGCCCGGTGGGACCACGGTGCATGCACCGTGGTCAACTGATGCTTGACAGGGACAACACCGCGGAGGTGGTGTGATGGCGCGCAGTAAGTTCCCAGTCGAAGTGCTCACCCCCGAAGGTGTGGTGTTCGACGAGGAGGTCGAGATGGTCTCGACGCGCACCACCTCGGGCTCGGTCGGGATCCTGGCCAACCACGAGCCGATGCTGGCGACGCTGGAGCCCACGGAGCTGCGGCTGTATCGCTCGGAGACCGACGTCGTGCGGTTTCAGCAGGGCGAGGGGTATCTGCAGTTCGCGGAAAACCGCGCGCTTGTGCTGGTCCAGGAGGCGTCCGCGGCCTCCGGCGGCTAGCCTTCGCGCCAGATGAGCACTGAGCGCGAGCCCGTCGGCGTCATCGGCACCGGCTATGTCGGTCTGGTCAGTGCCGCCGGGTTCGCGGAGCTGGGCAGCGACGTCTACTGCGTCGACATCGACACCGACAAGATCGCGCGCCTGCGGCGCGGTGAGGTTCCGATCTACGAGCCCGGGCTGGAGGAGCTGCTGGCCCGCAGCTCCTCGCGGCTGCACTTCTCCACCGATCTGGGCGGGGCGCTGGAGCACGCGCGGCTGCTGTTCGTCGCCGTCGGCACGCCCCCGACCTACTCCGGCGACGCCGACCTGACGGCGGTCCACGCGGTGGTCGACTCGATCCCCGCCTCGACCGAGCACGCGCTCGTAATGAAGTCTACCGTCCCGTGTGGCACGGGCGCAGCGATCCGGCGCGTGTTCGGCGAGTGCGACAAGGACGGTCTGGGATACGTGTCCTGTCCAGAGTTTCTCAAGGAGGGCTCGGCCGTTCAGGACTTTCTGAGGCCCGACCGGGTCGTGGTGGGGGACGACGGCGGCTGGGCTGGAGATGCGACCGTCGAGCTGTACCGACCCCTGCTAACAAAGACACACGGCGGCTCGGGCGACGGAGAGCTGGTGCGCACCGACATCGCCAGCGCGGAGATGGTCAAGCTCGCCTCCAACGCGTTCCTGGCGACCAAGATCTCGTTCATCAACGAGATCGCCAACGTCTGCGAGGAGACGGGCGCCGACGTGGTCGAGGTCGCGCGCGGGATGGGACTGGACGAGCGCATCGGGCCGAAGTTCCTGCAGGCGGGGATCGGCTATGGGGGCTCGTGCTTCCCCAAGGACGTGGACGCGCTCAAGCAGCTCGCGGGCAACTCCGGCTACCACTTCCAGCTGCTGAACGCGGTGATCGAGGTCAACGAGCTGCAGAAGCGGCGCGTGATCGGCAAGCTGCACAAGCACCTCGGCGGTCTCGTCGGCAAGCGCGTGGCGCTGCTCGGGCTGGCGTTCAAGCCCAACACGGACGACATGCGCGAGGCCTCCTCGCTGGTGCTCGCGGCGCGGCTGAACGCCGACGGGGCGAACATCAGCGCATACGATCCGATCGCCGAGGGGCAGGCGCGCAAGCTGATCGGCGGCGTGCGCTTCGCCGACTCGCCGCTGCAGGCGCTCCAGGATGCCGACGCGGTGGTGCTCGTGACCGAGTGGCCCCAGTGCACGAACCTGGACTGGAGCGAGGTCGCCGAGACCATGAGCGGTCACGTCGTCATCGACGGTCGCAACGCGCTCGACCGCGACGCGGTGTGTGCCGCGGGACTGCTGTATGAGGGCATCGGCCGGGGGCGCCCCGAGCCCGCGACGGGGCGCCGTCGCGAGGACCACAGCTGATGCAGGCCGTCATCCTCGTGGGGGGCGAGGGCACACGTCTGCGCCCGCTGACATCGACCGTGCCCAAGCCGGTGGTGCCGCTCGTGGACCGTCCGTTCATCGCGTTCATGCTCGAGTGGCTGAGGGGACATGGGATCGACGACGTGATCATGTCGTGCGGGTTTCTGGCGACCTCCGTGCGCAACGTGCTCGGCGACGGCTCGGCGATGGGGATCAAGCTGCGCTTCGTCGAGGAGCCCGACCCCCGCGGCACCGCCGGAGCGCTGAAGTACGCCGAGCGGCTGCTCGACGAGCGCTTTCTGATGCTCAACGGGGACGTGCTCACCGACATCGACCTGACGGGCCAGATCGCCCAGCACGAGCGCACCGGCGCGCGGGCGACGCTCGCGCTCGCGCCCGTCGCGGATCCGAGCGCGTACGGGCTGGTGCACCTGCACGAGGACCGCTCGGTGAAGGACTTCGTGGAGAAGCCCAGCCCCGACGCGATCGACACGAACCTGATCAGCGCGGGCGCGTACGTGCTGCAGCGCGAGATCCTGGCGCTCGTGCCGCCGGATCGCAACGTCTCGATCGAGCGCGAGGTGTGGCCGCAGTTGATCGGCGCCGGCCTGTACGGGTTCCCGGCGGACGCCTACTGGCTGGACATCGGCACGCCCGAGCGCTACCTGCAGGGGACGTTCGACATCATCGAGGGCAACGTCGACACGGCCGTGCGCGCCCGCCTCGGCGACAGCTGGCTCGCGGTCGCCGACGGCGCGGAGATCCATGGCCGGGCGGTGCCCCCGGCGGTGATCGAGCGCGGCGCGCACGTCGCGCCGGGCGCGCATGTCGGCAGCCTGGTGGTGCTGGGCGAGAACGTGCACGTCGGCGCCGGCTCGACGGTCGAGCGGTCGGTGATCCTCAGCGGGGCGGAGATCGGCGCGGGCTGCACGCTGCGCGACTGCATCGTCGCGGCGGGCTGCCGGGTGGGGGCGGGCAGCCGTATCGAAGGCGGGGCGGTGCTCGGCGAGGGCGTGACGGTGGGGGCGGACAACACGATTGCCCGCGGGGCGCGTATCTTCCCGGGCGTGACTCTGCCCGATGGAGCGATCAGGTTCTGATGAGCACCCCGCCCAGCACCGATGCGCGGACGCACGCGGACGCTGGCGCGAGCACCGCGCCGGGAGCGCTCACGCGCGAGGCGATCGCGCGCGTGGACAGCACCGGGCAGCTCGATGACGTGCTCGCGCTGCCCGAGCACCTGCGCGACGCGGCGTGGCGCGTGGAGTCGGCGATCATGCAGGGCTGGGACACTTCGGCGGGGCTGGTCGTCGCGGGGATGGGCGGGTCGGCGATCGGGGGGGCGCTGGCGCGCGCGGCGCTCGGCGATCACGCCTCGCGGCCGATATTCGTGACCCGGGCCTACGGACTGCCGCCGTGGACGACCCCGGACACGATGGTGCTGTGCGCGAGCTACTCGGGCGACACCGAGGAGACGCTCGCCTGCTACGAGTCTGCGGGCGCCCTCGGCGCCCAGCGCGTGGTTGTGACCACGGGCGGGCGCCTGGCGGAGATGGCGCGCTCCGACGGCGTACCGGTGATTCCTCTGCCCGGCGGGTTTCAGCCGCGCGCGGCGGTCGCTTACATGACGGTTGCGGCGCTCGAGGTCGCCGCGCTGTGCGGCGCCGGGCCGCGGCTGACCTCGGAGATCGACGTGGCCGCATCTCACACCGAGCAGCTGGTGGCCGAGTGGGGTCCGGACGCGGCAGCGGACTCGCCCGCCAAGACCGTCGCCCGCGGCCTGCTCGGCACGATCCCGGTCGTGGTCGGCGCCGGGTTGACGACCCCGGTCGCCTATCGCTGGAAGACGCAGATCAACGAGAACGCAAAGCTGCCGTGCTTCACGCACGAACTGCCCGAGCTCGACCACAACGAGCTCGTCGGCTGGGAAGGCGCGCGCGAGCTGGGCCGGTTCGCGGCGGTGTTCCTCGATGACTCCGACGCCCATCCGCGCGTGAAGGAGCGGATGGCGCTCACCGAGCGTCTGATCGCCCCCAACGCGGCCGCGAGCTTCCGCCTGGAGACGCGCGGGCAGACGACGATCGAGCGGGTCATCTCGCTGGTGCTGCTGGGCGATCTCGTGTCGATCTACCTCGCCGCGCTGCGTGGTGTCGATCCCGGGCCGGTGAAGGCGATCGACGAGCTCAAGGCGGCCCTGGAGCGGCGCTGAGCTCGGCTGGGAGGTGTGATACCTTCGAAATCGGCCGAGGAGCGCTGCGACGGGCACGATCCGCCACGCTCGGCCTCTTCCTCTGCAGCAAGGGCGCTCACCTGATCGACAGGAGGCTGCGTCATGTCAGCAATGACCCCCACCGCAACAACAGACATGCCCGCGGGCGCAGGCACGACCGGCGCCCCCACGCCCAAGGACAGCGCAACCACGCCGATAGCGAACGACTTCAAAGTCGCCGACCTCTCCCTGGCCGAGTTCGGCCGCAAGGAGATCACCCTGGCCGAGCACGAGATGCCCGGACTGATGGCGATCCGCCGCGAGTATGCAGACGCCCAGCCGCTGCGGGGAGCGCGGATCACGGGCTCGCTGCACATGACGATCCAGACGGCCGTGCTGATCGAGACGCTGACCACGCTCGGAGCCGAGGTTCGCTGGTGCAGTTGCAACATCTTCTCCACCCAGGACCATGCCGCCGCGGCGGTGGCGGTCGGTCCTGAGGGCTCGCCGGAGGATCCCCGGGGGGTGCCGGTGTACGCGTGGAAGGGTGAGACGCTCGCGGAGTACTGGTGGTGCACCGAGCAGGTCCTGCGCTGGCCCGGCGAGGACGGGACGCCGGGGGCGGCGGGTCCGAACATGATCCTCGACGACGGCGGCGACGCCACGCTGCTCGTGCACAAGGGCGTCGAGTACGAGCGCGCCGGCGCGGTCCCCGACCCGACCGGGGCCGACTCGGAGGAGCTCGGGGTGATCCTGTCCGTGCTCACCCGCTCGCTCGGGGAGGACCCACAGCGCTGGACGCGCATCGGCGAAGGCATCATGGGCGTCACCGAGGAGACGACCACGGGCGTGCACCGGCTTTACGAGATGACCGAGGCGGGCACCCTGCTGTTCCCCGCGATCAACGTCAACGACTCGGTGACCAAGTCCAAGTTCGACAACCTGTATGGCTGCCGGCATTCGCTCGTGGACGGCATCAACCGCGCGACCGACGTGATGATCGCCGGCAAGCTGGCGGTCATCTGCGGGTTCGGCGACGTCGGCAAGGGCTGCGCCGAATCGCTGCGCGGGCAGGGCGCGCGCGTCGTCGTCACCGAGATCGACCCGATCTGCGCGCTGCAGGCCGCGATGCAGGGCTATGCGGTCAAGACGCTGGAGGACGTGATCGGCGAAGGCGACATCTTCGTCACCTGCACGGGCAACCGCGACATCATCACCGCCGAGCACATGGCGCGCATGAAGCACCAGGCGATCGTCGGCAACATCGGGCACTTCGACAACGAGATCGACATCGCGGGTCTGACGCGGGTGCCCGGCATCGAGCGGATCAACATCAAGCCCCAGGTGGACGAGTGGGTGTTCGGAGACGGCCACGCGATCATCCTGCTGTCCGAGGGACGGTTGCTGAACCTCGGCAACGCGACCGGGCATCCGTCGTTCGTGATGAGCAACTCCTTCACCAATCAGACGATCGCCCAGATCGAGCTGTTCACGAAGAACGCCGAGTACGAGCGCAGGGTGTACGTGCTGCCCAAGCGCCTCGACGAGAAGGTCGCCCGGCTGCATCTGGACGCGCTGGGCGTGCGGTTGACCCAGTTGAGCCCCGAGCAGGCGGCCTACCTCGGTATCCCCGTCGAGGGCCCATACAAGCCGGACCATTACCGCTACTGAGTCGGGGCCCCGGGATCGCGCGCTCGAAGGCGTGCCGGGGCGGCGACACGGGCGATTCGATAGCTTGCACGCGCGATGAGAGCGATGGTTCTCGCGGCGGGCTTAGGCACCCGGCTGCGCCCGCTGACGTACGAGATCACCAAGCCGATGGTGCCCGTGCTCGACCGGCCCGTGATGGCGCACATCCTCGACCTGCTCGACCGGCACGGGTTCGATCGGACGATCGCCAACCTGCACTACTTTCCGGACTCGATCCGCGAGCATTTCGGCGAGCGGTTGACCTACCGCTACGAGCCCGAGCTGCTCGGCACCGCCGGGGGCGTGCGCGCGTGCGCGGAGTTCTTCGGCGCCGACTCGTTTCTGGTGATCTCTGGCGACGCGCTCACCGACATCGACCTCACGGCGCTCGCGGCGCGTCACCGCGAGGCGGGCGGGATCGCGACGCTGGCCGTCAAGAAAGTGCCGGACACGCGCGAGTTCGGCGTGGTGCTGCACGATCGCGAGGGGCGGATCACCGGCTTCCAGGAGAAGCCCCGCCCGGACGAGGCGCTCTCGGACCTCGGCAACTGCGGCATCTACGTGTTCTCACCGGAGATCTTCGACTACTTCCCCGAGCGCCCGTTCGTGGATTGGGCGCAGGACGTGTTCCCGACGCTGCTCGCCAACGACGTCCCTTTTTACATCCACGAGGTGCGCGAATATTGGAACGACGTCGGCTCGCTCGGCGAGCTGCGCCAGGGCACGTTCGACGCGCTGCGCGGGGAGTTGCGCCTGGAGGTCGAGGGGGATAAGGTCGCTCCGGGCGTGGTCGTCTCCGGCGGGCGCCCACTGCCTGAGGACGCCGAGATCGAGGGGCCCGCGTGGATCGGCCGGGATGTCGAGATCGGCGCGGGCGTGCGCCTGATGGGCCCGGTCGTGCTCGGCGACGGCGCCACGATCGGTGATCGCGCCCAGCTGCGCGAGACGATCGTGTTCCCCGGCACCCATGTAGCGGGCGATTCAATCCTGATCGGCGCTATATCGGGTCACGCTGGCATCCTCGAGAGTCTGCGCCCGCGCCAGGTCGTCTAGAAACGCTGAAGGGCCCGCCGAGGCGGGCCCTTCAGACGGCGTATCTAAGCGACAAAATCCAACTCAGATGACGGCCCTCTAACTCCAGGCATTGTATCGAACTGATTCTGACGGTACGCCCCTGCCAGGATTCGAACCTGGGACCTGCCGCTTCGTTAGAGGGCCGCTCTATCCGCTGAGCTGCAGGGCAACCGCTCCTCGAAAAGGAGCCGGCCGACCATACTTGGCGCTTCGGGGGTTATGCGGGGCCCGCCGAAGCGGACCTCGTAGCTCAATGGAGGCCCCAGCGCAGGTGCTCTGACAATCGTCGGCATAGCACACGAGATCGGCGGTCACGCCGCCTCATAGCGCTCGCGCCGGAGCTGCTCGCGCTCGGACTCACCCAGCATCCGCACGAACAGCACGACCAGCGCGACGCCCATCACGATGGACTGCTCAACGGCCATGACGATGCCCGCGATCGATTGGTCCTCGAGCGCTGAGATGCCCCATACGCGCGCGTGGTGGACGTAGTAGGGGTAGAGCGCGACCGGGGCGAACGCGAGGCCCATGCCGAGCGCGCCGACGAACAGCTTGGTCGAGCCCATGTACGCGACCGGGCCCATGCCGCGCAGGCGCATGCGCGCGCGGATGGGGGAGAGCAGGTGCCACCAGTACAGCCCCCCGGCGACCAGGAACGTGGTGTGCTCGAGCACGTGCACGGTCGGGTGGGCGACGGCGAAGTCGTAGGCCGCGGGCACATGCCAGGTCCAGATCACCCCGACGTACAGCAGCACCGCGAACGCGGGATGCGCGAGCGGGCCGGCGCGGCGCTCGAGGTCGCGCACGGTTCGCGTGAGCGGCCGCAGTATCACCTTGGTGAAGCCCAGGATCGCGAGGATCGGCACGACGTCCAGCAGCAGCATGTGCTGGATCATGTGCATCAGGAACAGCTGATCGGCGAGCGCGTCCACGGGCGAGACGAGCGCGAGCACGGTCACGAGCAGCGAGCCGGCGAAGCAGCACAACCGCCACACGGGCGCGTCTGCGCCGGGGCGCGGCGTGCTCGCGCGCACGCGTCGCCGGCGCGTCAGGTAAGCGCCGCCGACGAGCGCGACGCCGATCAGCACGCCGGGCTGCGGCGACCAGGACAGGTTGGGGTGGGCGACGGTGGCGAGGATCGCGCGGATTGTCCCATCAGGGCTCGGCGCTCGCCGTCACCGCGGATCAACCGATGGACAACCGCTGCGCGGCGGCGTAGGATCGGAGGCAGACCATCCATACGCGAAGGGAGCCTGTGATGCAGATCGACATCAAGGGTCGCAACGTCCCCGTCACCGACGAGCTGCGCGCGCGCCTGGAGCGCCGGTTGCGCAAGGTTTCGCGCCAGGTCTCCGAGCTCGCCCGGTTGGAGGTCGAGATCTACGAAGAGCGCAACCCCTCGATCGCCGACCGCCAGGTCGCCGAGGCGACGCTGTATCTGAAGGGCGTGACGCTGCGCGCGCGCGACGCCTCGCGGGAGATGGACCATTCGCTAAAGCTCGTCTCCCTGGAGCTCGCGCGCCAGGTCAAGCGCCATCGCGACAAGCGCCGGCACCGTCGCGAGGCGCGCACGAGCTCGGTCAGGACCGCCCTGCCCGGGGTGGACTCGCCGGAGATCGGCGAGCAGCCCGCAGGTTGACCGGCTGTCGCACCCGGGCTGAGCGGGGGTGTGGGGCCGCTCCCGCGGCGACGGTTCAATCGCTAACCTGAGGGAGTGTCCCCATCCCTGCTGGATCGCGCGCTCAACGCCGGCGAGGCGAAGAAGTTCAAGTCCTACCAGAAGCGCGTCGCGCTGATCAACGCGTTCGAGGCCGAGCTCGAACACGACTCCGACGCCGAGCTGCGCGAGCGCATGGACGCGCTGCGCGAGCGCGCGGCCGAGGGCGAGTCCCTGGACGATCTGCTGCCCGAGTGCTTCGCCCTCGTGCGCGAGACGGGCAAGCGCACAATGGGCATGCGCCACTTCGACGTGCAGCTGATCGGCGGGATGGTGCTCAACGACGGTTGCATCGCCGAGATGAAGACCGGCGAGGGCAAGACGCTGACCGCCACGCTCGCCGTCGTGCTCAACTCCCTGGCCGTCCGCGACCGCGACCCGGAGAATCCGGACGCGCCGCCGGAGCGCAAGGGCGTGCATCTCGTCACGGTCAACGACTACCTCGCGCGCCGCGACGCGGAATGGATGAGCCCGATCTACGAGGCGCTCGGGGTGTCCGTCGGCGTGCTGCAGAACCAGCAGCCCTACGAGGAGAAGCAGGCCGCCTATGCCTGCGACGTGGTCTACGGGACCAACTCGGAGCTCGGGTTCGACTACCTGCGCGACAACATGGCCAAGGACCTCGCCGAAAAGGTCCAGCGCGGGCACTTCTTCGCGGTCGTGGACGAGGTCGACAACATCCTGATCGACGAGGCGCGCACGCCGCTGATCATCTCCGGCGCGCCCGAACAGGCCGCGGACCTGTACGTCAGGTTCGCGCGCCTGGCGCCGCGGCTGACGGCCGGCAAGACGCCCGAAGGCATGGACCCGCGCATGAAGAAGCAGTTCATGGCCGACTTCGACTACGAGGTCGAGGAGAAGCAGAAGACGGTCTCGATCACCGAGCAGGGCGTGGCCAAGGCGGAGCGGTTTCTCGGCATCGACCATCTCTACCGCGCCGAGAACGGCCATCTCGTCAACCACCTGATCCAGTCGCTGCGGGCGGAGTCGCTGTACAAGCGCGACGTCGACTACGCGGTGATCGACGGCGAGGTCAAGATCATCGACGAGTTCACGGGGCGCATCCTCGACGGCCGGCGCTGGTCGGAGGGGCTGCACCAGGCCGTGGAGGCGAAGGAGGGGGTGTCGATCCAGGAGGAGAACCAGACGCTGGCGACGATCACCTACCAGAACTACTTCCGGTTGTACGACAAGCTGGCGGGGATGACCGGCACCGCGCTGACCGAGGCGACCGAGTTCATGAAGATCTACGAGCTGCCCGTCGTGCAGGTGCCGACGAACATGCCGATGGTGCGCGCCGATCGCAACGATCAGGTCTACAAGACCAAGGACGGCAAGTGGAACGCCGTCGTCAAAGAGATCGCCGAGCGCCACGACAACGGCCAGCCGGTGCTCGTCGGCACGATCTCGGTCGAGGTCTCAGAGCTGCTGTCCGAGCGCCTGCGTAAGCGCGGGATCGAGCATTCGGTGCTGAACGCCAAGCCCGAGCACGCCGCGCGCGAGGCCGAGACCGTCGCCGAGGCCGGCCAGCCGGGGGCCGTCACGATCGCCACGAACATGGCCGGCCGCGGCGTGGACATCAAGCTCGGCGGCAACCCCGAGCACCTGGCGCGCCTGCAGCTCGCCCGCGAGGGCATCGAGCCGGACGCGGAAGGCTACGAGGAGCGGTTCGCCGCCCTGCTGCCGGAGATCGAGCCGCGCGTGGAGGCGGATCGCGAACGCGTGGTGGCCGCGGGCGGCCTGTTCATCTGCGGCACCGAGCGCCACGAGTCCCGGCGCATCGACAACCAGCTGCGCGGGCGCTCCGGCCGGCAGGGCGACCCCGGCGAGTCGCGCTTCTTCCTGTCCGCGGAGGACGATCTCGTCAGGCTGTTCGCGGGCGATCGCATCTATCGCATCCTCGACAAACTGGGGGGGACCGACGAGGAGGGCAACGAGGAACCGATCGAGGCGGGGATGCTCTCCAAGCAGATCGAGAAAGCCCAAAAGAAGGTCGAGGAGCAGAACTTCCTGATCCGCAAACGCGTGCTCGAGTACGACGACGTGATGAACGAGCAGCGCCGGGTGATCTACGCCTACCGCAACGAGGTGCTGGAAGGCAAGCCGATCGGCGAGGAGGCCCGCCAGGAAGTCACGGCCGTGCTGGAGCGCACGATCGCCCAGTACACACCCGGCGACTTCATGGAGGACTGGGACATGGACGGCCTGTTCACCGCGCTCGCCCAGTTCTTCCCGCTCGACTCCTCCGAGCAGAGCCTCGACCCCGAGACGGCCGACCGCGACTCGCTCACGGAGAGCGTCACCGAGTTCGCGCTGGACCGCTACAACGCCCGCGAGTCAGAGCTCGGGGAGGAGCTGATGGGCGCCCTGGAGCGCTTCCTGCTACTGCAGATCATCGACGAGCGCTGGCGCGAGCACCTGTTCGACATGGACTACCTGCGCGAGGGCATCCACCTGCGCGGCTTCGCCCAGATCGACCCGCTCGTCGCATACAAGAACGAAGCCTTCGAGCTGTTCGGGGATCTGCTGAACAGCGTGTGGACGGACTACACGCGCATGATCTTCAACGTCCAGGTCAACGTCGAGGGTCAGAACGGCGGTGGCAACGGCGCCCAGCCCGCGTTCGCCGCCTCGGGCACCGCCACGCGCGCGGGGCGCGTCTCATACTCGGGCGGGCAGTCCGCCGCCGGCGCCGGGGCGCTCGCGGCCGCCGCGGCAGCGGCCGGAGCCCAGTCGGGCGGCACGCAGGGCGTCGGCGCCTATGCGGAGAACGGCGGTGCGGTCGAGCAGGAACTGGCTCCCGTCATCGAGCAGCGCGTTCTCGACGACGAGCACCAGGTCGGCCGCAACGACCCCTGCTGGTGCGGCTCGGGTAAGAAGTTCAAGCGCTGCCACGGCGCGTAGGTGTCGAGCTG
>Ga0210408_10004987_pt1 | contig 11743 bp, 9 predicted proteins | sample IncBWH4MmetaG_FD_155471 | JGI IMG/M metagenome (GOLD analysis project Ga0210408, IMG submission 155471) | Forest soil microbial communities from Barre Woods Harvard Forest LTER site, Petersham, Massachusetts, United States - Inc-BW-H-4-M | ecosystem: Environmental > Terrestrial > Soil >... | reverse complement strand
ATGTCGGCCATCGCACGCGCCTTGCCGAGCTCCTTCGTCAGAGCCTTGCGGTCGCCCCCCGAAAGGGGCGTCGGATGATATTTCGGGGCCATCCGGACATCCAAGCGCAGAGAAATCGGATCGGCAGCCCTGACGGCCCATAGTACTACTGAGTCAGAAAAGTGTCTGATTCAAAAGGTCGCGGGCGAGGTCCTGTGAGAATCAGTTACCGGTTGAGATTCAGGCATCGGTAACGGGGGCTGATATGGATCTCCGGAGATCAGACGGCAGTGAATCGCGATTTTCGGCTTTTGTCGAGAAACTTGTGAGTGTGATCGGACATGCGGACCGGGCCCGGCCGTTGTTTGATTATTGCATCGGCTTAATCATGCCGGGGGAGCGTAAAAGCGTTGAGCCTATGGCCGCGGTAACGGCACCTGATCGGACGGCGGCGCAGCATCAGTCGCTGCTTCACTTCGTCGGCCAATCGCCTTGGTCTGACGAGGGTGTTTTGGCCAAAGTGGGTGAGATGGTACTGCCGGCGATAGAGCGCCATGGACCGATCGAAGCGTGGATCATCGATGACACCGGTTTTCCCAAGAAGGGAGCGCACTCGGTCGGTGTGGCGCGTCAATATTGCGGGCAGCTCGGCAAGCAGGATAACTGCCAAGTCGCGGTGTCGCTATCGCTTGCCAATCACCACGCCAGTCTGCCGACGATGTATCGTCTCTATCTGCCGCAGGAATGGGCGGCAGATAAGAAACGTCGGCGCAAAGTGGGCGTGCCCAAGGAGATCAGCTTTAAGACCAAGCCAGAGATCGCGCTTGAGCAGATCGAAGCGGCCTGCAGAGCCGGGCTTCCTCGCGGCGTGGTGCTGATGGATGCCGGATATGGCTGCAACACGGACCTGCGGACCAGCATCAGCGCGTTGGGATTGACCTATGTATCCGGTATCTTGCCAAACACCACGGTGTGGACGTCCGATACGGCGCCGCTGCCGCCGAAAAAATGGTCGGGCAAAGGGCGACCGCCAAAGCGGCTGCGCCGTGACCACAAGCATCAACCGATTTCGGTCAAAGAGCTCGCTCTTGGCCTTCCCAAGCGGGCGTGGCGCACGATCAAGTGGCGAGAGGGTGCGGCCGAGCGGCTGTCGTCGCGCTTCGCTCGCGCGCGTGTTTGCGTCGCGCATCGAGATTACCAGCTCACTGAAAGCAGGCCCGAAGAATGGCTTTTGATCGAATGGCCAGAAGGGGAGAACGAGCCGACCAAATACTGGCTTTCAACGTTGCCGCAAAGGATCACTTTCGGAAGGCTAGTCGATCTAACCAAGCTGCGCTGGCGCATCGAGCGCGACTATCAGGATCTCAAACAAGAGGTCGGGCTCGGGCATTTCGAAGGGCGAGGTTGGCGTGGCTTCCACCACCACGCCACGCTGTGCATCGCGGCCTACGGATTCCTGGTCTCCGAGAGGGAGACGATTCCCCCCTCGGGATCTGGTTCCTCCAGGCCGTTCAAGAAACTTACGTTCCCAACGGTTACCGATCCAGGGGCTCTGCCGCTGCGGCCCGAACGTCACATCCCAAACTCGATTGCGACGATGCGGCGAAGACTGATCGTTGCCATCGCGCGGAACCTCTCACGCTGTCCCTGTTGCACCCGGCAGATCAAACAGACGAAGCGCTTTCTTTTGTGACACAGTAAGACTAGACGACGCCCCCGGAATCGACGTTCCCTTTTCGTTCTGCGGATTGGCTCATGACGGCAAAGCAGACAGCGCGGGGCACGTCTCTTGCTTGGTTTCCATACAGGCTGCACCAAAGATCAGTGCGCAGCTTTGGCCCGGCGAATCCCACTTTCCCAGCAGGATGCGCCGGGTCACCTCCTAGTGAATGAAGTGAGGTCGCACTGCCTAGATCGCCAGCATGCCGACGGAGCCAGACTATTACATCGTTACGATTGATACGGAGCAAGGACCCATGCCTTGGCGCTGGGAGCTAAGGCGTCGTAGCAGTCCAATGGGGGTGAGGATCGGCCGCAGCGGATACCAATCCCAAGCATCCGCTGAATACGCAGGAAAGCAAGAACTGGAAAATTTTCTAAATGCACTCGCAAAAGAAGAAAGACGTAGAAGATAAGACCGCCTCAGTTGGCGGCCTCTTTGATTCCGATGGCGGAATCCTAATTCGATTTCTGTTTACTTTGGAACTGACCGACGTAGCGCGGCATATTAGGATTGGTCGGAAGTGCAAATCGTACGGTTAGGACCGTAAGCACGAGATAGTATCATGCAGCGTCGCCGCCGGATCAAACACACACGCTCTCTCTGGAAGAACGTCTCGCCGAAGAAGCCAAGCGATTGCGAGAGGAGGCCAAAAAGCTACCCCCCGGCCCAACACGGGAACGCCTGTTAAGGGAGGCCGGGAAAGATGAAGGGTAGCTCGCATGGCCGACTGGATCACGTCTCCGGGATTGCAGCCGCCCGAATAAACCAACGCCGCCTTAGTTGCTGCCCCCGCTGGCCTATCTGCGTTCGTGTGACAATTTGTGAACTGACCGGCAGGACAGCCACCCCTAGAATTTATTCACTTCGATCATCTCGACGGTTTGTTGGTCGCGGAGCTCTTCATGCGTGCCTCGCCATCGATCGTGCCTCATGGGGCCGACCAAGACACTTTCCTTGTGCTCGATGACTTCGGGGGCCAGATCTTCTGGAGCGAGACTGACGCGGACAGCGCTGATCGCGAGACGCTGATCCGCGACTTAGTGGACGGCCAGTATGGGAGTCCGGTCCGCATTGTTGCCTTCAACACCTCCGAGGGCTGGTCACGTGATGTGACCATGGACATCGCCGACGAGTTGCGCCGACGCTACGTTGAGTTCGGCGAGATACCGAACTCTATACTCGACTTTTTGGACGCCAACCGGCGCTGAGCGAGCTTGGATGCGGAGTCATTTCCGGGTGAAGGCGTTCCCGGTCGCAAAGGCTTCTGCGTGGGAGAGCGCTCCACGGCGCCGGGAAGCGAGATAGCCGCTGTGGTACGCGCAGCCGTCCCGCCCAGGTCGGTCGCCCGTCTATGCCCGCTTCGAGTGACACCCGACAGTCGAGCAGTTTGCCGAAACACGCAACGAACTTTGCGATCTTGCCGAGCAGATTGCGTTCAAGCTGCCGGAACTCGAAGCCGGCACTATTGCGAGGCACAACGCATTGACGAGCCTCGACAACATTCGCAAGGTCATGCGCTTGCGGAATCTTCGCCCATGAGCGGATCGCCGCTGTGTCGCACCCTGAAAGGCGCGATGTGAAGCCGGTCGGACGGATCGGTTCACTCGAACGAGAGCCGGTGGCGTTTCAGCCATCTATGATCGGATGATTATTTGATGGCTATTTTCTTCTTGGAGACTTTGTAGCCATAGCCCTGAAGGCGGCGCCGCGCATTTCTGAGGCTGACCTTGCTGAAGAAACGGAATTTCAAGCGGGTTAGCGGATTTGCTGATGATAGCAAAAACGACTTCGTAGTCGCTGGCATTGGGACGCTGACGAACGTCGCTCAATCGTAGGGACGCTGGCAGTTTCTCGTTCAGCTTCCTCCGAAAGTTTTCATCTTGAACGAATAATTCACTGGAGACGACCGCTTGCGCGAAGAGGTGGCTCAATTGTGCCGTTCCCCCGTACCGTTTTATATGGACCAGTTTCTTGTCCTGCGTGGCCAAGTCGCAATATTCGACGGTGCTGTGTCCCCCACCGAAAGAAATCATTTCTCGATCCATGCAGTGGGAATTTGGCACCGTAGTCGGGAGTGATGCGTTGTAGTCTCCCTCGTCGGCATGAGCGTAGGCAGGCAGGGAAATGGAGGAATCCGGCGTAGCTTGGAAGTCGCGATTGACCTCGGCGGCGAAGTCCTTCGTGATCTCATACCATTTTCCGTTATTGAGAACGCAGACGTGGCCTTGATGGTCCATTTCTGCGTAAATGCACCTATAAGCGCTCCAGTGCATCATTTCCTGATCTGTGTTGGCTGAGATGACGTAGACCGATGTTTGCTTAAGCATGTCGAGATCAAGCTGGGCTCTGTCGATCGTTGCGAGAAATTGCGGAAGGTCGAGATCCGGCTTACTGTCAGCTCTCTTCGCCTTCGCGTACTTGAAGCCCTTGACGTCAACCCATTCCAGCACCTCGGGAGGTGCCATCCATGTCTTATCGAGGTCGCCTTTCCGAAGACTTTCAACGAGGCGCGCGTTGAGCTCCCTTACCAGGACAGGATTGGCCCAACGAGATCGCACTCAGTGTTCCGGAAATCTTGTAAATTTCGGCGCCCTGGCAAAGCTGACGCGCCAGTTCAAAACCGATGCCGCTGGTTCCGCCATTGGAGAAAGCTGGAGCTTACTAAGGCCAAGCTCAGCACTGCGCACGTCATGCAAAGCGATGTCAGGGATCCGGGCGCGATTTCCGCACTTTACGAAGAGGTTACACAGGAATTTCCGGCGCTCAATATCCTGATCAACAATGCGGGCATTATGCGCAAAATCAATCTGCAGGCCGGGGCTGGCGATCTCCGTGATATCACCCGCGAGATAGAGACAACTTTAAACGGCCCCATCCGCATGATGAAACAATTTCTGCCTCATCTTCAGAAGCAGAGGCGGGCCGCCATCGTCAATGTGTCTTCAGGCTTAGCCTTTGTGCCTTTTCCAATATCGCCAATTTATTCAGCGACTAAGGCCGGCTTACATGCCTTCACTCGGGCTTTTGCGCGTTCAACTGACTAAAACCAACATCAAGGTATTCGAGTTCGCCCCGCCCGGAACGGAAACGCCGTTATTAAGAGGCGACTTTGACGAAACGGACTTGGGCGGAGTGACTGGCATGGATGTAACTCGCCACGCTTGCCATCAATGGAATGAAAAGAGACGTGCTGGAAATTCGCCCCGGTCTCAGCAACGTCCTTAAACTTTTAAGCCGCATTTCGCCAGCCCTTGTCTTGACCATGCTCGCAAAGGCCAACGCAGCTTCGCTCGATAGAATGCAGGCGCAAGTAACAAGTCTGTACGCGAATGAGGTGCCAGATCAGAGGGAGAGGCCGGCTTTTGAAACACCGATAGTTGAAAGCGAGAGTCGCGATAGAGCCATCGCGGATCAATGACAAGAGACGCGCATTTTTCGGCACAGATCGTGCGAAACGTCGCGAGATTTATCCGAAGCGGATTCAACCGTCGGGGGCTCGAGTCGGTGGTCCGCTACATCGCGAAACCCACTATTTTGGAAGCTCTTTTTTCTTATCGGCGAGCAGCTTAACCTGCGCGGCGGCGCCTTCATAGCCGCCAAAAGCCGGCCCTTTTGTGCGGTTCATCGCCGCCCAAAATGGCGCCCGAACAGGTTCAAATCCCAGACACGCATCACCATTCTTGCGATCGGATGCGCGCCGCCGTGTCCGAGCTTCCCGATGGGGTCTATGCCGGCGCCGAGATGAGCGACAATGATCGTCTTGGGGAGTCAGATCACGGGAGGGATTGTCGAGCGCCATGCTGAAATGGCTTGCGCGAATGCGGCGCAATGTAAACACAAGGTTTCCTAGCCGCTTGTCGGCTTGTCGGATGTCGTTCGGAACGACCGAGCGTCAGGGGGGCAGAGCGAATCTTCAAGAGTGTGCAATTTTGACCAGACTCAAAGCCACATTGTAGGGTTTCCATGGTGACGAGGTACTCCGTCACCCGGGCCGGGCTCAAGACGGGTCTGCTGTTAGACTCTGCCTGACCTCGGTGCCGCGCTCGCGATCCGCTGCTCGGGATCCCGGTCAGCGGTGTTCCCCTCAAGTGAAGCCGGAATGCTCTGATTGGCCGATGTCACCATAAACATGACCTTCGGGCTTTGAAGACCAGATTGTGAGGCACTGTGCTTCACGGAGCGGAGCCAGCGATGGACAATTCGAGCCCGTCGTCCAAGGCACGACTGGGGATACCCGGCCTCGATGATATTCTCCTTGGCGGCTTGCGCAGAAATCGCCTGTTTCTGTTCGAAGGAAGCCCAGGAACCGGAAAGACCACGTTGGCCCTGCAATTCCTGCTCGAAGGGGCACGGATCGGAGAGAAGGGGCTCTACATCACAATTTCGGAAACCGAGGCGGAGCTGCGAGAGACTGCAGACTCTCACGGCTGGTCGCTTGGCGACGCCATCGATATTTTCGAGCTTGTGCCGCCGGAAAACCTGCTCGACGAAGAGCAGCAGCAAAGCCTGCTGTACTCCTCCGACCTCGAGCTTGGAGAGACGACAAAACGCATATTCGAAACAATGGAGCGCTGCAAGCCAAGCCGCATGGTCCTGGACAGCCTTTCGGAGATACGGCTGCTCGCGCAGAGCTCGCTTCGCTATCGCCGTCAGATTCTGGCCTTGAAGCACTCTTTCAGCCGGCGCGACGTGACCGTGCTCCTGCTCGACGACATGACTGCGGAAACGGACGACAAGACCGTTCATAGCGTCGCCCACGGCGTGGTGAGGATGGAGGAGCTCGCACCGGACTACGGCGCGGAACGCAGGCGATTGCGCGTTACCAAGTATCGCGGCCAGCCGTACCGCGGCGGATATCACGATTTTACGATAAAGACCGGCGGAGTGCATGTCTTTCCTCGGCTGGTCGCCTCCGAGTATCGCGCGCGCGTGAAAACTTCCGTCCTTACTAGCGGGATCGACGAATTCGATAAGCTGTTGGGCGGAGGGATCGAAAGCGGCTCCAGCACGTTGGTCATCGGACCCGCCGGGACGGGAAAGTCGCTCATCGTCCTTCAGATGGCAGTAGCGGCGGTAAAACGCGGCGAGCGCGCTGCGGTCTTCGTCTTTGATGAAGAGCTGGGATTGCTTTTTGCCCGGTCAAAGGGAATGGGCATCGACCTGGAGGCCTTGCGTGCCAGTGGAAGCCTCATCATCGAGCAGATGGACGCAGCGGAAGTATCACCCGGAGAATTCGCCCACCAGGTCCGTTCGTGCGTGGAACAAGACAACGTTCGTACTGTGGTGATTGACAGTCTCAACGGCTACCAGAACGCCATGCCGCAGGAGCAGTTCCTCATTCTGCACATGCACGAGCTGCTGCAATACCTGAACCGGCAAGGCGCGGCGACTTTCTTCACCGTTGCCCAGCACGGGATGGTGAGCGATATGATGGCCTCGGTGGACGTCACCTACCTCGCCGATACCGTTATATTGCTTCGGTATTTCGAGGCGATCGGGCAGGTGCGGCGCGCAGTTTCCGTGCTCAAGAAACGTACCGGTCGTCACGAAAATACGATCCGCGAATTCAGCATCGACCAGAATGGGCTCAAGATTGGTCCCCCGATCGACAAATTCCAAGGCGTTCTGCGCGGCGTGCCGCAATACGTCGGTGCCCACTCCCCCCTGATGGACCAGAAAACTTGAGCGCGGTGCTCAATCACTTTTCTGATCGCGCGCTCATCGCTGCGCCGCAGGGTCGAGACGCATTTATTGCGGCAAGAATTCTTCGCGAGGCCGGTCTCGTCGCCGAGATATGCAATAACCTGCCGAAGTTTCTTACGGAACTGGCACTTGGTGCCGGCGTCGCGGTGTTGACCGACGAGGCGATCCGCAATGCTGACATCAAGGGTCTCGCAAGTTGGGTCGGCTCGCAGCCTCCATGGTCAGATTTTCCTTTCATTCTTCTTACCGAACGGGGCGGCGGATTGGAACGAAATCCCACAGCAGAAAGGCAAATGGAAGCACTGGGCCATTTGGCCTTCCTGGAAAGACCGTTTCACCCGACAACATTCATCAGCATGGTAAAGACCGCCCTGCGAGGGCGGCGACGCCAGTACGAAGCGCGTGCTCGTCTCGAAGCTTTGCATGAGAGCGAAGGGAACGCGCGGCGTGCCGAGACGGAGTTGCGCGGGCTGAACGAAACATTGGAAGCCCGGGTTGCCGAACGTACCGGCGAGATCGAGGCAGCCAACAGACAGCTTGTCGCCCAGTTCGAGGAACGCGAGCGAGTGGAATCGACCCTGCGCCAAATGCAGCGGCTGGAGGCCGTGGGTCAGCTGACGTCGGGCGTGGCCCACGACTTCAACAATTTGCTTACCGTAGTGCTCGGGAACCTCGGGTTCGTTGACAAAGGCCTCACCGGCGTTGCCGACGCGAAGTTGAAACAGCGGCTTTCTCACATCCGGTTGGCGGCCGAGCGCGGTGCCAAACTCACATCACAGCTGCTGGCGTTTTCCCGCCGCCAGCGCCTCGAAGCGAAGCCCGTCAATCTCAACGATGCGCTGGCGAATATGCGTGATTTGTTGCAAAGCGCGCTGGGCGGCAGCGTCGCAATCAGCACGATATTCGGGCCCGGTCTTTGGTATGCCCTAGTCGATCCGACGCAGATAGAGCTGATTGTTCTGAATCTCGCAATCAATGCGCGGGACGCGATTGCGGTCGGCGGCAGCATCACGTTGGAAACCGCCAATGCAACCGTGGGCTCGCCCGAAAAGCCGGAGGAGCCGCCGCCCGGCGAGTACGTCGTGATATCCGTGACCGATACCGGCTCGGGCATGACGGAAGAAGTGCTCGCTAAGGCCTTCGAGCCGTTTTTTACCACCAAGGAAATCGGCAAGGGCTCGGGGTTGGGGTTGAGCCAGGTGCTCGGCTTCGCAAAGCAGTCCGGTGGCGGCATGCGGATCGACACCCGCATGCGAGAGGGTACCTCGGTGAAGGTCTATCTGCCCCGCACGATTGACGCTGCAGGAGCATCGACGGTTTCCGTTGCGCCGATCCGGCGACACCACAAAGGTGCAGTTATTCTTCTCGTCGACGATGACAGCGCGGTACGCGAGGTTACGGCATCCATGCTTCGCGAGCTGGGCTATGTGATCTTGGAAGTGGGCAGCGGCGGAGCCGCGCTCGATCTCTTGGGCGGGGCCAGCGTCGATCTTGTCATGCTCGATTTCGGAATGCCCGGGATGAACGGCATGGAGGTTGCTAAGCAAGTGCACTCGAGATTTCCGACTCTCCCCGTGTTGTTCATCACCGGCTTTGCCGACCAATCCGCATTGGGAAAAGTTGACTACGCCGGAATCATCAAGAAACCGTTCCTCGGCGACGAGCTCGCCAACAAGGTTCATGCTGCACTTGGATCCACCAGCCTCCCCTCAAATAGCAAGCGCGTTCCGCTGTTATCTCTGTCCGCCGGCGTAGCCCTCGTTGAGCTTGCACTTTCAGGGTTGTCCGATGGAGAAGGCGCCGAGGAGGCCAGCCACCGGCTGCGCCGAAAATCCTGATCCACACCTGCACCAAAGGTGATGTTAGGAGAGGCATCCCCTCAGGATACTCGGCTCCCATGGATCACCGGGCGCAAGCGGCGCTATGACGTCGGAGCCCAACGCACGCCGGATTCGAGTGCCTTTGTGCTCGGTCGCGCTTTGCGAATCAGCCCGCGGCTGCGACAGCAGGCCCCGCAGGGGTGCCCGTGAACGACTTTCCGAGCATCTGATGAAACTTTACATCGCGGGTGAAAATGACGAACACCGCTTGACAGTGGAGGCGCCGTCTTACCTTCACCACTTCAATCAGGAAATCGACTCCAGAAACTAGGGCAATATTCACCCTTCTGGGCGTGCCGCTGCTTCCACAGGGAGTTTCGCCGCGTTATTCTCGCTTTGCAGCCGCGGTAAGTATTTTTAGCATAGTCATTAGATCTCTTCTCTATAGGTGCGACAAGTCGACAACCTGCCCGAAGAGACGTTCCGCTATTAAACAGCGATGATTCAGACAGATTTGAGTTCAAGCGCCCAGTTGTCGCTCTGATGGCGGCGGCTCTAAATCTTTGAAAGTGAGCGATATTGACCAGCCAGTATCGACCGGAAACGTCATGCCGCGTTATCACCGCCCCGTCCCCGGCTACTATCGGTGACCGAGAGTGTTGCGCTCCCGCCGAGATCAAAGGGAAGCGCTGTGCTGAATCATCCCGTTCCTTCGTTTTTCCACGGCAAGGCTACCAGCGAGTACCCGTTTTGCGCGGACTGCGAAGCTCCGATGATCCTCTCACTTCATGAGCCGGATAAGCCCGGCTTCGATCTGCGCACGTACGCTTGCCTTATGTGCGCCGCGACCGAAAGCATCGTCGTCTCCGTTTTGCCGGCATCGCGGCGACCTGAGCTAACGTGGCCGCATTTCGTCCCTCTCCAGATCGCCATTACCCAGCCCAAAGAAGCCGCCCCGGCGCTCGGAAATGTGAGTCTGTACAAATTGACCACCTGTCGTTGCCGGCAAATGAAGATCTGTGCGCGACGGTTGCTCGACGTGGGGGCGATCACCGAAGTAGCTGCTTTCAGTGAACCATGGAACGTACCGTCCGGCCCAGACGTTTCCTATGCAAGCGCCGCGCTTTCAAACTGAAATCGCGCATACCTCGATCGGAATACACAATGAACATTTTCTACATCATCGGCGTAGTGGTAGTTATCATCATTGTTGCAGGCTTCTTTGGTCTGCACGCCTGAAGACCAGGCTTGACGCAGCGATTGCGACAGCTCCTTTTCAGGGACGACTAATCCAGAACCAACGGGTTCATTTGTCAGCCGAGCACATGACTCCTTGGTGAGGATGGTACGCGATACATCTGTTTTGTGACGCGTTCTAACGCAGGAAAGGCGGCTATCAGCCGCCCTTTCTCGCTTAAATAGACTCCCCGCGCGTCTCAAGATGGAGCTTTACTTGTGATACAAGCGGAATTGAAGGAGATGCACTCGCTTGAATTGAACCCAGCGAGTTCGAAGCAAATATGCAGCTTTGTCTGCTAGCATTCGTGAGACCTTCCAAGCTTCCATCGATTTTACCAGGTCCATCATTTGTCGCCAGTATTGGTATCCGAAAGCGAAAGCTGGAATCGACAGCAGCTTCGCTCGATTGAGCTGAAACAGTTGTTCGACGAATGTCAGCTTCAATACTTCGGCGGTGATAAACGTAGTCGCAGCCGCGCCGAAATGACCGGTTCCCATCAAATATCCCGCCAGAGGCTTGGCCGGTTCCAGGATGATTACTGGTACCGCTAAAAGCGCGAGCGCCGGATAGGGTCGCAAAGAAGCGGCCCAGAGCCGCGTTCGCTCGAAAATATTTCTCTTAGCGATCCACACAGTTATCGGCCGCGTCACGTAAGACAACACTCCGTCCACCACGAAATAGGCTGTGGCAACGATGAGGATTGCTGTCTTCCAAAAGCGGGCCAAGGCTCCTCCGCAAGATAAAGACAAAGGACGCGGAACTGTTCCAAAAATGCAGACTAAGAAAGGATGAGAACTCCCGGAACAATACATCGTCAGAGAAACCTGGCTCCTGTGTGCCAGCGGGCGACGATGGCGGACGGGTGCGCGTGACCGCCCCCGCCTCGTTCGCGCGCGCCTGCATCCTGCCGCGACTGCCCGCGTTCCTGCGGGAGCGGCCGGAAATCGAGATCGAGATCAAATTCCGCAACGAGATTCTCGATCTCGCGGCGGAAGGCGTCGACGTCGCGATCCGCTCAGGACCCCTCGACCGCGTGCCCGGCCATCAGGCGCGACGGCTTTGCACGTTCTCCTGGATCGCTTGCGCCTCGCCCGCCTATCTGAACGCGCGCAGCGCGCCGGCGACTCCATACGAGCTTTCCGCGCATGACCACGTCGGCTTCCGCAATCCCGCGAGCGGCCAGATCCTGACCTGGCGCTTCGCCGACCCGCGCGGCAAAGGACCCGTTCGCGTCGCGCCCAAGCCCAAGCACATTTGCGACGACGCGCACGCTTCGCT
>Ga0210408_10004986_pt1 | contig 11744 bp, 11 predicted proteins | sample IncBWH4MmetaG_FD_155471 | JGI IMG/M metagenome (GOLD analysis project Ga0210408, IMG submission 155471) | Forest soil microbial communities from Barre Woods Harvard Forest LTER site, Petersham, Massachusetts, United States - Inc-BW-H-4-M | ecosystem: Environmental > Terrestrial > Soil >... | reverse complement strand
CGGCGGCGTGGCAGCAGGCTTCGCGCCTTGTGCCGCCGGGGCACCGGCGGCCATGCCCGACCCGGGTGCCGCAGGCTTTCCGGCCGATCCTCGTGGCGCGGGTGCCGCTTGGAAGAAATGGTGCGTGACGCCCTCCATGATCTCCAGGCTGTCGAATGAGGCTTTGAAGTCGATTGTGGCGCCTATGTCAACGGCGTTCCTGGTAGAATCCCTGAAGCTTGGGTTGGATTGCGCGCCGGGGTTTTGTCCTCGGTCAAGCAGCAGGGGCGCAAATGCAGGCGTGCAAAATCAAAGGGCGAATGCTGTTCATCACGTCACTGCACGCCCACACGCCCCGCAACTTGCCGCATTACAGCGCGACAAAAGCCGGCCAAACGATGATCGTAAAAGAACTTGCACGCGCCCTTGGAGCGGACGGGATTCGCGTGAACGCTGAGCGCCCGGCGCTATACCGGGCGGCGGTTTCGACGCAGACACCACCGCCCTCCAAAGGATGATTCCATTAGGCCGAACGGGAACGCCGGACGACATCGCCGACATGGCCGTAGAATGTGGCCACTGCCGGTTTTGGCAAGCAGAACCCATTGCTGCGCTCAGCAGGAGGCGCAACCACCAAGGCCGCGCCTCGTGAAGGGACGATTGCTCATCACTCACCCTATGCTTCGCCGACACTCGAGCCCGTCTAGTATATCCCATGTCGCGTCACCCAGGAGGCAGCGATGCAGACGAACCTCTCCGCGCAGGAATTCGCCGGGAAGCTGCTCGGCATCTATACCGGCGGCGTCCTGACCAAGCTGATCGACATTGGCTGCCAGACGGGCCTCTTCGAAGCCTCGGTCGAGGGGGCGGCGACAAGCGACGAACTCGCCGCGCGGGCGGGGCTCGACGAGCGCTATGTCCGCGAATGGCTGGGCGCGATGACGACAAGCGGCATCTTCCTTTACGACGCAGCGAGCGGGCGCTACCGGCTGCCACAGGAGCATGCCGCATCGCTAACCGGCGCAGCGGCCCGGAACGTCTCGCCAATGAGCGGCATCATCGACCACTTCGGCAAGCACCTGCCCAGGCTGGTGAAATGCTTCCGCGAGGGCGGCGGCATCCCCTATTCCGAGTATCGGCCGGAGTTCACCTGCCACATGGACGCTACTTGGCGGCGCATCTATGACGAGCTGCTGATCTCGGGGTTTCTCGGGCGGATCAGCGGCCTTACCGAGCGGCTCGCCGCCGGCATCGGCGTGCTCGACGTCGGCTGCGGCAGCGGTCACGCGGTTAACGTCATGGCGCGGGAATTCCCGCGCTCGCATTTCGTGGGGTATGATCTCGCCGAGGACGCAATCGCCGACGGCCGGACGGAAGCGAGCCGGATGGGCCTCGCGAACGTGCGTTTCGACGTGCTCGACGTGGCGAAGCTGCCGAGCTCGCCGCGCTTTGCCCTCATCACCGCCTTCGACGCCATCCACGACCAGCTCGACCCAGCGACCGTGCTCGCGCGCATCAATGCAGCGCTGGAGGATGATGGCACCTTCCTGATGATCGACTTCAAATTCGCCAGCGACGTCGCGGGCAACATCGGCAATCCCTTCGCGCCGCTCTACTACGGCATCAGCCTGATGCACTGCATGACCGTGTCGCTCGCCTATGGCGGCGCCGGGCTTGGTGCGGTGTGGGGGATTGAGAAGGCGAAGGCGATGCTCGCGGACGCCGGCTTCCGCCGCGTCGAGGTGCTCGACTCGCCGCGGCCGCAGAACTGCATCTACGTGTGCCGGAAGTAGACCGAGGCCTGCGAGCTCGATCGTCAGAAGCCGCTTCATAGCGGTGATGCTTGGCAATGCGCCACGCGGCAAGGCGCGCTGCAAATGCATCAACTCGTCCCGCTACGGGGCCGGGTGTGCCACCAGCGGCATTTCGGCTGCCATCAGCGCGGTGATCAGCGAACCGCCGAACGCTCCCGGCGCCGCGACGAAGCTCGAGGCGATGTAGCTGCCGAAGAGCGAAGCGGAGCGGACATATGGGTTGGCCGCGGCCGGCGGATCGGTGATCAGCGTGCCGCCAAACCCGTCGTTCTTAAGTGCAAAGCTTGCACTGGTATATTTGCCTGCGAAATTAAGCGTCACCGAATCGCCGCTGCTGTCGCTGACCGTAAGCCTCCCCGAGGCTCCCGAGCCGGCGTAGCCTTCGCTGGCAGATGCGAAGTCTATGTCGACGAGATCGATCCTTTGGCTGGTGTTGGCGCCGAAGCCAAAGATAGTGCCGCTCAACACCAGGGCCGGATCGAAGCCTTGCGCGGCGTTGCCGCTGGCCTTGGCGTTCAAGTTCCTCGAGTGCTGTGGCAATCGCACGCTCCGACATAACGAGAGAACGCTGAGTGCGAAATAAGCGGGACCCTGTGGGCCCGTCTCACTCGGGGTCCTATCGTCAGCTTCCTAAACTAATGCGGCCGTTTCGGGCATCCCATCTGATTCGAATTTGGAAGCGCCGCTCGACTAGTCGCAAAGTTCACGAAATCTGCGGCAATTACCGATTACTTGCTCACCTAGTTTTTCTTTGTGCGTGCAAGCTGCTCGCGATTCTCTGCACCGTCCGCTTTCGTAGCGATCGTAGAGGCCTTCATAGCGATTGTAGTAGTGGTGGTGGCCGCTCTCTGAAAACACTGCGGTAGGAATGGCAAAGAGCGCCGCAGTAGCTATCGCAAGGATATAAGTGCGCATAGCCACCTCCATGACATCATTGCGCGTAAACGTCTTGGAGACTGTATTTGTTCCTCTGATCACTGAGTTGTTACGCCTGGCAAAGGAGCACTCAGCGCCAGCGTTGATCACGAATTCTATCTTTCCCACAAATTTGCAAACGCCTTCTTCTTCATAGGTACCCGGGTATGCGGGCGCGGCTCTCACTGGGCGCAAATCGCGGACAGGCCCGCAATGTCCGCTGGTGCGTTTTGCTGCGTCTCGGCTACCACCCTAGCGACCAGGACCGAAAACGGATGCACGGGCTTCCGTGAGTCTAGTGGGGGCGAGACATCTTCCTGCTGGTCGAGAGACCCTTAACAGAAGCACACGAGAACCTTCACCCGGTTACCGTTCCCGCAATTGGGGTCAGGAGTTATGAGCTTCGCCCGCACCGGTTCCAGCAAAGCAAACGCCGATAGCCAGTTAACTGGCCCAAGGCGTGGTCCCGTAAAAATCATCGATGGTGCGGTCCCTCGAACGGTCGGACCAATCCCACTCGGTGTTCCGATTGAATCTCGGCGCACCGTTTAGCTGGTCCTCAGTCACGTTGACCCGGTATCCCTCCAAGCCAGTATCGTACTTCAGGCTCGCCCATGGCATTGGGAAGTACTCCTCGCCCATGCCGAGGAAGCCGCCGAACGACACGACTGCGTAAGCAATCTTGCCGCTAATTTTGTCGATCATTACTCGCTGCACGGTTCCGATCTTGCGGTCATCTTTGCCGTAGACCGCTGTTCCCTCGACTTTATCGCTGCCGATCAGAGACACAGTCTCTGTCATCCACAGTGGTAGCCATTGTCATTTCTCCTTGAGCATCTGGTTCGTCCGAAAGCGCCATGAGGAACGTCCATCCCCACCGCCCGTTCCTCAGCAGCACTCCTGATAGCACGCGTGGAGAGCGCCATGCAGCCCGCCATGACCAGCGCCAGCACGGTGGCAAGTCTCCCTGGGCCGTGGCGTTTTGCCGGGCGGGCGCAAGGCGCCAGGAGCTGCATTGATCCGAGGTGGGTGGCGCCGAACGAAAACGGTGCAGCAACTGGAGCATCGGCAGCAGCGCCAGCGGCGGGCCGAAGGTCATCACTGCCCACCGCAGCACGGCTGCGGCAGCGGCAGCGGAACACGCTGGTTGTCCAATATTCTGCCGCCGCTTACGCGGCTCAAGGTCCCTTACTTACCACCTTGCATGGGCGCCTCGATCTTCCTGGCTTGTCGAGTCTCATAGAGAATGCAACAGGTCGAATTCGGCCGCGCGCTGCGCCGCAACCTCGAGCAGTGCCGCTTGCGCCACGATCGGGTCGGAGCGGGGCGGCCGAGGCGAAGAGCGCGCGGCCATGCCGCAACCAATTCCTCACCTGTTACCGAGCCGCCGCTGGCAAACAGCGTTACCTGATGGCCGAGCGCAATCAGCTCGTCGATCAGCCACGCGACCACGCGCTCCGTTCCGTCGTACCACAATCGGCGGCACGCTTTCCGCGAGTGGAGCGATCTGCGCAATTACGCCTATGCGCTGATTGCGGGAACCAATCGTGGAGTTCCAGCTTAGGAGTAGCATCGCCCCCTAATGTCCGGCACACGACAATGCTACGACGCCATCTTAGCCGAGCATCATCCAAGCTGCTTCCGTCCGACACGTCGTTGTACAACGCTATGCAAGCGATAATCGGCCAGGAGCTACGGGCGCGTTACGAGACGCCGCAGGAAGTTCCGCCGGAAATGCTCCGGCTTTTGATGCATTTAGACGAACAGGCCGGAAAAGAATCGCAGGCTCTCAATGAGAAACAGGAACCGGAACATCACGCTTTCCACGTTGATGCGGCCGTTGAGCACGATAGCTGAGTTATGAGCATTAAAAGACAGGCGGCCAGTGACGGACCGCGAGGATGTACTGCTTCGGTCCGCACCGCTGGCAAATTTTTTTCGGCAAAACGCAACCGAAGGGCACAATCACCATTGCGGTTGCGGACGGGGAGCCGCCCCTCAATCCCCAAAGGCCCATCGCGGCATTTCCATCCGAACCCCTCACCGAGACGGCCCGTTCGACGTGGCATTGCCGTTAACAGAGTTGTTTTTGTACGAGGAGATCGATCCGGGTGAAATGGGATTCAGCCCTATATCGTTTGCGGTCACGTCAGTGTTAGTGACTAGCAAAGACGCATTTGCGCCAGCTGCGACGAGGCCAACATTGTTGGCGAGGATAGCGGTGTGATCGACTAAGAGAGTCGTATTTTTGCCTGCGCTGTTCGCCGTGATGCCATTGTTCCCACTACCCGAGACTATGGTAGCGTATACTACTCCGTAGATTGTTCCTGTGGTCGAAGTAGTCGAGACCGTTCGAACCGGCAAATGTCATTTTGAAGGGCACCTTTTGAAAAGCTGCTGTGCGTAGTAACCAAGAGCTGCTCACCACGGCCGAACGGCCGAGAAAGCCATATTTTCTCGCGCAAACGCGCGAATTCAGGCGGTGTGATTTTCGGGAATAACAGCCAGCATCCTCGAAGGTCTCGACGAGATGCTGACTGTCAATCGCCTGAAGCTCCGGCAAAGCTGCGATTGTGAAATGTTCCGTGTGCGGGCTTGGACGAGCTCAGTGCGACGAGTTTGACCCTCGTGAATATTGCAGCGGCGATTATTTCTCCGGGGGCCGCTCTGACGGCTATGCTGATTACCGAGGCGCCGAAGCTGTGTTGCGCCGCGAATTTTCTCGTTCGCTCGCCTTTGTCCGGCGACATCAAGCCGGCGGTCGTCTCCTCGAGATCGGCTGCGCCTATGGTTTCTTCCTTCAGGAAGCTGCGACTTTTTACGCGAGGCTTTACAAGCGCTTTTGCCAAGAGCATATGGGACCAGATGCGATCGTGTGGCTCCGGCGACGTAATGTGTCATCAAACGGTAGTAGAGAAAGTTGTGTTTCGGCGAGAGTTGTTGTGCAAAGACGGAAAAGCATCGTTGGAGGGGTGTCCGCATGATTTCCGTACTCCGTCGGTTGGCTATCGCGGTGTTGCCGCTTGTTGGCATTGGGCTGTCGTCTGCTGTGCACGCGCAAGGTAGTCAGCCCCCGGCCGCAAGCGCGACATTGTTCCAGAATGTGCGCATCTTCGACGGCAAGGGCGCTTCGCTCTCCGCACCCTCCGATGTGCTGGTCAAAGGCAACATCATCGAGCGCATCTCGACGGTGCCGATCGCCGCAGAGCCAGGCGTGAGTGTCATCGCCGGGAGCGGACGAACGCTGATGCCGGGCCTGATCGACGCACACTGGCATGCAATGCTGATACGGCCCAATCCTGTTCAAGCGATCGCCGGTGACGCCGGATACAACAATATCGCTGCGGGGGTCGAGGCGACCGACACTCTGATGCGCGGCTTCACCACGGTCCGCGACGTCGGTGGCCCCATATTCGGACTGAAGAGCGCCGTTGACTCAGGGATCATCGCGGGGCCTCGTATTTATCCCTCAGGGGCTCTCATCACGGTGACCAGCGGGCACGGGGATTTCCGTCAGTTGTCCGAACTGCCGCGGACGATCGGCGGCATGCTCAGCCGCATGGAACAGCTTGGCGGCAGCATGATCGCGGACAGTCCCGACGAGGTGCGTGTCCGCGTCCGCGAGCAACTCATGCAGGGCGCCTCCCAGATCAAACTGACGGCTGGCGGTGGTGTTTCCTCGCCGTTCAGCCCGCTCGACGTGTCGACTTTCACGGAGGCGGAACTGCGGGCGGCTGTTGAAGCGGCCGACAATTGGGGTACTTACGTCACCGTGCACGCCTTTACGCCAGCGGCGATTAGGCGGGCCATCGCCGCTGGTGTGAAGTGCATCGAACATGGCTTCCTGATGGACGAGCCGACCGCCGAGCTTATTGCCGAGAAGGGCGTGTGGTTGAGTCTGCAGCCCCTTCCCGAGGAGTTGAGACAAGGCTTTCCTGCAGGCTCAGTCCAACGAGCCAAGGCTGATGAAGTCTGGCCTGGCATAGCGCGGACGTACGAGCTAGCGAAGAAGTACAAGATCAAGACCGCGTGGGGCACCGACGTCCTGTTCTCCCAGGCGCTGGCGCAGAAACAGGGGGCCATTCTGGCTTCGCTCGTCCGCTGGTACAGTCCCGCCGAAGCGCTCGCCATGGCAACCGGCACCAACGCCGAACTGCTAGCAATGTCGGGCAAACGAAGTCCATATCCAGGCAAGCTCGGCGTCGTGGAGCAGGGCGCGCTTGCCGATCTCCTGCTGGTCGACGGCAATCCGCTGGAGAATATCAATCTGATTGCCGACCCCGCCAAGAATTTCAAGGTCATAATGAAAGACGGTAAGGTCTACAAGAACAGACTCGGTGGTTGAGGTCGGCTTCTATTCGATCGGATGCTTGTTCGAAAACGACCGCATCGGCTCGACCCGAAATAGGGTGCTGGCCCTTTTTTCCGCCAGCGGCCCGTTTCCAGTGTTCACGGAAGAACGCCAAGACCGCACTGGCTGGCTGGGGCTGGAGGATTCGAACTCACAAATGTCGTTTCCAAAATTGGCCTTTGAAGTGTGGCCCGAATTTCCTTTTAGTTCGGAACGTTTAGCGATCAGAGACTTTTCCCGGCTGAGCTGCCAGAGGGTGACTTGCACCCCAGTCGAGTCCATTCTGAGTCGGGGAGACCAGGGCAGCAAGCGCAAGAGGGTCTTGGTGCGGCCGCAGCGCAGCGAGGCTCGGCCCTCTTGCGCGCGCAAGGGGCGGAGCCACTTAGTCGCGAGTAGGAGGGGCATCGATTTTGGATGGGTAGGTCACGGATATTGCACGTTAGGGGCGTTACGGATCTTGGAAGCGGAGGCGGGGTCTGGGGGCGCTACTGAGCCGTAGATGTTGCGCGGTTGTGGAGGCGGAAGTGGTCAGGTCCGCGGCGGTTGCTAGGTCTCTTGGTGACGTTGCAGTGATTTTGCTCTATGCTGTTGGTGGCTGGAGGGCCTCCAAGGGAGGAGTTGCGCAATGTGCGACTACAGCCTTCACAACGTGGCGTCACGACCTGCGCGAGTTGGCGACAAGCTGACCACGCGGGACTTTGGCACCGGTACCCGTGGGTTTGCTGCCTCGGAGAATGCTCGGGTTGCTGTTTGCGTTCTACCTCTATACTGCCGGGCTGCACGGCATCTGCGAAGTGCGGCATCGGCGAAAATGTCGTCTTGCTACGTTATTTTCCATAGAGTCATCGGAACGGGGGCGCTTCGATGAGCAGTAGCTGGGAACTGATCTGCGATCACACCTATACCGGCATTCCCGGCGTCGTCGTCGATCTCTCGCCGAGCGGGGCCAGAGACCTCAGCTTGCGGACCGCGAATGCGATCAGTTTCGGGCTCGGCTTGCCTTCCCGGGCATCCTCACCGCAGGCAATGGCATCCAGCAGTGCCCGCTCGTCCTCCATGATGGTCGCCAGGATGTTGACTGCCTCCGCGTCAAATTTCCTGGCCAAAGCCGCCGTCAACGTGCCGAAGGGCAGATTTCGATGATTGGAAGCACCCTGGGGTCGGCCCGCCCCCTCTCGTCTCCCGCCATGGCCGTAAGCCATTCCGTAAACTCCTCTCGATGATTTTGGAAAGAACAAACATCTTATAGTAGGGTTCCAACGTGTAGCGGTTGGCTATCGCGCGCCGCCGGCCGCGAACGTCCTGGCCCCCTGCTAAGTGGGGCCCGGCCGCGCGAGCCTGGGGAGCATTCAGTCTTTTCGCCCTGTTTTTCAGTTAGCGCTGCCGCAAATGCATGGCGCTGCTCTGGGCCGATCAGGGCAAACGATGAGGCTTGCCAGCTTCTATAGTGACCACTCAAGTGCCACTGCTTGACCGGAAACGGCTGTTGCGCGAGGTCCTGCCAAACACCGGTCCAATAAAATTCAGCGTCTCTCGGCGCAACGAACCGAATCGGCTCGGCTTACCCAAGACGGGGAAGGGATACAGCTCGGCTTCGATTTCTAGCAGGCATCTTGCCTCGCTTGAAACCAAGTCCTACCGTCGGCCTTATGTCAGAAAGCCGACGGACGGATTGCATGTGCCAGTCGTGCGTGGAAATAGATAAACAGATCGAGAAGTACCGAGAATTGCTGCGTTCGATGCGTGACCAGAAGGAGATCGAGCGCATCAGCCGCATAATTGCAAAACTTTACGGGGACCGCGTCCTGCTGCATCGGAACCCGGAACGGTAGGCCGTCTCACTTGGCGGCCTTGACCGCTGTGCCGGCAACCGCTCTGGCGCTCTCGAACTCAGCTTACATATAGTGCTTGCGGACCAGTTCCTTGTTGGCTCGCCATCGCGGAACGGTCTGCGCGCGTCCGCCCGCTTATGCTTGCCTCTCGCGTCGGGTCCTAATCCACTCCCGCCTTCGCCCCCAAGTCGAGACCGGGGCGGCCCGCTTAATGCAACCGCGTCGCTCAGGCCAGCCGATCGCGGATGGTGCGGGATGCTACAGCAAACGGACCAGCCATGCTCTGAATTTGGGCAGTCAGTTTGAATTGTAGCCGCTGCGGTTGTGTCGGAACTTGTCTCGGAGTTTGCGCTGATGTTCCTCGAGGTGCCCCAGCGAACTCTCATATGTCTGAAGGACCTTTTTGGCTTCCGCTGTGGCTTGCCGCGCGCCCAGCAGCTGAGCTATCAGCTTGCGTTGATCGCTGACGACTTGTCGCGCCCACGCTACGCGCGCAGAGGCGACGACCAAGAGCGGATGCCGCCTCGGCACCGTTAAGCGGCTAGACGCTTTTTGCAGGCCAAAATTCAAACTGAGAATCCTGAATTGGGATTGCGCAAGCAACGTCTGGGCGCTGCTCTCGTTCCTCTGTTCTGATTCAAACATGCGGCACCGCGTGCGAGCCTTTCCCTGGGCCCCTGGGCGCTGGAGGCTAACCGACCTGCCGGCGGAGCCGCGGCCGGCGGCCAAGGCGGCTCGACCAGTGGTGAATGACAAGTCGCTCTTCGAAACGTTGAACCCGCCCCAGGACCCCGATCGCTTGCCCATTTGGACCAACCAACGGGGCCTTGCCATTTTCCGACATGATCGGGCCGCCGCGGCTAAAGGGGTGCCCCACCCGGGAAGACCTAGCGGAAAGCGGCGCGAGACGTGGTTGCCATTCTTGGTGGGCAACGCGCGCCGGGCGAATTGGCTGCAATCAACCCCTCCACGAGACCATTGCCGACGTAATGAGGCTTCTTGAGCGCGAATGGGAACTAAAACCATGCATGCGTTTGTCCATCATGGCGGCAGGCTTAGTCATTGAAAGTCGCGCCGGCATGGGCAAAACAGCGATGGTCGATGCGCCGTGCATAACGATGTCACCGTGGCGAGACCTTTCGGGTAGGGTCGACAGTTCTAGCCATTGATGCCTGTTCAGGAGAGCCTAGGAAATTGAACATCTTCCCACGGCTGTGGCACCTTCATGCCAGGTTGATCCTGTCCTTCGGATTCGGTGCCGCAGTTGCCCTGAGTCTACTGGCTTTGCCCTGGCGCGCGTCGACCCGGGTCATCTTGGGCTGGGACGCCGGCGTAGCACTCTATATCGCGTTGACATATCTGGTCATGGCGCAGGGGTCGATTGCCAAGATCCGCCGCAGAGCCCCGATCAATGATGAAGGCGCGATCGCTCTTCTGGTACTTACCGCCGCTGCATCCCTCGCCAGTCTGGTCTCGCTTTTGGCAGAACTCGGACATTCGCCCAGCTCGTACCAGATTTTGCTCGGCATCGCGACAATTCTGCTGTCGTGGACCTTTATGCACACGATGTTCGCCCTGCACTACGCACACGAGTTCTATGGCGAGGGGGCCGACGACCGGATCGGCGGCCTCGTTTTTCCTGGCAACGAAGACCCGGACTATTGGGACTTTCTCTATTATTCACTGGTCGTGGCGATGACGGCCCAGGTGTCCGACGTCCAAATCACCAGTAAAGCAATCCGTCGGCTGACGACCCTGCACGGCGCAATCTCGTTCTTTTTCAATGCGACGGTGCTCGCGCTGGCCGTCAACATCGTGTCCAGTCTGATGCGGCCGGACCAGGGATGATCGGACGCCGCGGGCAGAGCGCGAGCACTAGCACCGTTCTTGACCGCGACGTCGAGCTTGTGCTCTCTCGCGAGCAGCCGGAAAAAAGTGAGTAGTATCGGAGCCGCGATTCTCGCGGGCGTTCCCGGTGATTGTGCGCCTCATCGCCGCTGAGCATCTTCGCCGCCGACCGCCGGCCGGACTCGTCCTCAAAATAAACGTAGGCCAGCGCTATCACTTACGCTCAGCTTCTCTTTTTCGGCGGTAGTGTGGGGCCTACGCTGTTCTTACACCCCAATCTTGCCAACCAAGAGACCGAAACGCTCGCGGATCGCAGACGACGGCAAATATATCGAGAAGTTCTTTCGCCATCCTTTCAGCTTCGTGCGCGGGAATTGACGCTTGGTCCTCCCGCGAAAGAGCGTATTTCCCGGCGACAAGGGGGGACGCGCGCACTGCAGGCAGTGCCGCAGCTGCAGCGCGACAATGCCTGGTGACGCGACTGACGGCGATGAGACCGGGAAGACAGCATACGCCGCCAGCTGCGCCGTTTCGGACTGCAGGAAGCACAGGAAGGCCCTGGGATTTCGGCTCGGGCCCGGGTCTCGTCACTGGGACCGCCAAGACGCTCAGCCTCAGCATCCCGGACAAACTCCTGTACACCGCCGATGAGGTGATCGAGTGATGATCTGATGTCGCTCATTGACCCATCTCTGCCATGGGCGTTACGACGCTGCCTTTATTGCGCGGAATGTTACAATTCTCCCCCAAAGGGGAGGATAACCATGAGGCGGCGGGAATTCATCGCGCTGGTTGGCAGCGCAGTAGCGGCCTGGCCGCTCACTGCGTTCGCTCTGCCTCGACGCTCCGCCGCCGGAGCTCAACTACAAAGTGCCGTTTTGGCCGGCGGTTCAGGTCTCGCTATTGAATAGTGCGCAAGCGAGACAAATTCTCAATTTTCACGTGAGTGGCCTTGGCTGTCTTTTGCTTGGTGTCCCATCGTCCCAAAGCCCTTTCCGTCGCGCC
>Ga0210408_10004985_pt1 | contig 11744 bp, 8 predicted proteins | sample IncBWH4MmetaG_FD_155471 | JGI IMG/M metagenome (GOLD analysis project Ga0210408, IMG submission 155471) | Forest soil microbial communities from Barre Woods Harvard Forest LTER site, Petersham, Massachusetts, United States - Inc-BW-H-4-M | ecosystem: Environmental > Terrestrial > Soil >... | reverse complement strand
CTACGATTGAAAAACCGGTCTCGGTGGGAATGGCTCGTCCGCACGCCCGATGGTCGAACGATGTTGTTCGGCCATGAAGCCTCTCGCAAGGCGGCGTCCTATGAAGCGAATCGAGCTCTTTTCCTTCTGTTGTCGTTTGCGAAGCGCGGAGACGGTCCATAACGCAAACGCGGTGGTTTAGACACTCTAGGCGACACCGGATCGCACGTTTCGCGGCGACGCATCTCATTAGCAAATCGACCGGAAAATACTTGGCGACCAAAGCTCTGGCGTCGTACCGGGGAGCCACCCGCCGATTGAAATCGTGTCCCAGATTACACTTTTACGTCGATTCCCGGCCATATTGCCTGTGTAAGATACCTGATCACCGCCCCGCCCTCGGCTGTTATCGGTGACTGAGAGTGTTGCGCTCCCGCCTGATCCAGGAGTGCATCAACATGCCGGAATCTCATTCCCCTCGGATCGAGCAATCTCGCTGCCCCAAGTGCAAGATTCGCATGATGCTGGTCGGTGTCGAGCCCAGCTTTGCTGGTCCCGATTTGCGCACGCTTGAATGTCCAAAGTGCGAACTGGCCTACAAGGTGCTGGCAGAGGACCAATGAAGCCGAGAACAAAGCGGGCTGGCTTCACTAGGCCGGGGCGAGTAAGGCCGCCTCAGTTGGCGGCCTCGTTCATTTCAAGCTGATGTCGCTTGTTGGCGGATAGTGTTGAAAAAGTCCTTTTTCGCTGATGAGTGAAAATTCCCAGGACCGCTGGTGCGTCTCTCTCGCTGCGACGTGAGGGACCACATGAATTACCGCAAAAACGATCGCTTGCCCTCGTATCGATTCTACAGTGCCTTACAGCGGCAGAAATCGCCAATGCGCTGCATTTGCGAAATTTTCGGAGCCCCGCGAATTTCGAGTTTTTCAACACAATCGGCGCAAAACGGACATGCCGTGGTCACGTCTTTGCGAGCCTGATCCCCGGCGTTCAGGAGCGATCACGATCCTGAGGCAACTCCGACGCATAGACATCAAGGAAGCCTCGCGGCCCAATGCGGCAACCCGGCTTCGTCCCGAAGTATTGCGATTTCTGCGGATCGTTGGTAGCGGGGCAGCGTGTTGGTCAGGAAAGCCGGCAGCTTTTCCCAGGTGTTATCGACTTGGGGAGCTGGCGTCAGTCGCTAATCGAATCGATGGCAAGCCGCGAACTCAACTGAATCACTGTTGGCCTACCAACTCGGTTCCCGTTCGGCTTGTGGGCGCTGGCCTGTTTCCGAGGCCAGTGGCCTACTTTGAATCAGTCCATGGCCTGGTTTGATTGGAACTATTTCCTTCTGCACATTTTTGCACACGTCCCCGGAACCATTTCCGCACTGCAGCGTCGTAGCGCGGGGGCAGTAACTAGTTGGGGAAATACATGGCTCGTACCCAGTACATCATGCGTCAAATCACTACGCTTCTGAAGTTCGCCCGAACGACTACTGATCCCAAGATTGCAGCTGCCGTGGTGGAAAAGGCGACCAACCTCAAGGACCGGGCCGACGAGACTATGCCACGGCTCGATCTTGGACCGAGGGCGCCGGACATTGAGCCGACCGCTTGAGTAAAAGGCCGCCTCGGTTGGCGGCCTCTTTCTTATACCCGCCGCCCGTACTGTCCGTGTTTGACCCCCAGTGTCCTAAGTTGCGGGGAGCAATTCCTGACGTGAGCAGAGAAGAATTTTGCCGTCACCAAATCCCTTTTGGAATGGACGAGCCAGCGCTGGCGCGGCAAGCTCGAGCTATGGGACAGGTGGAACAGCTGACGTGCCCCAAGTGCCGGAAAAAATCAGGGCTTTTTCCAAGCGGAAAAGGGCTGCGCGTATTGCATTGCCCCGATTGCGACTCTCTCGATCCCATGAAGAGCGACAGAGCAATCGGCTGGATCAAGGGCGAGCTGCAGCCGCCAAAGTAACGGCGTTTTTGACGAATTTCTCCCGATCGGGCTCCTGTAAAACGCTATCAAGTTCTCTAGTTCTTCAGGACTCAACGTTTTTAATCCCCGAGCCGAGTAGCAAACGTGGCCGACGTTGCTTGTTTCCCATAATACTGCTGGATCATCTGCACTGAGGTCCCCATGTTTCTGGCAACCTCAAACACCCCAATTCCATTTCGCAGCGCCATCACTGCATAAAAATGACGGAGGCTGTACAGAGTATATTTTTCGCCAAACCCGTTTCGCTGCACTCCGGCTTCCTTCAGCGCTGTGTTGAACTGATCAATCAGAGTAACGACCTTGGAGCCGTCAGCCATTGCGAACAGAAAATTATTCGCGGCTTCACCGTCCCGTTTTGCCAACAATTTGTCTAACCGGCTTGCAGCAGCCGATCTTAGAATCACGTCCCGCTCGCCGGTTTTGCCTCTAACAATAAACCTGAAGTTCCGGCGTCCCTTGTCATCCTTGAAAGGGATCAGATCACGCAGTCGTAGATTGTTGGCCTCACCAACACGCATGCCAGAATTGGCCAGTATCAGGACATAGTCACGGAGCAGCTCTCTGGACCGCCTTACACGGTTGTCCTTTGCATCTCTGATCCGTTTGAAAATCGTACGCCACAGACGGCGATACTCCGATAACTCAAATGCTGGCCTCGCACGCTTCTGCTTTGGCGTGAATGTGACTGTTGGAAGCGACTGCTTTCCTCGCAGTCCCTGCTCGTGCGCCCATTTCACAATGGCCTTGCCCAACATCATATCCCACTGAAGCGTCTTATCAGTTGGATTGAGCTTGGCGTTTTTCGGCAGCTCGGCGAATTTTGAATAGTAGTCACGGCGCCAAGGGATAAATTCTCGCATCACCTTGTCATCGATGGCTTCGATAGGCACGGCCCCAGCGTACTCTCGCCAGAACTTCGCAACACGAATGATCTGCCTCAGCATTCCAGCTGAAGTTCTGCCTTGTTTGTGATCTCGTTCCCGAAATCGCACGTAGTCATCAATGACGGCCGAAAATAATTTTGATTTTGGCGGAAGGCCCTGATCAGCTCTGTGTTCCAATTGGAACAGCAATCTGCGACCAGCTCGAATGGCGGTCTGCTCGTCAGTGGTCTTCAGCGACCGCCAAGTATATTTCCCCGGTGAAATCCGAATGCGTGCGTAGAAAGTCCCAGAGCGCTTGAAAATCGTCAGCCTGCCATCTTCAAGATAGCGAGCGCCGTCCATCCCGGATGCCCTTGGGAATCAGCAAGCAGCGTTAAGGAATGAAATAATTTCAAAGGGCAGCGACGTGCCTAGGCATCAGAGTCTGCAAGCCTATAAGCCATTGAAATTATTCACCGAACGTACTTGCCGTGGCAGTGTTTGAACTTCTTGCCCGAGCCGCAGGGGCAATCCTCGTTGCGGCCGACCTTGCCCCAACTCGCCGGATTCTTCGGATCGCGGTCGGCGGTGGCCGCGGGCACCAGCGAGACGTTGGCGAAGGCCATCTCGTCCTCGCCGGTGTTGGGATCGAACTTGTGCGCCTCCATCGCCGGCAACACCGGCTGCTGGGATTCCGGCGGAACGATTTCGACGCGCATCAATTGCGCCGTCACCGCCTCGCGCAGATGCGCGATCATCGCCTCGAACAGGCTGAACGCTTCCGACTTGTACTCCTGCAACGGATCGCGCTGACCGTACCCGCGCAAACCGATAACCTGGCGCAAATGGTCGAGCATTACCAGATGCTCGCGCCAGAGATGGTCCAGCGTCTGCAGCAGGATGGTTTTTTCGACGTAACGCATCACGTCGGGACCCCACTGCGCCACCTTGGCCGCCATGTGCTCGTCGACGCGTTTCTCGATGCGCGTCAATAGCTCCTCATCGGCGATGCCCTCTTCCTTGGCCCACTCGTCGACCGGCAGGTCAATGTCGAGCACGCGCTTCAACTCGTCCTTCAGGCCGGCCGTATCCCATTGCTCGGCATAGGCGTGTTCGGGCACGTGCTTGGCGACCACGTCCTCGACGAAGGCGTGGCGCATGTCGGTGACCGTTTCGGCGACGCTTTCGTCCTTCATCAGATCGACGCGCTGATCGAAGATCACCTTGCGCTGATCGTTCTGCACGTTGTCGAACTTCAACAGGTTCTTGCGGATGTCGAAGTTGCGCGCCTCGACCTTTTGCTGCGCCTTTTCCAGCGCCTTGTTGATCCAGGGATGGATGATGGCCTCGCCATCCTTGAGGCCGAGTCGCGTCAGCATGCTGTCGAGCCGGTCGGAGCCGAAGATCCGCATCAGATCGTCTTCCAGCGACAGGAAGAATTTCGAGCGGCCGGGATCGCCCTGGCGGCCGGACCGGCCGCGCAGCTGGTTGTCGATGCGCCGCGACTCATGGCGTTCGGAGCCGACGATGTAGAGGCCGCCCGGCTTGGTCACGGTTTTCGCCGGTTTCGCGCCCTTGGCCGGCTCGACCTCGATCGTCTCTTCGGCTTTCAGCACGATGTCGCGGAAGCGTTCGACGTCGGCCTTGATCTGCTCGATCTTCGCCGTCCGCTCGGCCTCGTCCGCCAGACCTGCGGTCTCATGCTGGATGCGCATTTCGAGCGAACCACCGAGCTTGATGTCGGTACCGCGGCCGGCCATGTTGGTCGCGATCGTGATCGCGCCGGGCACGCCCGCCTGCGCCACAATATAGGCTTCCTGTTCGTGGAAGCGCGCGTTCAGGACCGCAAACAGCTTGGCCGGTTTGCCGGCCCGTGCGGCGGCATAGAGCTTTTCCAGGGCGTTCGGATTGCCGAAATCGATCTGCCTGTAGCCGTTCTTCTTGAGGTATTCGGCGAGCACCTCGGATTTTTCGATCGAGGCGGTGCCGACCAGCACCGGCTGCAGCCGCGTATTGGCGCGTTCCACCTCGGACAGGATCGCGGCGTATTTCTCTTTCTGGGTACGATATACCTCGTCGTCTTCGTCGAGACGGGCCACCGGAAGATTGGTCGGGATTTCCACGACCTCGAGCTTGTAGATGTCGAACAGTTCGTCGGCTTCCGTCGCCGCGGTGCCGGTCATGCCGGCCAGTTTTTCGTACATCCGGAAATAGTTCTGGAAGGTGATCGAGGCCAGCGTCTGGTTTTCCGGCTGCACCGGCTGATGTTCCTTGGCTTCCAGCGCCTGGTGCAGGCCTTCCGAATAGCGCCGGCCCGGCATCATGCGCCCCGTAAACTCGTCGATGATGATGACCTCACCGTCGCGAACGATGTAGTCCTTGTCGCGGGTGAACAGCGAGTGGGCGCGCAGCGCCTGGTTGATGTGGTGAACGACCGAGACGTTCTCCACATCATAAAGCGAATCACCCTTGAGCAGCCCCGCGTCGCGCAGCAGCGTCTCGATCTTTTCCATGCCGGCTTCGGTCAGCGTCACCGTGCGCTGCTTCTCGTCGACGTCATAGTCGGTCTTGTCGAGCCTGGGAAAGAAGGTGTCGATGGTGTTGTAGAAGTCCGAACGGTCATCGAGCGGTCCGGAGATGATCAGCGGCGTGCGCGCCTCGTCGATCAGGATCGAGTCGACTTCGTCGACAATGGCGTAGAAGTGACCGCGCTGGACCATGTCCTCGAGGCGGTACTTCATGTTGTCGCGCAGATAATCGAAGCCGTATTCGTTGTTGGTGCCGTAGGTAATATCGCACGAATAGGCCGCCTTGCGCTCGGCATCGTCAAGGCCGTGGACGATGACGCCGGTGGTCAACCCGAGGAAACTGTAGATCTGCCCCATCCACGCCGAGTCGCGCCGGGCGAGATAGTCATTGACGGTGACGACGTGGACGCCCTTGCCGGCGAGAGCATTGAGGTAAACCGCCAGTGTTGCGACCAGCGTCTTGCCTTCGCCGGTCTTCATCTCGGCGATGTCGCCTTCGTGCAGCACCATGCCGCCGACCAGCTGCACGTCGAAATGCCGCTGTTCTAGCGTGCGCTTGGCCGCCTCACGCACGGTGGCGAAGGCGGGAACCAGGATGTCATCAAGCGTCTTGCCGTCGGCGAGTTGCTGGCGGAATTCGTCGGTGCGCGCCCTCAGCGCTTCGTCCGAGAGCGCCTCCAGTTCCCCCTCCAGCGCGTTGATGGCATTGACGCGGCCCTGATATCCCTTGATCCGCCGGTCGTTTGCGGAACCGAAAAACTTGCGGGCGAGCGCGCCGATCATGCCAAATTCCTGTTCTTCCCGGTCGGCAGAACTGCCGTGAGGTTGCCAATCAATCAACTCATCGTGACGCGGTAGGTGAGCCCCTGGCCGGGGATTTTCCGTCGAATGAGTGGGAAATCAGCAATCCAAGCTTCAAGGGCCAAAAACGCTTCCAAAAAACGCGCTATCGCCATTGACTTAGGTTCGGTAGAGATATGGCTGGGCTTCAGCCTTGTCAACGGCAGGCAGACCTTGCGATTTCCAGCTCGAACGGGCGGCCGAGGCACGCCCATACCGGGTCTCAATCCTGCGCTCTGCGTTGCAGAAAACAAACATTTTGACCCAGGCCGGATCGCATCCAAAATCCGTGTCCGGCCAGGCCGGATCACGTCCAAACTCCGTGTCCGCGAACGTCAAAAATGGTTCGCAAAGGCTTGAAAGGGCGCCCGCGCCCCTCAAGGATTTCATGATTTTGACAGACTTTTCGCGTTGCCAACGCCGCTTGATTGGGCGAGTGTCGCGCGGCATCCGAATAGCCCCTGCCCCAAACAAGCCAATTGGCTTTGAAGATAAGGATTATCCATGACCGCCTCGTCATCCCCCGCGAAATTTGGCACGCGCGCTCGCCTCGCCACCACCGCTGCGGCTGGTCTTGCGATGGTTCTGCTCGCCGGCCTGCCGCTGCGGGCGGAAGAAAGCAATCCGGTGCTCGCCAAGGTGAACGGTTCTGAAATCCGTCAAAGCGATGTCACGCTGGCCGAGGAGGAACTCGGGCCGAGCCTTGCGCAGATGGATCCGGCGACCAAGAAGGAAAACGTGCTCGCCTTTTTGATCGACATGAAGATTGTCGCCAAGGCAGCGGAAGCCAAGAAGATCGAAGATCGCGACGACTTCAAGGCTCGTCTGGCATTCGCCCGCAACCGCCTCCTGATGGACAATTTGCTGGCGGCCGAGGGCAAGGCCGCGACGACGCAAGAAGCCATGAAGAAGGTCTATGACGAGGCCGCCAAACAGATCGAGGGCGAACAGGAAGTTCACGCCCGGCATATCCTGGTCGAGAACGAGGACGAGGCCAAGGCGATTGCGGCCGAGCTGAAGAAGGGCGCCGATTTCGCCGAACTCGCCAAGAAGAAGTCCAAGGACCCCGGCGCCTCCGACGGCGGCGATCTCGGTTTCTTCACCAAGGACCAGATGGTGCCGGAATTTTCCGCCGTCGCCTTCTCGCTCGAGCCCGGCAAGATCTCTGATCCCGTGAAGTCCCAGTTCGGCTGGCACATCATCAAGGTCGAGGAGAAGCGCAACCGCAAGGCGCCGGACTTCGATCAGGTCAAGAGCCAGATCGAGACCTATGTAGCGCGCAGGGCGCAGGCCGAATACGTGGCGAAGCTGCGGGAAACCGCCAAGGTCGAGCGCATGGATCAGCCGGCGGCAGCGAAGACCGAGGCCAAGCCAGCCGATTCCAAAATGGCGCCTGCGAAGAAGTAATCGACTTCTCGATCCAACTTGAGTATTCGACGTCATGGCCGGGCTCGTCCCGGCCATCCACGTCTTTAGCAGGCCCTGACGAGAGCATTGAGACGTGGATGCCCGGCACATAGGCGAGCGAAAGCGACGCCGTTCTTCGAACGGCTATGGCCGGGCATGACGATTTCTTTTGTCGATAAGGCGCTCGCCCATGTCATCCGCCGTCTCCCCGAACGCCCCGACCAATGTCCCCGAGATGCCCGCGATTTCGGGCGTCAAGCTTGCAACGGCCTCAGCCGGCATCCGCTACAAGGACCGCACCGACGTCCTGCTTGCGATCCTGGACAAGGGGACGGCTGTCGCGGGCGTCTTCACCCAATCGAAATGCCCCTCGGCGCCGGTGGAGTGGTGCCGCGCCAAACTCGGATCGTCCAAAGCGGCGGTGGCGCGCGCGCTGGTGGTCAATTCCGGCAACGCCAACGCCTTCACCGGCAAGACCGGACGCCAGGCGACCGCGATGACGGCCGCGATCGCAGCCAAGGCGGTCGGATGCCGCCCAAACGAAGTGTTTCTTGCTTCCACCGGCGTGATCGGCGAGCCGCTCGACGCGACCAAATTCGATGGCGTGCTGGCCGCTCTCGCGACGAAGGTCGCGCCCGACGAGTGGATGAGCGCGGCGCGTGCCATCATGACCACCGACACCTTTCCCAAAGTGGCCACCGCCACCGTCAGGCTCGGCAAGGCCAGGGTCACCATCAACGGCATGGCCAAGGGCGCCGGCATGATCGCACCCAACATGGCGACCATGCTGGCGTTCGTGTTCACCGACGCCCCGATCGCATCAGGCGCCTTGCAATCGCTCTTGAAGGCTGGCGTGGAAGACACCTTCAATGCCGTCACCATCGATGGCGACACCTCGACCTCGGACACATTGCTTGCCTTTGCGACCGGCACCGCCCTGGCCGACGGCGCGCCAAAAATCAGCCGCGCCAGCGACCCGCGCCTGAAGGCCTTTACAACGGCCTTCCAATCCGTGCTGGCCGACCTCGCCGAACAGGTCGCGCGTGACGGCGAAGGCGCCCGCAAGCTCGTCGAGATCATTGTCGAGGGCGCCGTGTCGAAGGCCTCGGCGCGCAAAATCGCCATGTCGGTCGCCAATTCGCCGCTGGTGAAGACCGCAATCGCCGGCGAGGATGCCAACTGGGGCCGCGTCGTGATGGCGGTCGGCAAGGCCGGCGAGCCAGCCGATCGCGACCGGCTCTCGATCTCGTTCAACGGCATTCGCGTAGCAAGCCGCGGCGCGCGCGATCCGTCCTATGACGAGGCCGAGGTTTCCGCGGCGATGAAACGGCCAAAGATCCAGATCAGGATCACGCTTGGGCTCGGCAAAGGCCGCGACCGAGTGCTCACCTGCGATCTCACCAAGGAATATGTCACGATCAATGGCGATTACCGGTCGTGATCTTTCGCGACCAGTCACCGCCTGCACAAGGTGGCCGTGACAAACAAGTGGGTTGACCGCTTGGCCGGCTGCTTCGAAGCGAAACTGGATGCAGGCGCCGGTGCCTCGAATCAATCGAGGCCGAGGAAACTATTCATTAACCGATTTGGTGCCGCCATTATTCAATTACAATAACCCGAACTTAATTTCTCAACTTTAGAGCGATCATTGTCACAGGTTGTGGTGTGTCGCTCATGATTACCGTTTTGCGTTTGCTCGACCGTTTCCGCAGCCACCAGCGCGGGCCTCTGCCGGGGCCAACGGCGACGAAGATCGAGCTCCGCGCCTGGTTGTGTCGCTTCAACGGAAATCGCAAGGCGAACGTCGCCGTCATGTTTGCGCTCCTGTTGGTTCCGACCATATTTCTGCTGGGCATGGCGCTGGATTATACGCATGCGCAGCATATGAAGGTCGACCTCGACGCCGCCACCGATGCTGCCGCCGTCTCCGCGGTCACCTCGGCGATGATGCAGCAGAGCCCACAGGTGGCTCAGACCACCGCGCGGCAGGTTTTCGGCATAACCGCGAACACTCTGGTGAACAACAAAAACCTGGGGGGACAGCCAAATTTGACGGTCACGGTCAATTGCAGCAACCCCGACCCCACCACAGGCTACTGTACCTATCCCGCCTGCCCCGGCGCGAACTCAGTCAATGCTGACCCGGTCAACTCAAACAACCAGGTCGTCCGCAACGTCCAGGTTTGCTACACGGCGGCCGCAAACAATAACTTCCCGGGCGTGCTCCACCAGGCGAGCTGGCTGGTCAGTGGCCAGTCAGCGACACGCAACCAGGGCGCACCCAATATCAATTTCTATCTCTTGCTGGACGACTCGCCTTCGATGGCCATCGGCGCGACCTCGAGCGACATCAGCACGCTGATCGCCAACACGCAAAAGCAGGTCGACTCAAGCGGGGTCAAAGGGTGCGGATTCGCATGCCACGAAACCAATCCTGCCGCGGACAATCTGCAAAATCCAGGCGGCTCCAGCCAGGACAATTACGCTCTCGCCCGCAGCCTCGGACTCACGCTTCGCATCGATCGGGTAACGCAGGCAGTCCAATCCCTGATGAATACCGCCTACCAGATATCGAACACCAATAGAAATACGTATGGGGTTGCGATCTATACGTTCGATTACCAGTTGAACAGCAGTTCGCCGATCTTCGCGCCTTCCGGAAAACCTGGGGTGGTGCGAACTCCCCTGACGCCCGCCTCGACGACTAGCTACCTGGTAGCGACCATCCAGAGTGCAGCCTCCAGCATTCAGGTTCTGCCGGTGTACAAAAACAACTGGTTAACATCGTCGAACAATAATAGCGACGCCGACACCAGCATCGCGGGCGCGTTGAACAGTCTCAACAACATCATGCCGAATCCGGGGAACGGCACCAATGTCGCTAACGATACACCGCAGGAAGTGATCTTCCTCGTTACCGATGGCGTTGAAGACGTGAACATTTCGACCGACCCGTACACGAGTTCCTGCAACAAGACTCTCACTGGTAAGCGCTGCCAGCAGCCGCTCGATCCCACGATCTGCACCACCATCAAGAACAAGAAAATCCGCATCGCGGTGCTCTACACCGAATATGACGACTCGGCGCTCCATAGCACCAATAGCTGGTACGATTCATGGATCCACCCGTTCAACGGCACGTCCAACGCGGTCGAGCTAAACCTGCAATCCTGCGCCTCGCCGGGATTGTACAAAAAGGTTCAGACCAACGGCGACATCACGGGCGCACTCCAGGCTCTGTTCCTCAAGGTCGCCTCCGACCCCCGCCTGACTCAATAGAGAAAGCAGTCATGACCGTCACGCACGCCGTGCCCATAACCAAACGCCGCCGCTGGCGCGCGCTCCTTGCCGACCGGCAGGGCGCAACCGCGGTCGAGTTCGCGCTGGTCGCCGGACCGTTCATCTTTTTGCTGGTCGGGATCATCCAGACCTTCCTGGTTTTCTTTGCCCAGCAGCTCCTGGAAACTGCGGCGAACCAATCGAGCCGGATAATCCTGACAGGGCAGGCGCAGGCCCAGAACATGACCCAGACCCAGTTTGCCAGCGTGGTCTGCTCCAACCTTCCGATCTTGTTCAACTGCAACAAGGTGATGATCGACGTCGAAGTTGCCGGCTCATGGACTTCGGCGAACGCGGGCGCGCCAACCCTGACCTTCGACAACAATGGAAACGTGACGAACGCCTGGCAATTCAGCCCTGGCAATCCCGGCGACATCGTTGTTGTGCGGGTGATGTATTTATGGCCGGTTTTGATGGGTTCAGGCGGCAATCGCCTGATAATGGCGTCCGCAGCTTTCCAGAACGAGGCCTATATCAACTCATGAGCCGGAGGCTTCATCGCGTGCGGAATTTATGGGCCGACATTCGCGCCGTGGCCGCGACGGAATTCGCACCATCGTACTCCCCTTCATGCTGTTGCTCTGGGTGGGTGGCTTTGAACTCGGGAACGGGCTGGCGATCAGCGTCAAGGTCAGCGAGACCGCCCACACGGTCGCGGACCTGGTGTCACGAAACCAGTGCGTCACCGCCTCAACGCTGAACACCATGCTTAACGCGTCATCGGCGACGATCGCTCCATATGCCGCCGGCAATGCGTCGATAACGGTGTCGGAAGTATCCACGGACGCCAATGGCAACGCGACCGTGAC
>Ga0210408_10004984_pt1 | contig 11747 bp, 9 predicted proteins | sample IncBWH4MmetaG_FD_155471 | JGI IMG/M metagenome (GOLD analysis project Ga0210408, IMG submission 155471) | Forest soil microbial communities from Barre Woods Harvard Forest LTER site, Petersham, Massachusetts, United States - Inc-BW-H-4-M | ecosystem: Environmental > Terrestrial > Soil >... | reverse complement strand
TATGCTGCCGTTCTGCGGCTACAACATGGGGGATTACTTTGGCCATTGGTTGAAGATGCGCAAAAAGCTGAGAAAACCTCCAAAGATCTTTCACGTAAACTGGTTCAGGAAAGGTGGATCGAATGAGTTTCTGTGGCCCGGTTTTGGCGAGAACATGAGGGTTCTCAAATGGATCGTCGATCGATGCAGAGATAAGGTTGGCGCAGAGGAGACTTCCCTTGGCTGGATGCCGTCTGCCGATGATATCGATCTTGAGGGCATGAAATATGATCGCTCAAAGCTTGAGGAGGCACTTCGAATTGACGTCGGAGACTGGAGAAAGGAAGCGATTGCCCAGGATGAGCTCTTCATCAAGCTTCATGAGGATCTGCCGATCGAACTTCATTTTCAACGTGAACTCCTGATCTCCCGGCTTTAGCCGGGGGAGACCAAGAGTAGCACGAGTATAAAAAGTGGGGCAGGGATGCTCCTTGCTCACGCTCGCAGACGACCCATTTTGTACACAACGAAGCCCAAGGGATTTAGGAGACGGTAAACCAGAGAGCGAAACGACTCCGCGCCCCAGGTGGACGGACGGCATCGGGACGTCTCATTGTTACTTTCTGAGAGATTTGCGAGGCCTCTTTTGTGGTAGGCCTTGAAAAAGTTCGGCTTCGTGCGAAACGGAAAGTTCAAATATGATCGAAACGACCCTCGTACTACTCAAGCCGGACTGCCTTGCGGCGCGACGTTGCGGCGAAGTGATCACGCGATTTGAGGCGGCCGGTTTAGAGATTGCCGGCTGCAAGATGATGCTGCTTGCGGATGACCTGCTCGCCGAGCATTACGCGCATGTATCGGACAGACCTTTCTACCCGGAATTGAAATCATTCATGCAATCAAGTCCGGTTGTTATCATCGCGTTTTCCGGTGAAAACGCTGTGACCCGAGTTCGTGACCTCATCGGACCTACCGATTCTCGCAAAGCAGCAAAGGGAACGATCCGCGGCGATTTTGGAAAAGACACCATGTTCAATTTGGTCCATGGCTCTGATAGTCCTGAGAATGCACTTACAGAGCTGAAGCGTTTTTTTAACCCGGACGAGTTATTCGAAGTCAGTCTTGAGCGCTGACTCGGGTCGAGTGATCGCCTGTTCGCGGCTCGTCTTGTGCATTTGAAGCTCCGACTGACATGACAACGCTTGGGGCGATCGTATTTGATTTCGATGGATTGATCGTAGATACCGAGGGCGCGGGCTTTATCAGCTGGCTGGAAGTATACGAGCGCTTTGGCGCCGAGCTGAATCTCAACGACTGGAGTCACGCCACCGGATATATCGGCGGATTTGATCCCGCCGTGCATCTCGAAAGGTTGCTAGGTAGAAGACTTGACTGGTCACAGCTCATTCCGGAGCGGGAAGCTCGAAATTGGGCGCTGACGTTGCAAGCCAGAACTTTACCAGGCATCGAACCTCTGTTCCAAGCCGCAAGGGAGCGCGGCCTTCGGATCGGTGTAGCCAGCAATTCCGGCAATGGATGGGTAGAGGATGGACTGAAACGGCTTGGTTTGCGTACGTTAGTGGACGCCGTTGTTACGCGTGAGATGGTCTTGAATCCGAAACCGGCTCCGGATGTTTACCTGAAAACTGCACAAGCTCTGGGAATCGAGCCGAATCGGGCCGTTGCGCTTGAAGACTCCGAGCCGGGCTGCCGCGCGGCTAAGCAGGCCGGAATGAAAGCGGTCGCTATTCCCAATCGGTTCAGCGAGCGCCAGGACTTCAAGGTAGCAGACTTGATTGTCCGGAGTGCTGAGGACTTGGATCTGAAACGTTTGGAGGAATTGTTTTAGCAATGAAACTGCCTGAGCTTCGCGGAATTCTTCAGTACGTCACGCGCTTCAAGGACAAGATTTTCGTGATCGCAATCGATGGGGAAATTCTCGGTTCAGAAAATTTCGCAAATATCCTGCTCGATATTGCTGTCTTGCGTTCGCTTAACATCAAGGTCGTTCTCGTTCATGGCGCCGGAATGCAAATTGAACAGGCAGCCTTCGAACAGGGAGTCAAGGTCTCAAACTTTGATGGAACCGGAGTGGTTGATGAAGCAACCCTCCAGCTTTCAATCAATGTAGCAATCAGGCTGACAAACGAGATCATGGAGGGTCTTACGCAGGTCGATCTTCGCGCCGCCTACGCAAATTGTGTCATCGCACATCCGTTCGGCATTCTTCATGGAGTCGACTATCAGTATTCCGGTAAAATTGAACGCGTCGATGTAAAGATCCTGGAGCTATTCCTGGATCAAGCGATTGTTCCCGTCATACCGCCCCTTGGATTCGATGGCGAAGGGCGAACGTTTCGCGTTAATTCCGACCTCGTCGCCATGGAAATCGCGGAGGCTCTTCATGCTGCGAAGATCATTTTCCTCTCGCCCTTCGACGGGCTCGTAATTGATGGACAGCGGATCGGGCACCTCGTTGCCCCCGAGTTGGAAGAATTGCTCAAAAAGCAAAAAAACAATCTTCCCAAGGGCCTCTATTCAAAACTGGAGCATGCTGCGCAAGCCTGCCTGTACGGAGTTCCGCGCGTTCATTTGCTTAACGGAAACGTAAACGAAGCCCTGCTGGCAGAAATCTTCAGCAATGGCGGCGTCGGAACCATGATCTATTCGAATGAATACGAGCAAATCCGACGCTTGTACAAAAAGGATATCCGCGCGGTCATGTCGTTAATTCAACAATCCGTGCGAAGCGAGGAACTCGTACGTCGGACGCGAGCCGAAATTCTGGCGAGTATCGATGACTATTGGGTTCTGGAAATTGATCGGCACATTGCGGCCTGCGTCGCGATTTATCCCTACCCGGAGCAAAAAATGGCGGAATTAGCATGCCTTTATGTGAGTCGCTCGAACGAGAATCAGGGACTCGGGCGAAAACTGATGTCTTTTGTGGAAAATCTAGCGCGTCAGCGCGGGTATTCGAAGCTGTTCGCTCTTTCCACGCAGGCGTTTGTTTATTTACAGCAGAAGGGCGGCTTTACGGAGGCAAGCCCCGAAATATTGCCACCGGCGAGGCGAACAAAATATGAAAGCAGTGGCAGGAATTCTCGAATTTTAGTCAAGAATCTTGCACCGGTGCCGGTAGCCGCGGTCGCTCATTGACGGCGACTGTGATCACCGCCCCATCAATGCATCCGGAAAAGCTCTGGATAGATGCTATCGTCCTTGTCGTATACTTTTCCGGAATCGTCGGAATCGGGCTCTGGGCGGGGCGCCAGAATAGAAATTTGACCGAGTTTGCGCTCGGCGGCCGGTCTATTCCCTGGTGGGCGGTATTGGCGTCAATTATTGCTGCCGAGACAAGTGCCGCAACATTTCTTGGAACGCCCGCGGAAGGGTTCAAAACGCGGAGCTTTGTCTATGCCCAATTGACGATCGGAACCATCCTGGCCCGCATTGTTATCGCATTTACCTTCATTCGTCCGTACTACCGATACGGAGTTCAGAGTATCTACGAATTTCTGGAGATTCGGTTCGGTCCCTGGACCAGAAACTTAGCGAGCGGCATTTTTCTATTCACCCGGGTACTGGGGATCGGAGTCCGCCTGTATCTTGGGGGGGTCATCATCAAAGTCATTTGGCAGTACCTGTTTCCCGAAATTCAGATCAGTATCTGGATCTATTTTTGGGGGATTCTCTTTGTTACTCTACTGACTACCCTTTACACAGCGATTGGAGGGATAAAAGCGGTCGTCTGGACTGACTTTATCCAAGCAAGCTTAATGGTGGGCTCGATGTCTTTTGCCATCTGGTTGTTAGTAAGGGGGACTCCGGGAGGACTAACTACCATCCGGGAAAAGTTAGGAGGCATCCCACCCTTCTTTCAAACCGGCATCAACTTCAATGAGGGATTCTGGATGGGGTTAAAGAAAGCGCTGGAGGAACCGTACACCCTATTCTCGGCATTCATCGGTTCAACGTTTCTCACAATGGCAACGCACGGGACCGACCAGGATAACGTGCAACGAATGTTAACAGCGAAAGACTTTCGTAAATCCAGACTTTCTTTGATTCTCAGCGGATTGGCCGATTTACCCATAGCGTTTGGCTTTTTGCTGGTAGGAATCCTCCTCTGGGTTCACTACCAGGCAGCGCCAGATCCGCGCTTGCCGGAAACGGATAATGAAATCTTCGCTTACTACATTGTCACCAGCATGCCTGTTGGTGCGCGGGGTCTAATCGTCGCCGGCGTTTTTGCGACAATGATGGGATCAACCTCGGCAGCCTTGAATGCTTTGGCGACGAGTTTTACAAAGGACTTTTTTCTGCCCTACATCGCGCGCGGCGACAGCGGAAGAACGGCCATACATGCTGCGCGAGCGGCTACAATCGTGTTCGGGATAGCGATGATTGTCGTGGCGACCCTCGCGGCCTACGCCGTACTGCGAGATTCAAAACTCACGATCATACCGCTCGCATTGCAAAGCTTTGGTTATGCCTACGGTTCGTTGCTTGCGGTGTTCCTTCTCGGCATGTGGACGCAACGTCGAGGACGCGACGAGGCCAATGTACTGGCGATGATTTGTGGAATCGCCTCAGTGTTAATGTTTTGTAAAGTTAAGTTGCCGGCAATCAATCTGGCCGATCTGCTTTTCCATGGGCGTATCGAGCCGCAAGACTGGGCGTTTGGCGGGTGGTTGCCTGATTGGTGGCCGGTAATAGCGTTCCCGTGGTGGGTCTTTGTTGGATCCATGACCTGTTTCACGATTAGCTTTCTGTTTCCAACTCCTTTGCCCCGGATTGAGGAGGCGGAGCGGCGCGCGCACTGCGGCGATCAAGTAAAATAGTTGAGGAACACGCGGTGGCAGGAACGTCAAGCATAACCTGCGTTAACAGTAGAATTTATTTGGCTCTTTAGAGGGAATTTTTCTTGCTGATATAGCGCGCTGAATCTAAGGTGACCTCCGCTCGACGGGTCAAGGCGGGTACGGGTACGTGTGAATAACTTGTGAATATTATATGTTGAGCAACGTATTCCATCCATTCGAAGTAGGCTGCAATCGTGAGGTGTCAATAAGATGGATCGATCGATTCAGGGCGATTTCAGTTAACCGGCTGTCGACGCAACTATCTGAGTAAGGACAACTTAAGGCGCCAGCGTCTCACGTGGTAAACGATTCCCCCCCATTCGTAACGCCTTTTTCTTCCCTTGGTCCCGGTTGCACGGAGCGATGGCTGTGCCGGGAATCGGATCGGAGGGCGTGTGGATAAATTGTTATGGAAGAGAGCTATCGCAAAATCTGGGATAAAATAGCGTCCGAAATTCAACCACGCGTCAGCGGCGATGCCTTCCAAAGATGGTTTGCGGCTATCGAGCTTGTGCAGGCGGACGAGCTCGGCCTCACGTTTCAAGTCCCGAATACGATTTATCAGCTCTGGATAGAGAGCAATTACATGAGTCTGGTGCAGTCGGCGACTCTTGCTGTGCTCGGAAGCCCAAGAACCATCAACTTTCGGATAGCCGACAGCGGGAAGCCCGGGAGCTTGAGCGACGCGCGGTTAGAGCAGGTCAGCGAGACGCCGCAACCGATTCTCGCGGACCAGGAAGCCGAAGTGGCGACCAACCACGGGATGAACCCGCGGAATACGTTTGATACTTTTGTGGTGGGCCCCAACAACCAGTTTGCGCACGCGGCGGCACTGGCGGTGGCTCAATCACCGGCCAAGACCTACAACCCCCTTTTCATTTATGGTGGGGTGGGTCTTGGCAAGACGCATCTGATGCAGGCCATTGGGCAACAGTCGATAGATCGAAAGAAGAGTTTCAAGGTGATGTATCTATCGAGCGAGAAGTTTACGAACGAGTTTATCGACGCGATTCAACATAATACACTCGTCAAGTTTCGTAAACGTTATCGGCAAGCTGACGTTTTGCTCATCGATGATATCCATTTCCTCGCGGGAAAAGAGCGCTCTCAGGAGGAGTTTTTTCACACCTTCAATACCCTCTTCGACGGTCGTAAACAGATCGTGCTCTCGAGCGATCGACCCGCAAGCGAGATAGCCAACCTCGAGCAGCGGCTCGTATCGCGCTTCGAATGGGGGCTGACGGCGGAGCTTCAGCCACCCGATATCGAAACCCGCATGGCTATCCTGAAAAAGAAATCGCAGGCTCTTCATGTACATCTTGCGCAGGATGTCCTGGAATTTTTAGCGCAGCGCGTGCGAACCAACGTGCGACGCTTGGAAGGGGCGCTCATGCGCGTCGCTTCGTTCGTTTCCCTCAGTGGACGGGAAATCTCGCGCGAAACCGTGGAACAACTGCTGCGAGATATCCTCCAGGAGGAAGCCAAAAAGACCGTCACCATTGATCAAATACAAAAGAAAGTGGCCGAACATTTCGATGTCCGGCTTGCTGACATGACCAGCAAGCGCCGGCCGGCCAACATCGCCTTTCCTCGACAGGTCGCTATGTACCTTGCTCGGCGCCATACTAAAGCTTCTTTAAACGAAATTGGCGATGCATTCGGCGGGCGAGACCACGGAACGGTCTTGCACGCCTGTAAAACGGTTTCAGGGCGAATGGTTAAGGAAGATCAGGTTCGGCAGCTCATCGTCTTGCTCGATACCCAGCTGGAGCGCTGAGGCGCGGCCAAATTCCCCGCTTCCCTGACCTCCAGCGACTTGCGGAGATTTCCTGCGCATGATTTTATATCCCCTTACACCATGAAATTTAGCGTCAGTAAGGATAAGATGCTCGAAGGCCTTTCGACCGTTCAAAATGTGGTTAGCACCCGCACAACGCTTCCGATCTTATCCAATGTGTTGTTGCAGGCGAGCGACGGCGAGCTTCGGCTGACGACAACAGACCTGGACATGGGTGTCCGTGGTTCTGTGGAAGCTCAAGTTGAGCGAACGGGAGCTACCACTCTCCCTGCTCGGAGACTTTTTTCGATCGTGCGAGAGCTGCCGGCGGCCGAAATCTATTTTGATGTCGACTCCAAAAATCTTGCCTCTATTCGCAGCGGCCCGAGCTATTTCAAAATACTTGGGTTGCCCGAGGAGGAGTTTCCCTCTCTCGCGCGGTTTGATGAGGCTAAAATCTTTACCATCGCCCAAAAGGAGCTAAAAGATGGTCTGAAAAAGACTTCGTATGCGATTTCCACGGATGAAACGCGCTATGTCCTTAACGGTGTTCTCTTTTCCTTTAAGGATAACAAGCTCACGCTGGTAGCGACCGACGGCAGACGCCTGGCATTGGTGGATCTTGAGCTGGAATTTCCGCGAAGCCAGGAGCTGGACATCATCGTCCCCACCAAGGCGGTTACCGAACTGCAGCGATTGGTCCGCGAAGAGGGCGATGCAAAGATTTCGATTGGCGAAAATCAGATGGCCTTTGAATTGAATCGAACGTTGCTTGTCTCGAAGCTGATAGAAGGTAATTACCCCAATTTCCGGCAGGTCATTCCTCCGGAGGCAAAAGAGAGAATAACACTCGAACGGGAGACTTTTTTGACGGCCGTGCGCCGCGTTTCGCTGCTTGCCAGTGAAAAATCGAACTCGGTCAAACTCATTTTCTCCAAAGGCAATATCGATATTGTCGCAAATACCCCGGACGTAGGTGAGGCCAAGGAATCGCTTCCTGTTATGTACAAGGGCCGCGATTTTTCTATCGCATTCAACCCGGAGTTTCTGATGGCGCCGTTGCGGAATCTTTCTACCGACGAAATTTATTTGGATCTGATCGACGAAATGAGTCCGGGTGTGATCAAAATTTCCGGGCCGTTTCTATACGTCTTGATGCCGATGAGGCTCAGTTAGTGCACCGTCTCAGCAACATCATCGTTATACGCGGACGCCGCCGGTGAAGCGGCCTTTCCCATTTCTCTTTACAACCGCGGTTTCTCCGATAATTTCCCCTCTCTCGCTCGCGTGGCGGAATTGGCAGACGCGTACGGCTCAGGACCGTATGGGGAAACCCGTGGAGGTTCGAGTCCTCTCGTGAGCAAGTTCAGGCGATGGAATCCTCCTTTACTCAGCAGGAGCCGACGACGATTCAGCATCTCTTTGCGCAGATTGCCGATCGGTATGACCTGGCAAACACCTTGTTGAGTTTGGGATTCGATTCCTGGTGGCGCGCCTACGTCAGCGCTAGAATTCTCAAGTGGGCTCCTCACGACGTGCTGGATCTCGCGACTGGAAGCGGAGTTCTCGCTGAGGCAATAGTAAAGCGAATCCCGGCAGCTCGTGTCGTTGGAGCTGATTTTTGCGCGCCGATGCTTGCTGTCGCCAGTCGCCGCGGTATCAGGGAGTTGGTCGTCGCGGACGGCTTGGCATTGCCATTTATCGCAGAGCGATTTGATGTCGTGACCATTGCTTTTGGCTTGCGAAACATGGCTTCTTACGAAAAGGCTCTCTCCGAAGTGCGCCGAGTGCTTCGTACAGGCGGACGCATCGTGGTGCTTGACTTTTCTCTCCCGGGTCCGCCTCTTTTGTCCATCTACCGCTTTTATCTTCATCATCTTTTGCCGCTATTTGCAGGCTGGCTTACCGGCGAACCCGAGGCCTATCGGTATTTCAGCCAAAGCGTAGAAAGCTTTCCCAAGGGCGAGGCAATGCTCGAACTATTACGTACCTCCGACTTCGCAAATTGCGGGGCAAAACGGCTGACGCTGGGTATCGTAACCGTTTACGTGGGACAGAAGGCTTAGCATTCTCCCGAGACGTTAGAAATGCTTCAGCGAACCAGCGACGCACTTAAGCGCTTAAACTGTTCATCGTCGACCAGGAAAGTCCCTGTCTGCTCCGTGCTCGTGCCGTAATGTTGGTTCTCAGGATTTGTGCCGTCGAACCTGAGCTCTGTCTCTCGATTGCCTTCGCCTGATTGATAACGGAACTTCACTACGAGCGAAGAAGCATTGAGGCTTTGCTCCGGCGGAGAATTCCCAACCCAAGCCGTAGCACGCAAACTGGCCAAGGTATTCAGGAAAGATTGGACTTTGCCTTCATCTTGCTGAGCTCCGGCGCCCTTGATTACCCATTTCCCATTGTTACCTCTGACGAGGTCAATCGCTTCTTTCCCTGGTTTCTCAATGTGAACGCTTTCCAGTTCGTCGCGCCGAAGCTCGAAAATATCGAGCGTTCGAAAGTTAATCTCATTGGTAGGCAAATCATTCACAAACTGGTCTGGTACTGAGAAGATATACGGCTCCTGTTCGAGCCGCCCGTAGGTGAGGCCGCCTTCTGAATTGCCAAATGCCAGCGTCGTTAAAACGGTTTCGCCTGCACTTTCTTCTGCAGTGTTCTCCGACGAGTACGAGCTGAATGTGATTTTAAATTTCGGCCGATCCAAACCGTATTTGCTCAAGTCGATGGCAGTATCTGACACGAAATTCGCAATATCACCTTCATTTAGCGTTTGGATGAGTGCAGTAATGTAGTGGGCATTCGCAAGGGATTGAGTTGGGTTTAGGATCCGCCATCGGTTTTCCTGCCTCCCGAGGACGAGACTTGGTTGATCCGGTTTCTCGATTGTCACGCGATCGATATAGTCCGTATTTAGGCGGGTTATCTTCCGGTCGCGCAGATCGTTCGGCGTGATATCGAAAAGAGTGGCAAATTCTTTTCGTACCTCGACGACGCAATTGCGCTGCGGAAGTTGGGCGTAAATGAGGTCCGGATGCGACGGAACGGAATTGCCTACCAGAATCTCTACTTTATCCTTTTCCCCGCCAAACAGTGTCACCGCCCGCAAAGGTGAATCGACGCCGAAAGGTGCAGTACCACCTTTTTCGTCTGCAACGAACTGAGCAATCTGCGTCTGATTCATCTTCGTGAGCAAATCAACAACCGCGTCGTTACTCGCACGCGCTTTGATCGGACGCTGAAGGAGCCAGTTATCCTGCTCTCGAGAGAGCTCAATCTCTCCGCCGTTGACCCGAAAAATTGCTCGATTAATCAGAGTTGTCAGAAATGGCGTCATGCGATGATCGCGAAAGTCCTCCGCCTTTTTCGAGACGATATTTTTCAGATCATTACTTACAACATACACGGCATCATCGTCTCCGACTCGCAAGTAACACTTGCCGCGTACCGCCGTGTCTTGGCCAAATTGAAATTCGCCGGGCATTCTTTTGCCGTCCAGGCGAAGTCGCAATCTCGGCTTGCTCAAACCGAAGTCCTTCAACAGCCCTCTCTTTTTCTCGCCCTTGCCGAGGCCCGCAATCGTATCATCAGACTGCAGCGACTCTAGCGCGTCCAGAAGCTGGTCGACAACGCTGATATCGGCGTCGTCTTTCCACGGAGCGACCATTTTCCAATCATCGCCATCCGCCCTCAAGCGAACAGTTTCTTCCCCATTTTGAATGGTAAACCCCCGAATATCATTTTGATTGGCTTGCCCGATGTGAGCTGCTCGTTCCTGTCGCTCCCGAGTGCTTTGCGAACAACGGTCTAGTCCGAAAATAAATCCGCCAAGTGCAATGGCGACGGCGAGAAGAGCCAGAGTGGTCCGCAGCTTCATCTGCTTCTAGCGGCGTCGCACGATCCAGACCAGGCACCCCAACAATGCCATAAACAGCGGCACTCCTGCGACCGTGAGAAGGACGATCTGGTTCATCTGCGCTTCTGAAAGATTAAGCATGAATATTCCAGGCGCCTTCGGAGCAATCCCAAGAAGCTGATCTCGATCCGCAAGCCAGTTTATGCTCAAAAGGATAAAATCCACATTAGGCGCCGATTGCCTTAAAGCTTCATCCCGAAGGAAATCGGCGTTTCCAATAATGATCATACGCGATGAAGACCGCAACTGCACTCGAGTGTCTCTGATCGAACCCTTTTCGAGAGCGATACCGAAATAGAGCGGAGGAGGCAAATCAACGCCCTGCTCGTATGCCGGCATGTTCTGCGAGTTGAGAACGTCCGCTCTATCTCCCCAATAGTTCGCAACGGCAGGCGTGAGCATTTTCGTCCCTGTCAAGCCGCTCTTGGCTGCTTTCGAGTCGTCGATAGCCAGAGACCGCGTGCCACCCGGAAAAAAACCAGTTGCCTGGCTTAGTGGGCGCAGGAACCCGGTCTCGGGAAGAAATTGCGCGTACACATCCAAGGTAACCGACTGCTCTTCGATCCCGGTCTTGAACTGGGTAACGATCAAATCCTGGTCCGCGCGAACTCCGAATTCGCTTAGAAATTGGTCGAGCTTCGGAGTATTTACCTTCGGGTCCAGAGCGATCAGCAGACGACCCTGTTCGTTCCAGTAAGTCCGCAAGAGAGCCAAATCGCGGTCGCCAAGGTCGTACTTGGGACCAACAAGAATAACGGCTGCATAATCAGTCGGGATTTTCTCCAGGTTAGCGAAAACCAGCGATTCAAGCTTAATATTTTGCCGTTGAACGAAATCGGTAAATCGGACCGGTCGCTCGCTGTTGCGTAAATCTGGTTCCCCTTGTCCGGTGACATATCCGATTCTGGTGCCGGTGTTCTCCACCAGCTGAATCAGAGCGCTCGTAATCAACTGTTCACCGCTGAAAGCTTTAACTTGTGGTCTGTCGCCAAACATGCCGGGGGGATCGTATTCCGCCATATCGGCCACGCGCAAAATTTTGGTGCGGCCCTGATAGTCGAGAACTGCCAGGTTTTCTTCGGAACCAAAATTATATTTGACCTGAAGTTCCCGCGCCCGGGTCAGATTGCGGTACGGATCTACCATCTCGACCTGAACCTTTCTGCGACCCGCAGCTTCGTATTCTTTCAGCAAATTTTGGACGTCTCCA
>Ga0210408_10004982_pt1 | contig 11752 bp, 6 predicted proteins | sample IncBWH4MmetaG_FD_155471 | JGI IMG/M metagenome (GOLD analysis project Ga0210408, IMG submission 155471) | Forest soil microbial communities from Barre Woods Harvard Forest LTER site, Petersham, Massachusetts, United States - Inc-BW-H-4-M | ecosystem: Environmental > Terrestrial > Soil >... | reverse complement strand
GCGAGGAATTCCGACTTCGCCTGGTTCGCCTCCTCGGCGCGGTCCTTCTGCTCGGCGTATTTCTCGGCGAGATAGGCGAGCTGCTCGGTCTGGCGCTCGAGCGCGTGTTGGGACGAGCGCAGGTCGGCGACCGTCGCCATCAGCCGCCGCTCGCTCTCGAGCAGCTTCTCCTCGTGCCGTTTGAGCGGAGTGATGTCGGTACCCACCGAGACGAACCCGCCGTCCTTGGTGCGCCGCTCGGAAATATGCAGCCAGCGCCCGTCCTCGAGCTGCGCCTCGAAAGTGCGCGCGTGCTCGCCGCGCCGCTCGCCGTTCGACTGGGTGCGGATCACCGGCTTGGCACCCGCCGCGACCACCGCCTCGTAGCGCGTGCCCGGCTTGACCGCCTCGTCGGTGAGCCCGTGCAGGCTCTGGAATTTCGAATTGCACAGCACCAGGCGGTTGTCGGCGTCCCACACCACGAAAGCTTCCGAGATCGACTCGATCGCGTCGCGTAGGCGCATGTCGGCGGCTTCGGACTTCGCGGCGAGGCTGATCTGCTCGGTTACGTCGATGGCGATGCCGATCACGTGGGCGGCGGCCTCGCCCGGCTGGCGCACCAGTTCGCAGCGCGCGCGCAGCCACACCCATTCGCCCGAGGCGTGGCGCATGCGGAAGGCGCGGTCGATCGAGCGGGTGGTGGCGTCGGCAAGCTGTGCCGCGAGTTCGTAAAGCTTCACGTCGGCCGGGTGCACGAGCGCGCTCACCTCGCCGAAGGTAAGGAGATCGTCGCGCGGCGGCAGGCCGAGGATGTCGAACATCGAGTGCGACCAGAAAATCCGCCCGCGCGCGAGGTCCCAGTCCCACAGGCCGCAGCGGCCGCGGTTGAGTGCGGTGTCGATGCGCCCGCGCACGGTATCGTAGATGAGATCGGCTTCGCGCGCGCGTGTCGACTGCCAGTGGAAGGCGAAGCCGAGGATCAGCAGCACGAAGCCGGTGGTGGTGAAGAGGGTGACGGTGAGCACGGTGTCGGAGCGCCACACGGCGAGCGCCTGATCGCGCGGCTCCATCGCGACGATGCGGCCGTGCGGAGCGTGCAGCGCGTACAAGGCGGCAAGCCAGCGCGCGCCGTCCGGCCGCGCCGCCTCGGCGATATCAGTTTGCGCGTCGATCGCAACGGGAAGCTCGACGTGACCGAGCACGGTCGAGAGCGGCACGCCGGTCGGCGTGCTGCGCGCCGGCGCGGAGGCGATCACGATGCCGGCGGCGTCGGTCATGACGATGATGCGGCCGAGCGCGGTCGCGCGCGGGGGCAGCGCACGGATGAGCGCGCCCTCGACGCCGTCGCCTTTGAGATCGTTTTCGTCCGCGGCCGTGTTGAGCCGGTCGGCGATGATGCCGGCGATCGCCTCGATGTCTTCATAGGCCGTGGCGAGCGCCTGGCGATGGCGGTCGTGCACCTGGATGATGGCGCCGATGCCGACGCTGAGCAGGAAGGCGATGATCAGCGCCGGCACCGCGCGGCGCAACGCCGGCTCGGCGAGAAGAAGACGCCGGTAAGCCGGCCGTGCAACCGATTGGGCAAGTCCCTTGATGGAATCAGGACGTGCGGACGCGTGCGCTGCTTCGGCGCGCGCCATCACCGGCCTCCTCGGAAAGTCGTCCCCTGCGATCCGGGCTCGATGTGCCGCATCTACCCGAATCACTTTCATAAGAATCGAAACGGCGCGGTTTGTCGAGAGTCGAGGAATCGAGAAGAGGGCTGAAGGCAAAAATTTTTTGTCGTAGGGTGGGCTAAGCCCGCCGAAGCCTTTGGCCCCCGCGAAAGCGGGGGGCGCGGCGCGAAGGAGGGCGTGCCCACCAGATTGTTGTTTGGTATGGAATAATGGTGGGCACGGCCGCTGCGCGGCCTTAGCCCACCTTACGGCCGCGAGGCCGGCGTCCCCAATATCAAATAGAATCCAACCGTGAACGAACAGGAATCAAATTAGGAACGTCACGCTTCCCCGAGCGCGCGGCGGACGATATCGGAGACGTCGCGCGAGAGGTTTTCCGTTGCGGCGACGCGGCGCAAGGCCTCTTCGGCGCGGGCGCGGCGGCCTGGTTCAAGCGCGCGCCAGCTCTTGAAGGCCGAGAGCAGCCGCGCCGCCACCTGCGGGTTTTTCGGATCGAGCGCCAGCACGGCGTCGGCGAGGAAGGCGTAGCCGGCGCCGTCCGGCCGGTTGAACTGGGTTTGGTTCAATTGCGCGAAAGCGCCGATGAGCGCGCGCAGCCGGTTGGGATTGGCGAAGGAGAACGCCGGGTGTTCGGTGAGCTTGCGCACCCGGTCGAGCGTCGCGGGCTCCGGGATCGCCGCCTGCAGGGCGAACCACTTGTCGATCACCAGCGGATCGCCCTGGTAACGGCGATAAAAATCATCGAGTGCCGCGGCGCGTTCCGGCCGGTCGTGCAGGGACAGCGTGACGAGCGCCGCCATCTCATCAGTCATGTTGTCAGCTGTCTCAAATTGGTTCGCCGCGAGCGCAATGCCTTCGTCGCCGCCGTCCGCCGCGAGAAGATCGAGGCTCACGTTCTTGAGCGCGCGCCGCCCGGCGCTCGCGGCATCGGGACTGTAGGGCGCGTTGTCGCTCATGCTCCGGTGCATCGCGGCAAGCACGTCGTGCAGCGCGCCGCCGATCTTGACCCGCAGCCCCCTGCGCGCCGCGAGCACCGCGTCGGGATCCACGTCGCGGCCGATGTCGCGCGCGATGTCGGCTTCCGACGGCAGGCTGAGGGCCTGCGCCGCGAACGCGGGCTCGAGGTTTGGATCGGCGAGGATCGCCGCGAGAGCGTCGATGAGGCCGCGGTCTCCTTGCGCCTTGCCGGCGCGGCCCGTCGCGGCCTCGATGAGCAGGCCGGTCGCGAGCGACTGCACCGCCTGCCAGCGATTGAACGGATCGGAATCATGCGCGGCGAGGAACTTGAGATCGTCGGCGCCCGCGTTGACCGAAACTTTGATCGGCGCCGCGAAGCCGCGGTTGAGCGAGAGCGCCGGCCGCTCGGCGATGCCGGTGAAGGTGAAGCTCTCCGCCGGCTGGGAAAGGGTGAGCACGCCGCGCTCGAGGCGCCCGCCGTCCTCGCGCGTCAGCGGCAGGTCGCGCCCGTCCGGCCCGACGAGGCCGAGCGTGAGCGGGATCGTCATCGGCTCCTTGACCGGCTGGCCCGGGGTCGGCGGCACCGTCTGCGCCACGTCGAGGCGGAAGGTTTTGCTCTTGCGGTCGAAACGTCCGGTCACCGCGAGCTCCGGCGTTCCGGCTTGAGAATACCAGCGCATGAATTGTGAAAGATCGGCGCTATTGGCGTCGGCGAAACAGGCGATGAAATCCTCGACCGTCGCCGCGTGGCCGTCGTAGCGCGCGAAATAAAGGTCCATGCCGCGGCGAAAGCCCTCGCGGCCGAGCAGCACGCCGAGCATGCGCACGACTTCGGCGCCCTTTTCGTAGACCGTCGAAGTGTAGAAGTTGTTGATCTCGTGATAGAGCGCCGGCCGCACCGGGTGGGCGAGGGGGCCCGCGTCTTCGACGAACTGATTGGCGCGCAGCCCGCGCACGTCGCCGATGCGCTCGACCGGCCGCGAGCGCTGGTCGGCGGAGAACTCCTGGTCGCGAAAAACGGTGAGGCCTTCCTTCAGGCTGAGCTGGAACCAGTCGCGGCAGGTGATGCGGTCGCCGGTCCAGTTGTGAAAATATTCATGCGCGATCACCGCCTCGATGCTGGCGTAGTCGGCGTCGGTCGCCGTTTCCGGACTCGCCAGCACGTATTTGTCGTTGAAAATGTTGAGGCCCTTGTTCTCCATCGCGCCCATGTTGAAGTCGGACACCGCGACGATCATGAAAATATCGAGATCGTATTCGCGGCCGAATTTTTCTTCGTCCCAGCGCATGGCGCGCTTGAGGCTGTCGAGGGCGTAGCCGCAGCGGTCCTCCTTGCCGGGTTCGACGTAGATGCGCAGTTCGACATCGCGGCCGGACATCGTTTTGAAGCTGTCGGTGACGCAGCCGAGCTTGCCGCCGACGAGCGCGAACAGATAGCTCGGCTTGGGGAAGGGGTCGTGCCAGAGCGCGAAATGGCGGTTGGTGCCGGCGACCGCGCCGCCGCGCACGAAGTTGCCGTTGGCAAGCAGCACCGGCGCCTCGTCGTTCTCGGCCTCGACGCGGGTCGTGTAGACGGCCATCACGTCGGGCCGGTCGGGGAAATAGGTGATGCGGCGAAAGCCTTCGGCCTCGCACTGGGTGCAATAAGTGCCACTCGAGCGGTAAAGGCCCATCAGCTGGGTGTTGGCCGAGGGATCGACCAGCGTTTCGATGTCGAGCGTGAGCGGCCCCGCCGGCACCGAAAGCGTGAGGCGGTCGGGCGTCGCCGTGTAGCGATCGGGTGCGAGCGGCGCGCCGTCGAGCCCGAGTGACTTCAGCGTGAGGCCGTCGCCGTCGAGCACCAGCGGCGCGCCGGGCGTTCCTTTCGGATTCGGTTCGAGCGCGAGGCGCGCGCGCACCCGTGTCGCCGTCGGGTGCAGCGACACGTCGAGGTCGACGGTCTTCACCAGCCAGTCGGGCGGCCGGTAATCCTCGAGCCGGACGGGGCGGGGCTCTTCCGTGCGCATGTTTTTCTTTCTTATCCCTCCCCCGCGAAGCGGGGGAGGGTCGGCCGGCGAAGCCGGCCGGGGTGGGGGTTCTTGAAAAACGCGCGGGCACGCGCCTTCGGCGCTTAGTTAGCCCACCCTACGAATCCCCGCTTTCGCGGGGCATGACGAGGTAGAGATTGGTCGGGCTGATATAGTCGGTCGTCACCGGTCGCGAAAGCCGAGCGATGCCCCACATGCACGCCATGGTGCTCGAGCGCGCGGGCGCGCCGCTCGTCATGCACGAACGTGCGGTGCCGATGCCCGGGCCGGGCGAGGTGCTCATCGAGACCGCCGCCTGCGGGGTGTGCCGCACGGATTTGCACGTGGTCGACGGCGAACTGCCCGATCCCGCGCTCCCCCTCGTGCCGGGTCACGAGATCGTTGGCCGCGTGGTGGCGATAGGGTCAGGTGTCGCCGGCCTCGCGCTGGGCGAGCGCGTCGGTGTGCCGTGGCTCGGCTTTACTTGTGGGGTCTGTCCCTACTGCCGCGCCGAGCGCGAGAACCTGTGCGATAGCCCGCGTTTCACCGGCTACACCCGCGACGGCGGCTATGCGACCCACACGATCGCCGACGCGCGCTACTGTTTTGCGTTGCCGGCCGCGGCCGATCCGGTTGCGCTCGCGCCGCTGTTGTGCGCGGGACTGATCGGCTGGCGCAGCTACCGCATGACAGGACCGGGCCAAGCGCTCGGCATCTACGGCTTTGGCGCCGCCGCCCATATCCTCGCCCAAGTCGCCGTCTGGCAGGGCCGGCGCGTCCACGCCTTCACCCGGCCGGGCGACGAGGCCGCGCAAGCGTTCGCGCGCCGGCTCGGTGCGGTCTGGGCCGGCGGCTCCGATGCGAACCCGCCCGAGCCGCTCGACGCGGCGATCATTTTCGCTCCGGTCGGCGCGCTCGTTCCCGCGGCACTCGCTGCAGTGAAGAAGGGCGGGCGCGTCGTGTGCGGCGGCATCCACATGTCGGACATTCCGCGCTTTCCTTATCGCCTGCTGTGGGAGGAGCGCGAACTCGTCTCGGTCGCCAACCTCACCCGCGCCGACGCCCGCGAGTTTTTGACGATCGCCCCGCAGGCCGGCGTGAAGACCGAGACCGTCCCGTATCCGCTCGCCCAGGCGAACGAGGCGCTCGCGGATTTACGCGAGGGGAGGCTGCAGGGGGCGGCGGTGCTGGTGCCGTAATCCCTCCCCCGCGAAGCGGGGGAGGGTGGCGACGCCCGCGCAAGCGGGCGGAGCCGGGTGGGGGCCAATGCAGCAAACAAGCCCCCACCCGCCCGCCTTCGCTGCGCTACGGCGGGCGACCTCCCCCGCAAGCGGGGGAGGTATGAGTCACTACTTCGGCTCCGCATGCCCAATCACCCGCTTGATGCTCGGCCACCTCCGGCGCAGGCCCCGCTCCACCTCGTCGACCTTCTCGTGCACCTCGTACACGGTGAGCGAAGGATCGACCTGGCAGTGGAAATTGACGATTTCGCCCTCGGCGGTTTCGCGCACCCGCACGTCGTGCACTTCGCCGATAAGGCCGATCTCGCCGGCGATCTGCGCAAGCGCCGCGCTCACCTCGGCGATGCGTTCGCCCGCCGTGTCGCGGCCGGCAGCGCGGTCGGTCTGCAACGGCTCGATGTGGGTTTCGACCTCGACCTCGGGGCCAAGCTCGGCGCGCACCGCCTGCTCGAGACCGCTTGCCACCTCGTGCGCCGCATTGAGCCCGAGCGCGCCATCGACTTCGAGGTCGAGCGATACGGCAAGCTTCCCGCCAATCGCGTGCACCGTGACGTGGTGCACGGCGAGCGCGCGGTTGCGCGCGATCACCATGATGCGCTCGAGCACGGTCTCGTCGCTGAGCGCCCGCGGGTTCGTCGTGATGGTCGCCTCGGCGTTGGGCAGCTCGGCGCGGATCGCGCGTGCGACCTCCTCCTTGATCGCGGTGACGCGGTCGAGCGGCAGCGTGCGGCTGATGGCGAGCGCCACGTCGACGAACAAATTCGGGCCGACCGGGCGTGCGCGCACCCGCTCGATCGCAACCACGCCGGACACGCGCCGGGCGATCGCCGCGATGCGCTCGGCGATGCCTTCCGGCGCGGTGTCGGTGAGGGTGTCGACGGTGCGCCGGCCGAGGCGCCAGCCGGCAAGGCACACGAAAGCCGCGACCACGACCGCAGCGGCGCTGTCGGCCCAGGGGAGGCCCGCGGCGACCCCGGCCAGCCCGACGAGCACCGCCAGCGAGGACCACATGTCGGAGCGGAAGTGCAGGGCGTCCGCTTCCAGCGCCTCGCTCGAAGTCTCGCCCGCCACCCGATAGAGCAGACGCGAGCGGAAGAAATCGACGCCGACCGAAATCGCGATCACCAGGAAGGCGGCGACGGTTGCTGTCACCGCGTGCTCGCGCGCGCCCATGAGCCGCCGTACCGCCTCGACGATGACAGCGACCGAGAGCACGAATAGAAGCCCGGTCTCGATCAGCGCCGCCACGCTCTCGACCTTGCCGTGGCCGTAGTGGTGCTCGGCGTCCGCCGGCTTGCCGGAAATGCGGATGGCGAAATACGTCATCGACGTGGCGGCAAGGTCGATGAGCGAATGGGCGGCTTCCGAGAGGATCGCCAGCGAACCCGAGGCGAGCCCGACCACCGCCTTGGCGAGGGTGAGCCCGGCCGACACCGCGACCGACCCGAGCGCGACCCGTTCCTTCACGTCCTGCATCGGCCGCCTCCGCCCGGCGCGGGGTAGCCGGGCGGGCAGGGGCGGTCAATGATTGGTAGCGCGCGCGCTCACCACCCCAGCAACGTCGCCAGCGCGGCCGCGGCCTGCTCGAGCCGGACGTAGGCGGCCACATACGGCACCGTCAAAAACAGCGAAGAGAACAGCGCGAATATCAGAAATGTCACGAACTCGCGCGGCGTGTGCCCCTCGCGCCGCAGAAAGTCGGCGCGCAGCTTGGGATCGTACCAAAGCTCGTCGCGGGCGCGCCGGACGGTGCGCGCTGCGCCCCACAGGATGATGCGATCAGACAAGAGCGCCGTACCGAAGCAGGTGGCGAGGAAAATAGCGGCACCGGCGAGATTGCGTGGGTCGGCGAGCTCGTCGGCGTCGATCATCAGCACGCCCGCCGCCGTCAGAATTCCCATCGTCGCGAACGCGAGGCCGGAGTGGTGGTAGTAATAGGCCCAGAGCGGCGGTAGCGGCAAAGCGAAAATATCGAACCGCCAAGCGGGGCGCCGCCGCCGCCGGAACCTTTCGTGGACGCGCAAGTATTTGCGCGTACCCGCAAACAGGACACGTGCATCGCTGTCGGGAAGCCGCGGGCGCCGGTCGCTCCGCCAATCGTCCTCCTCCTGGCCGATCAGACAGAAAGCGGCGGCGTCGCGCGGTCCGAGAATCGTGTGAATGAGTTTGTCGTCGCGCAGCCAGCCGAACGCCGCCTCGCCGTGGGCAAAAATAGCGCGCACCTGCTGCACGGCGACGCGATTGAACCGGCCGTTCGGCAAACGCAGGTCGCGGCCGGCCCCCTCGATGAATGCCGCTTCGACTTCCTGGCGTGGTGCGCGCGGAAGCGTCGCGCTCTCCTCGATAAGGCGCGCCAGTTCCGTGTCGGGCACGTCGGCCGACGACAACAGGCGCCGTGCCTGGGCCGCAATTTTCTTGGCCAGGACCCAATGGCGCTCGCTGGCCGTGAGCGAAAAGCCATCATGCGCCGAGGGCGCGCCTTCGCCGCTCCCGTCGCCGACGACAATGCGGGGAATCAACGACGCGGACGCCGATCGCGTCTCCGGTTCGCCCATCTCTCTGATGACGATCGGCGGCACGTCGGTTTCGGTCGGGCCTGCCGCTTCCGGCGGCGGGTCGGCGCGAGCGCCGTCGATAGCGTCGGCGACCGCAGGCACGGGCGCACCTTCGTGCTCCTGTTCCGTGTCCTCTTCCTCCCATGACGACCCCTCGGCGATCGCCGCGGCTTCGTTGAGCGCCGTGTCGCGCGCCTGTACCAGGCGCTGAAAGCCTTCGGGATCCTCATCCGGCCGCGTGAGTTTGAGTTTGCGCGCGTAGGCGCGGCGGATCACGGCGACGTCCGCGGTCGGTGCGATGCCGAGAAGCGTCCACGCACTCATGGCCGGTCATGTGAGCCGGAACGTCAGGCGCTCGAGCTTGTCGAGCGCGGCGGCGAACTCGCTGCGCGCGCGCTCGATCTCGTGACCGCGGCCGATGTCGTGTTCGAAACTGGCAATGAGTCGCGACAGGTGCTCGCGATCCTCGGCCAGCAATTCCTCGTAGAGCGCCTCGGCGCGGGAGAGGAGCGCGCGGTTCGCCGCCTGGTCGCGCGGCGCAATCTTGATCTCGGCGAGCGCCGCAAAGCGCTGCTCGATCTCGCTCTGCGGAAGGTTCGAGGCGTTGCGAAAAATGCGCCGCTCGCGCCTGCCCGTCGACTTCGCCGTCACCTCGGTCTCGAGCGCGCCGTTGATGTCGTAGGTGAAGCGGACCTCGATGCTCTCCTTGCCGGCGGGCGCCGGCGGCACCGCAATGTCGAGCTCGCCGAGCAGGATATTTCCTTCCGGCCGCAGGCTCTCTCCCTGATAAACGGTGACGCGGACGCTGCGTTGGTTGTCGTTTATCGTGGTGAGCGTCTGCGCGCGGCTGATCGGCACCGGCGAGTTGCGCTCGATGATCGGCAGCACCACGACGGTTTCGTCGCGCGTCCGCGCGTTCTGCGTCACGCCGGTGCCGAGCGTGAACGGGCACACGTCGGTCATCACCACGTCTTCGAGCGCGGCGTCGCGCTCCTTCAGTCCGGCCTGCACCGCGGCGCCGAGCGCCACCACCGTGTCGGGATCGACCTGCACGAGGGGCAATTGGGTGAAAAGTCGGGCGACGAGGCTGCGGATCATTGGCATGCGCGTTGCGCCGCCGACGAGCACGACGGCGTCGATGTCGGCGAGGCGTTTCTTGGAATCGTGGATGGCGCGCTCGAGGGGCGCGCGGATGCGTTGCAGCAGTGGCCGCGACGCCTCTTCGAATTTGCTGCGATCGAGCCGGCCGGTGATGGCCTTTCCGCCGATCAGAATCTCATATTCGGTTTGTTGGGCGCTGCTGAGCGCGTGCTTGATCGCCTCGCAGGCGCGCAGCACGCGGGCAAGGTCGCTGCGGGGGAGATCATCGAGGACAATGCGGTGCTGCTCGGCGAGCGTGTCGGCAAGGCCGCGCGTAAAATCATCACCGCCCAGGAAGGTGTCGCCGGCGGTGGAGCGCACCTCCATGACGCCCTCGTAACTGTCGAGAAGCGACACATCGAAGGTACCGCCCCCGAGGTCGAACACGAGGAAAAGTCCTTCCTTGCGGGTCTGCAGGCCGTAGGCCAGCGCCGCCGCGGTCGGCTCGTTGACCAGCCGTTCGACCTTAAGGCCGGCAAGTCGGGCGGCATCGAGCGTCGCCTTGCGCTGGACATCATTGAAATAGGCGGGCACCGAAATCACTGCCTCGCGGACTTCGCAACCGAGGTTGCTCTCCGCGTCGGCCTTGAGACCTTTGAGGACGAACGCCGACAATTCCTCCGGACGGAACACGTGGCCGCGCCCCAGCCGCGTCTCGCGTGTCGTGCCCATCCAGCGTTTGAACGACGCGACGGTGCGTTCTGGGTGCGTAACCAGCCGGTTACGCGCTCCTTGGCCCACCAGGATCGCGTTGTCGTCGTCGAGCCCGACCACCGAGGGCGTGAGATTCTCGCCCAGCGCGTTGGCGATCAGGCGCGGCCCGGCATCGGTCCACTCCGCGACCGCCGAATTGGTCGTACCAAGATCGATTCCGATCAGCACCAAAACGGCCCCCGACTTCGTACCGCCGGACAGCGAATTGCGCCGTGCGGACGCCTGACGGTTCTATTCCGCCCGTCGGCCCGCAGTCCACCGCCCACCGGCTATCGCGCTCGCGCGCGGCAAGGTTAGAGTCCCGATGTGATTCTCATAAATCGAGGGAGACCAGTGATGCGAGGACTGACGGCGGGGCTAATCGGAGCGGGGCTGCTTCTGGCAACGGCGGCATCGACGGCGCTGGCGGCGCCGCCGCCGTTCTGCCGCGGCTATGCCAGCGCGGCGCTCAATCAGGTGCGGGTGGCGCTGGCGATCCCGCGCTGCCGGGCCGGCCTGGAAGGGGCGCGCTGGTCATCTGATTTCCGCGTCCATTACGACTGGTGCCTTGGGGCCACCCCCGGCGCGGCCGCGGAAGAGCGCGAGGCCCGCACCATCCACATCCGCCGCTGTCGCGGCTTCTGACGGACATCGCTCGGCAGATCCCGGATGACGGAGGCTCGCTGCACTCCGACCTGATCTCCGACATCCCTCCATTTTCGCGCGCAGGGATTAGCGCCGGCGCGCATTAGAAAGGGGCTGAACCGGGCGTCCCCTTCACTCCCGCCCGGGGAAGCGGAGCGGTCCCGGTGCACCAAGGTCGCCCCTGTGCACCGGGACTTGCGTTTAAGGGGGGCGAAGAGCGAATAGCGAGTGGGGCCCCTTGCCAGCGGCCGAAACTTCATCCTTTGCTTTCTAACTATTCGCTATTCGCCACTCGCTATTCGCTTTTCCCTTTTCCCTGCCCAAAACGACGAGGCCGCCCTGCGGCGGCCTCGGAGATCACGCGTAACGCGGCAAATGCGCGCTCAGCAGGGTGCGCACCAGCACCGCCATCCCCTCGGTCCGCACACCCAATGCCTGCCCGGGGGGCAGCGGGGGCCCCAGCGGCCGCCGCAGGCGGCTTTCTCGATCGGCGTGAAATTCTGCGCCGCGCCGTTGAGCTGCGCGCTTCCGCGCCAGGTCTGCGCCTGGGCGCCTATGGCAAGGCCGGCAAGAAGAATGGTCGCAGCAATGGCGGTTGATAGTTTGCGCATATGGTCCTCCGTGATGTGTCGTCCCGAGAGCACGATCCCGAAAGATCATGCTCCAACCGATAGACTCAGCGCCGTCAGCCTAATGACGCCCGGCCGATGCGGCAATCGCGGGTTCCGGTTGCACGGCCGCAATATCACCCTGGAGCGACGCCGCGGTGACGATTTCCGGGGCCCCTGGCCGCGCAAAAACCACATTGCGCCCGCGATGATGGGGCGAAGCTCACTCGATGGGGGACAAGGATGCGAGCC
>Ga0210408_10004981_pt1 | contig 11753 bp, 12 predicted proteins | sample IncBWH4MmetaG_FD_155471 | JGI IMG/M metagenome (GOLD analysis project Ga0210408, IMG submission 155471) | Forest soil microbial communities from Barre Woods Harvard Forest LTER site, Petersham, Massachusetts, United States - Inc-BW-H-4-M | ecosystem: Environmental > Terrestrial > Soil >... | reverse complement strand
GGATGAGCGCGGTGTTCTCGCTCCGATGCCGATCGGTTCGCGCGCGCTCGACATTCTCGGCGTGCTGGTTGAGCGGCCAGGGGATCTCGTATCGAGAGCCGAAATCATGGAGGCCGTCTGGCCGGGTACGGCAGTCGAAGATAGCAATCTGAACGTGCAAGTCGCGGCGCTGCGCCGCATGCTCGATCAGAACCGGGGGCAGGGCAGCTGCATCCAGACGGTACCCGGACGGGGTTACCGCTTTGTCGCGCCGGTGACACGGATCGAGCCCGCGGCCCCACCGATATCTCTTCCGCCGTCGGGCAATGGCAGCGGCGGGCCCACCGCAGGGAATGGGGAAGCGCAAGGTCCAGGCGCGCCGGGGCAGCCCGGCAGCATGCCTGCCGCAGCCACGTCGCGGGACGGCCATCGGCTTTGGGGCGGCATCATGGCTGCGGTCATCGGCGCTCTGTGCCTCGTCGCCGCCGTGATCACGGTCTTGAATTGGCGCTCACTCTGGCCCAGAGATGCCCACCAGGCGCCACGCCTGTCGATCGTCGTGCTGCCGTTCGCCAATCTCAGCGGCAAGCGGGAGCAGCAATATTTTGCCGACGGGATCACTGACGATCTAACGACCGATCTGTCGCGGGTCGCAAACATGTTCGTGATCTCGCGCAACACGGCGTTTACCTATCGGAACAAACCGGTCGACGCGAAGCACATCGGCCGCGAGTTGGGCGTCCGTTATGTCCTCGAAGGAAGCGTCCGTCGGTCAGGCGACCAGGTCCGCGTCAACGCGCAGCTGATCGATGCCGAGACCGACGCGCATATGTGGGCGGAGCGTTTCGACCGCGACACGGGCGATCTGTTCACCCTGCAAAACGAGATCACGAGCCGGATCGCCGTTGCGCTCAACGTTGAGCTGATCGCAGCGGAGGCTGCTCGGCCGTCCGATCAGCCGGATGCCTTGGACTACATTCTCCGGGGGCGCGCGGCGTGGGCGAAGGCGCCGACGCGTGACAATTACCGAGAGGTGATCGACCTGTTTGAGCGCGCATTGACGCTCGACCCGCGCTCCGTTGAAGCACAGAGCCTGTTGGCGACGGTACTGGCGAACCGCGTGCTCGATTACATGAGCGATTCGACGGCAGCCGACATCGAAAGGTCGGATGGGCTGATAGGGCAAGCCTTGGCGGCGCTGCCCCGGAGTCCGCTCGCGCATTGGGCCAAAGGCCAGCTCCTGACCGCCAAGTACCGATACGATGAAGCCATTCCCGAATACGAGACGGTGATTGGCTTCAATCGGAACTCGGCGGACGCATATTCCAATCTCGGCTGGTGCAAGCTCTACACAGGGTCGATAGAGGAGACGATCCCGCTCCAGGAGCAAGGCATTCGCCTCAGTCCCCGCGATCCGTCCATCGGCTTTTGGTATTGGCGGATTGGGGTGGTGCATCTCCTGCAATCGCGCACCGAGGACGCGATTGTCTGGCTCGAAAAGGCGCGCAGCGCCAATGGGAGATTACCGGTTGTTCACGCCTACCTCGCCTCCGCCTATGCTCTCAAGGGCGAAACCGAGCGCGCGTCCGCCGAATTCGCGGAAGCCCAGAAGCTCAGCGATAATCATTATCCAACCATCGCCAGCCTGAAGGCCGGCCGCTATTTCGGGGTGCCGAAAATCCGCGCCTTGTACGAAGCCACTTTCTTCGTCGGCCTGCGCAAAGCCGGAATGCCGGAGGAGTGACCCCGCCCTGGGCGCCGCATCCCGCTGCGGATCATCGTCAGATCCTAGGCGTTCAGCCTCTACGTCAATAAACCGCGCCGCGGGCGGTGCGGCTCATCACCGTCGCCCGACATAGAGGCTCGGCTCGAAGGCCTTTATCGGCGCGCGGTCGCGGTTACGCCGGTACTCGGCGTCCATGAAGATGTGGGAGGCACACTGGCCCCGGTGCCGGTCGGGCACTCGATGCCGCGGGCTACGGCCTGACCCCCGTTTATTCTAACCGCTGATGCGGGTGATGGCTTCGGCCGGATCGATGATCGGGATGCCGGCATGGCTGCCGAGGGTGAGGAGATCGGTATCGCCGGTGATGATCAGCTCGGCATGCGGCGCGGCTGCGAGGGCCAGCACCTCGTCGTCCGAGGGATCGCGGCTGACCGGTGCGGGCAGCGGTGGCGGATCGATGATTTCGGCCAACCGCCTCAGTTCACCAATTATCTGCTCGGGATCGGTGTTGGAGCGGGCCACGATCACTTGGAACTTCGGACGGTTCACGACCTCGGCGAGTTCGGCCAGCAACGCCGGGCTGCTGATCAGGGTGAGCGCGCCGGCGCGGACCCGCTCCATCAGCGCGTGCGGCCTCCCGCGCCAAAACAAGCCGGACAGCAGCACATTGGTGTCAACGACCGCCCGCACGTCGCCGGCGCTCGGCACGAACGGCTTTCACCTCCCGATCGATCTCTTCCATCGACATCGGCTCGATGCCGGCTTCGGCCACACGCCCGGCGATCGCCAGCAGCGCATCGGCCGCTTGCCGTCTTTTGATCGCATCCGTAAGCAGCCGTTCGAGCGCCTCGGACGTCAACAGCCCCGCCTCGCGCGCAGCGCGCGCCGTCGCGTCGGACAGCTCAATCTGAACCTTCGTCATGCTCCCTCCGGCAGGACACCTGCGCTCCTACCCTTTAAGATATCCAAAATAGGTGATGGCTGACGTCCGCGCCACGATTAGGGCGGGGAACCTCGCGATCGGAGAGGGAGCATGGAGATCGAGGCGGCGCTCGCGCAGATCAAAGCGGTGGTCGGTCCGCGCGGCTGGATCGCCGACCCGCGCGACGAGGAACCCTATCTGGTCGAGGCGCGCGGGCTCTATCGCGGCGCAACCCGGCTGGTCGTCCGGCCGGCTTCGACCGCGGAGGTGGCGGCGGTGGTGCGGATCTGCGCGCAGGCGAAGCTGCCGATCGTGCCGCAGGGTGGCAACACCGGCCTCGTCGGCGGTGGGGTCCCGCCCGAGGATGGGCATAACATCGTCCTGGCCCTCGGCCGCATGAACCACATCCGCGCGGTTGACCCCGTGAATTTCACGATGACGGTCGAGGCCGGCTGCATCCTCGCCGACCTGCAGCAGACGGCGGCCGAGGTCGACCGCCTGTTCCCGCTGAGCCTCGGCGCCGAGGGGAGCTGCCAGATCGGCGGCAACCTGTCGACCAACGCCGGCGGGATTGCGGTATTGCGCTATGGCAACACTCGCGAGTTGACCCTGGGCCTCGAGGTCGTGCTGGCCGATGGCCGCATCTGGGACGGGCTGCGCGGGTTGCGCAAGGACAACACCGGCTACGATCTGAAGCAGCTCTTCATCGGCGGCGAGGGCACCCTCGGCATCATCACTGCCGCAACGGTCAAGCTCTTCCCCAAGCCGCGCGCGGTCGAGACCGCGTTTCTCGGCCTCGGCCGGATCGAGGATGCGATGGGCCTCTTCGCGCAGGCGCGGGCCGCGACCGCCGACCAGCTGACCGCATTCGAGCTGATCCCGCGCGCCGGGCTCGACCTTGCGTTGCGCCATATTCCCGGCACCGTCGACCCGCTCGACGCGCCGCACCCCTGGTACGTGCTCCTCGAGATGTCGTCGAGCGCGGCCGAGAGCGGCATCCGCGGGCTCCTGGAGCGGCTGCTCGGCGCGGCGCTCGAAGCAGGGGTTGTCTCCGACGGTGTCATCGCCGAGAGCAGCGCGCAGGCCAAGGAGTTGTGGCGGATCCGCGAGGCGATCGTTGAGGCGCAGCTCTATTCCGGCTCGATCAAGCACGACGTCGCAGTGCCGGTGAGCCGGGTTGCCGAGTTCGTCACCCGCGCCAGCGAGGCGGTGTGCGACCGGCTCCCCGGCATCCGGCCGATCGCCTTCGGACATGTCGGCGACGGCAACATCCACTTCAACCTGACCCAGCCGGAGGGCATGGACAAGGCCGCCTATCTCGCGCGCTGGCAGGAGTTCAACGACATCGTCCACGGCGTCGTGCGCGAACTGCACGGCTCGATCAGCGCCGAGCACGGGGTCGGCATCATGAAGCGCGACGAGATCACCCACTACAAGGCGCCGCTCGAGATCGAGCTGATGCGCCGCATCAAGCGCGCCCTCGACCCCGACAACATCATCAACCCGGGCAAGGTCGTCAGCGCATCGCCCTGATCAGGAGGGGGCTGCTCCCGTCACGCCGCGGCGAGCATCGCGTCGGCGATCTTCTCGGCGGTCATCAGGGTCGGGAAGTTGGTGTTGGCGCAGGGCACCGCCGGAAAGAGCGACGCGTCGACGACCCGCAGACCGGCGACGCCGCGCACCCGGCCCTGGGGATCGGTTACCGCCATCGGGTCTTCCGCTGACCCCATGCGGCAGGTGCAGGTCGCGTGCCACACGCCGATCGCCATCTTGCGGATGAAGGCTTCGAGCGCCTCGTCATCGGTCATCAGCTGGTCGAAGCGAAAGCCCTCGACGATGAACCGGTCGATCAGCCAACGGCGCAGCCAGTCCGGGCCGTCGAGCAGCTTGGCAAAAAACTGCGTCCAGCGCCGGTTCTTGTCGTTGACGATGCCGATCTGCCGCACCCGGTCGCTGTAGCTCGCCGGGAACGGGTCGCTGATCGCCTGCTGCATTGCTTCCATCATGTGCAGCCGGCCAAAGCGACGGAACCCGTCCATCAGCCGCTCGAGATCGCGGCGGTCCGACAACAGGTTGAATTCGACGATCGGCTCGGCACGCCAGTCGTTGGAGGCGAGCTTGACCTGTCCGGTCTCCGAGAGCGTCTTGTAGACGCAGACCAGCTGCGAGGCGATCTGCTCACCAACCGGATGCCAGGCCGATTTGCTGACCACGGCGACGAACATGTCGCCGGGCGGGATGCCGTCCATCCCCGACGAGTAGCGCAGCGCCAACAGGATGTGGCGCCGGGTCATGCCGTTGAGCCGCGCCTCGGGCTTCATGAAGGAGGAGACCGAGACCGAGGGGTGGTCCATCAGGCGCTGGCCCACCCCGGGCAGATTAGCGCGCACCTCGATGCCGAGATCCCTGAGCGACCCGGCCGGACCGATGCCGGAACGCAAGAGATGCGCCGGCGAATGGATGGCGCCCGACGAAACGATCACCTCCCCCCGGGACTCGGCTACGCGGAACTCGGTCTCCTTGCCGTCGACCAATGCCTTGACGCCAACGCAGCGCGTCCCCTCGAACATCAGCTCCTTGACCTGGGTCAGGGCCGAGATCGTCAAATTGTCGCGCAGCCGTGTCCCCGGATCGAGATAGCCGATCGCCGCCGACACCCGGCGGTCGTAGAGGTTGGAGATCGTGATCGGGAAATAGCCGTCCTTGTACTCGCCGTTCTGGTCTTGGACGTATTCGTAACCGGCTTCTTTGAAGGCCTCGGCCACTGCCTTGGCGTGGCCGCACCACATGTCCGGAAAGATGCGGCGGACCGGGATGCGGCCGTCCTTGCCGTGCCAGGGCCCGTCGAAATCCATGTCGCGTTCGACTTTTTTGAAATAGGGCAGAACCGCATTCCAGTTCCACCCCGCGGCACCGCGCGCCTCCCATTCGTCGTAATCGCTGGGCGCCCCGCGATTGGCGAGCTGGCCGTTGATCGACGAGCCGCCGCCCAAGACCCGCGCCTGCTCGTATTTGCGCAACGGCGGTCGGTCCTCCTCCGGGCGGTTGTGCGAGATGACCTCGGTGTGGACCTTGAGCTCGGTCCAGTGAAAGCGCGGATCGAAATAGGCCGTACCCGGATAGCTGTCGAGGATCTCCGGCGGCACCTTGCCGTGCGGCGTATCCTGCCCCGCCTCGCACAGCAGCACCATGTTGCTGCTCCTCGCCGACAGCCGGTTGGCCATGACCGATCCGGCCGAACCGCCGCCGACGATGATGTAATCGTAATTCATCTCCCTTCCCTCGCGTTCCTCCGACGACTTTTTCGCGGTCATGATGTAATGCAGCAGCGTCTGGCCGGGTTCAAGCCCGGCCTTGCTTTTGATGCGAGGCGCGCTTGACCCCAACCGAGTTTTCCGTGGCGGCCGAGGACCGCTATTTCGAGGACTACGTGCCCGATGCCGTCTTCGAGTACGGCGACGTCCCGGTCACCGAAGCCGAGATCATCGAATTTGCCAGCCGCTTCGACCCGCAGCGAATGCATGTCGACCCCGCCGCGGCAGCTCATGGCCGCTTCGGCGGACTGATCGCCAGCGGCTGGCACACAGCGGCGATGATGATGCGCCTCGTCGTCGACAATTTTCTGCCCGGGGCCGCCAGCCTCGCCTCGCCCGGCATCGACGAGTTGCGCTGGCTCAAGCCGGTGCGGCCCGGGGATGTGCTGCGCATCCGGGTGAGCGTGCTCGAAGCGACCCCCTCGCGCTCGCGGCCCGATCGCGGCATGGTGCGCAGCTTCGTCGAGGTGCTGAACCAGGATGGCGACGTCGTCATGAGCATGAAGCCGATGAACATCATTCGCCGCCGGGGTCAACCTTGAGGATCGGCATCGTCTCGGACCTGCACTGCAATGTTGCGGGGTTGGCGCGGGCGCTGAGCCTGATCGGCGAGGTCGACGAGCTGATCTGCCTCGGCGACAGCATCTGGGAATACCGGTTCTCGAACGAAATCGTATCCATGCTGAAGGAGCGCGGCGCCCACACGATCCTCGGCAACCACGAGGAGGGCTTTCTCGGACCGCACGGGGCCCGCGCACGTCAGGCGGACTGGATCGACCGGTCGCTCTTGCGCTGGCTCGCCGAGCGGCCGCACCGGCTCGAATTACGCCTCGGCGAAAAGAAGCTGCTCGCCATCCACTCGACGCCGTGGGAACCGCGCGGCGCCTATGTCTACCCGCACAGCTCGCTCTTGGAGCGGTTCGGCGAAGCCGACGCCGATTTCGTCCTCTACGGCCACACCCATCACCAGCTGGTGCGCCGCTTCGGCAGGGTGCTGGTGATCAACCCGGGCTCGGCCGGCGATGCCCGCGACGTCGGCAACGGCCGGCAATTGAGCTGCGCCGTCCTCGACACCGTGACCGAGGAGGTTGTCGTGACCGATTTCCCGGATGTTCGTGCTTAGATTTTACCACAGAGACACGGAGGGCACAGAAAAGGGGTTGTCATAAATCCTCTGTGTCTCTGTGGTGCATCTTTTAGGAGGCCTTGCGGTCCAGGAAGTCCTTGAACCCCTCGCGCGGGTGACCGGCGGCGAGCCAGGTGGCGCGCGCGTCTTCCTCGGTGTTGAAACGGTCGCGCCAGCCCATCCCGATCTCCTCGTGCAACAGGCGCTTGATCCCCTGCACCATGCGCGCATCGTTCTTGGCGATCGCCTGCGCCATCTCGATCGCGGTGTCGATGAGACGCGCGGCTGGGACGACCTGGTTCAAGAGCCCGATGCGCTCGGCCTCCTCGGCCGCGACGACGCGCCCGGTGTAGAGCAGCTCCTTCGCTTTCGGCAGACCGACCAGCAACGGCAATGACCAGGTCGAGTTGACCCGGCCATAGCTCGCCGCGAGAAAGCGAAAGGCGGTGTGCTCGCAGCCGATGCGCAGGTCGAGGGTCGAGCTCAGCAATGCCGCCCCGCCATAGGCGAGCCCGTTGATCGCCCCGATCAGCGGCTTGGCAAAGCTCGCGATGTGCCAGGTCGCATGGCCGCGAACCTCCTGGCGCGTGGCCAATTCCTCGGTGCTGAGTCCGGCCATCTCGTGGATGTCGGCGCCGGCCGAAAACGCCCGGTCGCCGGCGCCGGTCAGGACCACCGCCTTGACCTCGTCATCGGCCTCATACTGCGTCAGCGCTTCGTCGAGCTCGCGCACTAGCGGAAAGCTCAGCGCATTGAGCTTGTCCGGGCGGTTCAACGTGATCACCGCAACCCCGTCGAAGCGTTCGGTCAGAATGAATTCATTGGCCATGTTCGCTCTCCTGCGCTGCTCCTCGATCGTTTGACACTACGCGGGGGCGGGTGTTCACTCAATCCTAGGAATGGTTTGGCGCGACGCAGGCTTGGGAGGTGACGATGGCTGGAGCCCTGGAGGGTGTGCGGGTGCTCGAACTGGCGCGGTATCAGGCGGGTCCGCGCGGCGGGATGATCCTCTCCGACCTCGGCGCCGAGGTCATCAAGATCGAGAAATTGGGCGGCGAGGAGACGCGGCAATCGCCACCCCTGGTGCGCGGCCAGAGCGTCTATTTCTCGGTCTACAACCGCGGCAAGAAGAGCCTCTGCCTCGATATGCGCACCGACCGCGGCAAGGAAGTCTTCGCCGCATTGGTCAAGACCGCCGACATTGTCCTGCAGAACTTCCGCCCGGGGGTCATGGACAAGATGGGCTTCGGCTATGACCGGCTGCGCCAGTTGAAGCCGGACATCATCCTCGGCTCCGTGTCAGCCTTCGGCCAGTACGGCCCCTACCGCGAGCGCCCGGGCTTTGATCCGCTCGGCCAGGCGATGAGCGGGCTGATGAGCCTGACCGGGATGCCGGTCGGCCAGCCCCTGGGCACCGCCTCCTCTATCGTCGACCGCTATACCTCGTTGCACGCGACGATCGGCATGCTCGCGGCCCTGCATCACCGCGACCGCACCGGCGAGGGGCAGGAGGTCGACGTCTGCCTGATGGATTCCGGGCTGACGATGGTCGAAATTCCGACCTCCTATTATCTAGCCACCGGACAGGAAGGCGGCGAGGGCGGGCGGCCGCCCTACAAGGCCAAGGACGGCCATGTCGTGATCTCCGCCTCGGGCCGCGTGATGGGCTCCAAGCTCTTGGCCATCGCCACCGGCGACCCGGACGCCGTCGCCAACACCGGCGCCTTCACCGGCCGCATGTCGCTCGACGATTCACCGCGCAAAAAGGTCGAGGCTTGGTGTCTGGATCACACGGTCGACGAGATCGTCTCGGCATTGGTCGAGGCCGACATCCCGGTGGCCCCGGTCAAGACTATCCCGCAAGTCGCCCAAGACCCGCATCTCTGGGAACGCGAAATGCTGGTCAAGATGGAGGACCCCGTCGCAGGCGAAATGTACCTCCCCGGCGCGACGATCAAGATGTCGAAGACCCCCGGCCGCATCGGCCCGGTGCCGACGCCCGGCCAGCACACCGACGAGGTCCTCGCCCGGCTCCTCGGCTACGACCGCTCGACCCTGGAGGAGCTCCGGCAGGCGAAGGTGATCGCTTAACTAAGCATGCAGTTGCTAATGGAGCCCCGAATCCCGATCTATCGGGCGGAGGCACTGCAAGAATGGCCGTAATGCTCTCGAAAACCTACGACGCACTGATCGCCGCGGGTGCGCCTGATGACAAGGCGCGTGCCGCCGCGGAAGAACTTGCCGGATACGAGAGCCGATTTGTGAAGATCGAGACCGATCTTGCAGTCCTCAAATGGATGGTGGGTGTCAACCTTGCAGCGTCTTTGTCGATCGTGATCAAGCTTTTTGTCTGACGACGGTCACCCCTCGCCAACCGCCAAGCGCAGGCCCGACAGAAAGAGCTCGCGGTCCTCGGGATTGCGCCAAGGCAGATGGCTCGGCATAACGTGAGAGGTAATGGCACGTAGCCGCGCAACGATTGCACGCGCTTCGTCGATCCGCCCACTATGGGCATGGCACGCGGCGAGAAAGCGGTATGAATCGGGGTATCCTGGCTCATCTTGGACGGCGAGGAGCAGCTTCGCCGCCGCTTCATCAAACTGACGTTTCAGAAAATAGGCCACACCCATCAAGATTAGATGTGCGCCCAGACGCTCGCGCGGGCTCAGGCGAAGTGAGGTATCGAGATGCTCGATCGCGAGATCGGGTTGACCGACGAACAGCCTGAGAGCGCTGCTCACATACCAGCCGCGGGCGTAGCTCGGGTTGAGCGCGAGCGCGCGGTCGATCAGTCCGATCACGGCACCGATATCCTCGCCGAAATGCGCCCGCACAAGGGCGACGTTGGCGAGAACGCCCGGGTCATTCTCTCCCGTCTGGAGCGCTTGCCGAGCGAGGTCGATAGCCTTGCGGCGGGTTGTCTCTAGCTGTTCGGCCCAGCCATCGCGGACGAGCCGCATGTAGCAGACCGCCGCCCAAGACAGTGCCGGTCCAGAATGCCGATCAATCGCGATCGCCTGCTCAAGCAACTTCAGAGCCTCAAGGTTCCGCTCCTTCGTGTTCGGAGAGAAAACCGTCAGCGCGCGCAGGTAGAGATCGTAAGCGGTGAGATCGGTCGTCGGCCGCGCAGCAGCGCGACGCATCTCAGCGGCTTGCAATGCCGGCTCGATGACACCCGCGACGCTGACCGCGACCCGGTCCTGCAGCTCGAAAATGTCCTCAAGCGAGCCGTCGAAGCGGCCCGCCCAGAGATGCGCGCCGGTCAGCGCATCGATCAGCTGCCCAGTGATGCGGACCTGCGTTCCCGCCTTGCGCACCGAGCCTTCCACGACATAACGCACGCCAAGCTCGCGGCCGACCTGCTTCACGTCGACGGCTTGGCCCTTGTAGGTGAAGGTCGAATTGCGGGCGATGACGAACAGCCAACGGATGCGGCTGAGCGCGGTGATGATCTCCTCGACCATGCCGTCAGCGAATTATTCTTGCTCCGGATCGCCGCTCATATTGGCGAACGGAAGCACCGCGATCGACGGTTTGTCCGGGAGCGGCAAGGCGGTTGACGGAGCCGCCGGCGGTTCGGGCGCCGGTGCTGGGCCGGTGCGGTAGACCCGCAGCGGGCGGGCGATGTTTTTCAGGCTCTGCTCGCCGAGATCGGTGAACTCCGCCTCGACTTTGCCGCGCACCTGGCGAAAAGCATCTTCGGAGATGAAGACGCCACCAGGTTCGGCGATGCCTTCCAGGCGGGCGGCGATGTTGACGCCGTCGCCGAGGATGTCCTCACCCTCGACCAGGACGTCGTCCAGATGGATGCCGATGCGCCATTCCATCCGACGTTCGCCGGCTATCCCGGCATTGCGTTCCGCCGCCAGCTGTTGCAGCGCGACCGCGCATTCGACGGCGCCGACCACCGAGCCGAACTCGATCAGCACCCCGTCGCCGGTCGTCTTGACGATCCGCCCGCCATGCTGGGCGATGAGCGGATCGGGCGCGGTGCGATGCTCGCGCAACGCCAGTGCGGTGCCGACTTCGTCCGCTCCCATCAGCCGCGAATAGCCGGCCACATCGGCGGCGAGAATGGCGGCAAGTCGGCGGGTGGCGGGCATGATCGACCCAGCGCGGTTTTTCGTGCCGATATTAACCCAAAAGCGGCGCCCCTCCCCTACCCTTCTTCAGGTCATCGCGTGTCCACGGTCTGGATCACCTCGAAGCCCTCGAATTCGGGGTGCCCGAGATAAAGCGGCTTGTTAGAGCCGGCATCGCGGTGCGCTTGTCGGAACGCGTCCGACCGGGTCCACGCCTCGAAATCAGCCTTGCTGCGCCAGATCGAGTGCGACGAGTAAAGGATATGATCTTCCCGCTCCGGGCCGCGCAGGAGGTGGAACGTCACGAAGCCCGGGACATCGCGCAGATGCGTGTCGCGCGTCGTCCACACCTCCTCGAAATCCGCCTGCGACCCCGGAACGACCTTGAAACGATTCATCGCGATGAACATGGGTTGGCCTGTCGGCTTTAGCTGCTCGATCAGCTTAAAGCCCCGCGACGCGAGCGCCTAGTCGATAACGTGGCATCCGATTGATTGACAATTCTTCCTCGGCATACTAATATCGCAAATATTTTCGATTGTCAATGGAGCGGACGCGCCGACCGAACCCCATTACAACCTGAAAGAGAGCTTTGCTGCTGATT
>Ga0210408_10004980_pt1 | contig 11760 bp, 8 predicted proteins | sample IncBWH4MmetaG_FD_155471 | JGI IMG/M metagenome (GOLD analysis project Ga0210408, IMG submission 155471) | Forest soil microbial communities from Barre Woods Harvard Forest LTER site, Petersham, Massachusetts, United States - Inc-BW-H-4-M | ecosystem: Environmental > Terrestrial > Soil >... | reverse complement strand
GATCTGCGCAGCCTTGAAGGCCAAGTCACAAGGCTGCGTACCGATCCCTCCCGCTCACCCATAGCGTTGCACGGGGCTGGGGCCACGGGCTGGGATGGCTTTGAGGCGGTGCGCGTCACCAGTGACAAATATTGTCAGGTGCTGCGTCGGTGCCGCTTTCATAAGTGGCTGAATTCATTGCATTTCGCCTCTGGCACGCCGCTTGCTTCGTCTTTGAGCGTGGGTTCTGTGCCACGCTTGAGGCCCAAGGGATGCAATCGCAAGTCATCGCATTGTTAGTCCCGGAAGGGTGCCGCAGGGCAACCTTGTTGGTTCGCCGCGGCGACGGCCAGTTTGCGCTCGAAGGAATCGATGCTCGAGTGGCTTCGGCCACGCGGGTTGCCGCAACCTGGTTTCACCAAGGTCCGCCCATCGTGGACCCGACCACATCCGCCGTGGTCGGCTACGAGGTGTCGGAGGAATCAGCGGCATAGGACTCCATTTTTCTTGCCCCTTGAGTTGATCTTGGCGCCGCGATGCTGCTTCCCCCGCTCGCGGCGTTTTTTTTAGCCGCGAATTTCCGCTTGACCCAGCAGGAAGGCGTATTCCATCGCGATCTCGCGATAGCGCTGGAAACGCCCGGACTTGCCGCCGTGACCCGCGTCCATATCGACGTGCAGGAGCAGGGGATTCCCGTCGGTTTTGAGCGCACGCAGCTTGGCGATCCATTTCGCGGGTTCGTAGTATTGCACCTGACTGTCCCACAGTCCGGTCGTGACGAACATGGCCGGGTAGCGCTGTGCCCGGACGTTGTCGTAGGGCGAATACGACAGCATGTAGTCGTAGTCCTCGCGCATCTTGGGGTCTCCCCATTCGTCGTATTCATTGGTGGTCAAGGGGATGCTGTCGTCCAGCATGGTGGTGACCACATCGACGAAAGGAACCTGTGCGACGATGCCGCGATAATCGCCGGGGCTCAAGTTGGCAACCGCCGCCACGGCCAAACCGCCGGCGCTGCCGCCCATGGCAAATACCCGCTCCTTGGCGGCATAGCGCTCGGCAACGAGATGGCGCGTGACGTCGATGAAATCGGTGAAGGAATTCTTCTTGTGCAGCTTGCGCCCCATGTCGTACCACGCGCGGCCCATTTCCTGGCCGCCCCGAACGTGGGCGATGGCATAGATGAAACCGCGGTCGATCAGGCTCAGGCGGGCCGACGAGAAGCTCGGGTCGGTGGACAGGCCGTACGCGCCATAGGCGTATTGCAGCAGGGGCGCGGAACCGTCGCGCGCCACCCCCTCGCGATAGACCAGCGATACCGGTATCCGCGCGCCGTCGCGCGCCGGCGCAAACAGCAGTTCCGTTCGATAGCGGGCGGGATCAAAGTCGCCGACGACCGGATCGCGTTTCAGCAGAATCTTCTCCCCCGTGCGTACGTTGTAGTCGTACACGGTGGTCGGCGTCGTGAGCGAAAAATAGGCGTAGCGGACGAGGTCGGTGTCGAGCTCCGGATTGACCGAAATCGATGTGGCGTAGGCAGCCTCGTCGCTCGCAATGAAAAATTCCGCGCCGGTTTGCATCGACGCCGCCCCGGCTTGCCCCGACGCCGCCGCAACCCAAGGCGTGATGCTGATCTTGGCAAGGCCGTCGGCTCGCACCGAGAGGGCAAGGAATCCGGCGAATACGTCGAAGTCTTCGATGAACGTGCCGTCGCGATGCGCGACCACGTCGCGCCAATCGGCGCGGTTGGATTCCCGGCCGATCGGCACCTGCATCATGCGAAAATTGCGGGCCTGCCAATTGGTTCTGATGATGAAAGTGTCGGCGACGTGTTCCAATTGGTATTCGTGATCGCGTTCGTGCGGCAGAACGGTCCTGAAGGCGAGCGCCGGATCATCGGCATGCGCGTAACGCCACTCCGAGGAAACCGTGCTTTCCATGTGGATGAAAATGAAGCGCTCGGATTTGGATTTGGATACCCCGGTGTAGAAGCTTCTGTCCTCTTGCTCGAAGACCAGAGCGTCGTGCCGCGGCTCCTCCCCGAGCACGTGCTTCTTGACGTACAGGCCGAGCAGGGTCTCGGGATCTTTTTCGACGTACAGAATGGTGCGGTTGTCGTTGGCCCAGGCGAGGTCGGGCTCGACATCGGGAATCGCGGTTTGCAGGGTCTCGCCAGTATGCAAATTCTTGAAACGCAGCGTGTACTGGCGCCTGCCGACCGTATCCTCGCAATACGCGAGCCATGCCGAATCCGGCGAGACTTCCAGAGCGCCGATCTTGTAGTAGTCGTGTCCGACGGCGAGCGCATTGGCGTCCAGCAGGATCTCCTCGAGGGCATCGATCGCCCCCCCGCGCCGCGCAAATATCGGGTGTTCCTTGCCGGGTTCGAAGCGGGTGTTGTACCAGTAGCCGTGCTTGCGATAGGGCACGGTGGCATCGTCTTGCTTGAGCCGCGCCACGATTTCCTCGTACAGCGCGTCTTCGAACCCCTTGCTTGGCGCCATGCACCGTTCCCGATAGGCATTCTCCGCCTGAAGGTAGGCCAGCACCTCAGGGTTCGTGCGCTCGTCATCCCGCAGCCAGTAATAGGGGTCGGTTCTCTCGCCCATGGGCGAGGTCACGAAGTGGGGCCGCACGGCGGCGACAGGGGGTGGAAAAAGCGCATCGTTCATGGCGATTGAGGTTACTTGTCCTGGCGTTTGGGGCTACTTGTCCTGCCGTTTGGGGCTACTTGTCCTGAGGGTGGGCGGGAGTATAGTCAGATGATGAGCCGCTGAAGCGCGCGACCGCCGTCAGCAGGGGGAGAACAATGCACATTGTGAGTCAATTACTTAAGGGCAAGGGCAGCGAGGTTTTCTCCGTCACTCCCGAGGATTCCGTATTGCACGCCATCGAGGTCATGGCAACCCGGCATGTGGGGGCGCTCCTGGTCATGCAGCAGGGATCGTTGCTCGGCATCATTTCCGAGCGCGATTACGCCCGCAAGGTGATCCTGAAAAACCGCTCGTCGCACGACACGCCGGTGAGCGACATCATGACCTCGCCGGTGGTCAGCGTGGCGCCGGAGGAGACGGTGCACCATTGCATGGAGCTCATGACCAACGGGCGATTCAGACACTTGCCGGTGGTGAAGGGCGGCCGGGTGGTGGGCATGCTGTCCATCGGGGATTTGGTCAAAGACGTCATCCAAGAACAAACCGAGCACATCGAGCAGCTGGAGCGGTATATCGCGGGATGATTCGTACGCTGCGAAAACGCCAGGTCAAGCTGCGGCGATTGACGGTGACCACCACGCAGGTATTATGAGCCGCATACACTGGCGCGCTTAGCAGCGTTTGCCCCCACTTGGCGCTGGAAATTTGAGCGCCTTGAACCGATTTAAGTTGTTGTTTTTGAAAGGCTCTGCGGATCGGCCCGCAGGGCGGGCTTTAGCATGGGCGCAAGATATGGCGGAGCAGGACAGCGCAGCATTTGAAACCAGCCTCGGCGGCGGGGACGCTCGTATTGGGGACTGGGGCCTGTGCCGTTCGGCGTATGAAAAAGACTCCTGCGGGTTCGGCTTGATCGCGAGTCTCGACGATCAGGCCAGCCACTGGGTCTTGCAGACGGCCATCAGCTCGCTCAATCGCCTGACCCACCGAGGGGCCATCGCCGCCGACGGCAAAACCGGCGACGGTTGCGGTCTGTTGATCAAGCAGCCGACCGCCTTTCTGCGGGCCGCCGCCGCCGAATCGGGGTTCACGGTCAATCCTCTGTTTGCCGCCGGCTTGGTGTTCCTGAATCGCGATGCGCACTTGGCGGCGCAGGCGCGGCGGATTCTCACCGAACAGCTGCAGCTCGAGAAGTTGCAGGTTGCCGGATTTCGTTGCCTGCCGGTGGACCCGGACGCTTGCGGTTCGGAAGCGCTCAAGACCCTGCCGGTCATCGAACAGGTGTTCGTCAACGCGGACGGCGACCTCGACGAGGCCACCTTCAACCGCAAACTGTATCTGGCGCGGCGGCGCACGGAGAAGTGGCTGGAGGCCGGCGACCCGATTTTCTACATCCCGTCGCTGTCGGCCAGCACCATCGTCTACAAGGGCATGGTGATGCCGCAGTACCTGGCGCAGTTCTATCCCGACCTCAAGGATCCGCGGATGGAAGCTTCGGTGGTGGTGTTTCACCAACGCTTTTCCACCAACACCCTGCCGCAGTGGCGCCTCGCGCATCCCTATCGCTACCTCGCCCACAACGGCGAGATCAACACGGTGCAAGGCAACCGCAGCTGGGCGGTGGCGCGAGGTCCCTTGTTCCGCTCGCCCGTGCTGCCGGATCTCACCGACATCCTGCCCGTGGTGTCTTTGAAGGGATCCGATTCGCAGTCGCTCGACAACATGCTGGAACTGCTGCTGGTCGGCGGCCTCGATCCCATGCACGCGATGCGCATGCTGGTGCCGCCGGCCTGGCAGTCGGTGGATATGATCGACCCGGACCTCAAGGCGTTTTACGAGTACTACGCCACGCACATGGAGCCCTGGGACGGACCCGCCGGCATCGTGCTCACCGACGGACGCTATGCCTGCTGCACCTTGGACCGTAACGGCCTGCGTCCCGCCCGCTGGGTCATCACCAAGAATCGGCACATCACCATCGCCTCGGAAGCCGGCGTCTGGGATTACCTGCCCGAAGATGTGGTCAAGAAGGGCAAGCTGGGGCCGGGCGAGATGCTGGCGCTCGATTTGCAAACCGCGGAGCTCATGGACACCAAGCGGGTCGACGATCTCCTGAAAAGCCGCTATCCGTACAAGGCGTGGCTGAAGAAGGGCGTGCGGTATCTGCAAACCGATCTCATCGACCCCAGACTCGCCGCTGAACCCTTCGATCGTGACACGCTGGCGCTGTTTCAGAAAATGTTCAACGTGTCGGCCGAGGAGCGCGACGAGATCATCCGCGTTCTCGCCGAGGACGAGAGCGAAGCGGTCGGCTCGATGGGCGATGACACGCCGATGCCGGTGCTGTCGAAGAAAGTACGCTCTCTGTACGACTATTTCCGGCAACAGTTCGCGCAGGTCACGAATCCCCCCATCGATTCCTTGCGCGAAAGCATCGTGATGTCGCTGCAGACGCAGATCGGCCCCGAGTGCAATATCTTCGTCCCCGCGCAGCAGCATGCCGAGCAAATCGTGCTGTCATCGCCCGTGCTCTCGCAGCGCAAATTGCGGCAGATCGTGGCGCTGGCGGATTCCGGCGTGCCGAACGAGTTCATCGATCTGCAGTACGACGAACATGTGGATCTCAAGACCGCCTTGACCCGAGTTTGCGATCAAGCGGAAGCCGCGGTGCGCAACGGCAAGATCGTGCTGCTCCTGTCCGATCGATACCCGGTCAAGGGCAAGGTGCCGGTGCACGCGCTGCTCGCCACCGGCGCCGTGCATCACCGGCTGGTCAAGACCGGCCTGCGCTGCAAGTGCAATATTCTGGTGGAGACGGGCACGGCGCGCGACGCGCATCATTTCGCGTGTCTCATCGGTTACGGCGCCACCGCCGTCTATCCCTATCTCGCCTATCAGACCTTGTTCGATCTCATGCGCAAGGGCGCCCTGAAAATGGAAGCGGCCATGCGCCAGGAGCTCGGCCGCAGCTACCGTCGCGGCATCCGCAAGGGGCTGTTCAAGATCATGTCCAAGATGGGCATTTCCACCATCGCGAGCTACCGCAGCGCGCAGCTATTCGAAATCGTGGGCCTCAACGACGAAGTCGTCAGCCTGTGTTTCGAAGGCTCCGACAGCCGCATCCAGGGCGCGGACTTCGCGGATCTGAAAGCCGACGCCGACTATCTGGCGGCGCGCGCCTGGGACAGAAGCGAGAATGTCGAACAAGGCGGCCTGCTCAAGTATATGCACAACGGCGAGTACCACATGTACAACCCGGACGTCGTGGCCACGCTGCAGTCGGCCGTGATGATGGGCGACTATGAGCAGTACCTCGAGTTCGCGGCCCTGGTCAACGAACGGCCGGTGTCCTGCATTCGCGATCTCTTGAAGCTGAAACCCCGTGCCCCCGCCATACCCCTCGAGGAGGTCGAGCCCATCTCCGCCATCATCGCGCGCTTCGACAGCGCCGGGATGTCCTTGGGCGCGCTGTCCCCCGAGGCGCACGAAGCGCTCGCCATCGCCATGAACCGCCTGGGCGCGCGCTCCAACTCCGGCGAGGGCGGCGAGGATCCGGTGCGTTACGGCACGGAAAAGAATTCCAAGATCAAGCAGGTGGCGTCCGGCCGCTTCGGCGTCACCCCGGAATACTTGATCAATGCCGAGGTGCTGCAGATCAAGATCGCGCAGGGCGCCAAACCCGGCGAGGGTGGGCAGCTGCCCGGGCACAAGGTGAACGACATGATCGCGCGCCTGCGCTTCGCTCGCCCCGGTGTGGGGTTGATTTCACCGCCCCCGCATCACGACATCTATTCCATCGAGGATCTGGCGCAGTTGATCTTCGACTTGAAACAGGTCAACCCCGGCGCCTTGGTGTCGGTCAAATTGGTGGCGGAGCCGGGCGTGGGCACGGTGGCCGCGGGCGTCGCCAAGGCGTATGCGGATTTGATCACCATCTCAGGTTACGACGGCGGCACCGGCGCCAGCCCTTTATCCTCGATCAAGTACGCGGGCACTCCGTGGGAATTGGGACTCGCCGAAACGCATCAAACCCTGCGCGCCAATGAGTTGCGGCACCGCGTCCGCCTGCAGACCGATGGCGGCCTCAAGACCGGTCTCGATGTGATCAAGGCGGCCCTCATCGGCGCCGAGAGTTTCGGCTTCGGCACCGCTCCCATGGTCGCACTGGGCTGCAAGTATTTGCGCATCTGTCACCTCAACAACTGCGCGACGGGCGTGGCCACGCAGCACAATGTGCTGCGCACCAAGTACTTCATCGGGCTGCCCGAGATGGTGATCAACTACTTCAGGTTCGTGGCGCGGGAGTGCCGCGAAATCATGGCTTCCCTGGGCGTGCGGCAGCTGTCGGAATTGATCGGACACACGGAGCTTCTCGAGATTCTGCCGGGCGAGACATCGAAGCAGCGCAAGCTCGATTTGAGGCCGGTGCTGGCAAATTCCGCGCTGGTGTCCGGCAAGCCTCAATACTGCGTGGACCCCCACAACGAGCCGTTCGACCGGGGGATTCTGGCCGAAAAAATGCTCGCCGACATGCAAGGCGCGATCGCCGCCAAGACCGGCGGGACCTTCTCCTACGCGGTGAACAATTTCCATCGCTCCATCGGCGCGCGAATTTCCGGCGAGATCGCCAAGCGCTGGGGAAACACCGGCATGAGCGCCGCCCCGCTGATCGTGACCCTGAAAGGCTCCGCCGGGCAGAGCTTCGGGGTGTGGAATGCCGGCGGCTTGCATCTGCATCTCGAGGGCGAGGCCAATGACTACGTGGGCAAGGGCATGGCGGCGGGCAAGATCGTCTTGAAGCCGCCCGCGCGCTCGAATTTCATCGCGCGCGATACCATCATCATGGGCAACACCTGTTTGTACGGCGCCACCGGCGGAGAACTCTATGCCGCGGGAATCGCCGGAGAACGCTTTGCCGTGCGCAATTCCGGCGCGCTCGCGGTGGTGGAAGGCGCCGGGGACCATTGCTGCGAATACATGACGGGCGGCGTGGTGTGCGTGCTCGGCCGCACCGGCGTGAATTTCGGCGCCGGCTTCACCGGCGGCTTCGCCTATGTGCTCGACATGGAGCGCGATTTCGTCGACCGCTACAACCACGAATTGATCGACATCCACCGCGTCTCCCCCGAAGGCATGGGCATCCACGTGCAGCATCTGCGCGGCCTGATCGAGAACCACGTCGATGCCACGGACAGCGCGTGGGGCGCGCAATTGCTCAACGATTTTCGCAGCTACATCGGCCGGTTCTGGGTGGTGAAACCGAAGGCGGCGGCCATCGATTCTCTGCTGGAAAATCTGCGCCGCGCCGCTTGAGCGCGCCGCAGGCTTATCCCGTCATGAGCAACAAGCACATGCAATTCCTCGACATCCCGCGCCGGGATCCCGACAAGCTTGGGCCAGAGGTGCGCACCCGCGAGTTTCGCGAAATTTATTCGCAGTACAGCGCCGAGGAGGCGGGGGCGCAGGCCGGGCGCTGCATTTCCTGCGGCAACCCGTTCTGTGAGTGGAAGTGCCCGGTTCACAACTACATTCCGAACTGGTTGGCGCTGGTCAACGACGGCAAGCTGTTCGAGGCGGCGGAGCTCTCGCATCAAACGAATTCTCTGCCGGAAATGTGCGGCCGCATCTGCCCGCAGGATCGGCTGTGCGAGGGCGCATGCACCCTGAATGACGGATTGGGCGCGGTGAGCATTGGTGCCATCGAGAAATACATCACGGACGAGGCGTTCAGGCTGGGCTGGAAGCCCGATATGTCCAACGTGGTGCGCACCGGCAGACGCGTGGCGGTGGTCGGCGCGGGTCCCGCGGGCCTCGCCTGCGCCGACATTCTGGTGCGCAACGGCGTGACGCCGGTGGTGTTCGACCGGTATTCGAAGATCGGCGGGCTCCTGACGTTCGGCATTCCGCCCTTCAAGCTGGAAAAAGACGTGGTCGAGAAGCGCCGCGAGATCATGGAGCAGATGGGCGTCGAATTTCGCCTGAATGTCGATGTCGGCCGCGACATTTCCTTCGACGCGTTGAGCGAAGAATTCGAGGCGGTGTTTCTCGGCATGGGGACCTACACCTACGTCAAGGGCGGATTCGCCGGCGAGGATTTGCCCGGTGTGCACGAGGCGCTGCCCTTTCTCATTTCCAACATCAATCGCGAACTGGGAATCGGCGGCGAGTCGGCGGATTTCATCGACATGCGGGGCAAGCAAGTGGTGGTGCTCGGCGGCGGCGACACGGGAATGGATTGCAATCGAACCGCGATCCGCCAGGGAGCCAGCAGCGTCACGTGCACATACCGGCGCGACGAAGACAACATGCCGGGCTCGCGGCGCGACTACAAGAACAGCAAGGAAGAGGGCGTCACGTTCTTGTTCAACAAGCAGCCCATCGAAATCGTCGGCTCGGATCGCGTGCAGGGCGTGAAGCTCGTCGAGACCCGCTTGGGGGCCCCGGGACCGCGCGGACGCCGCGTGCCGGAAGTCGTCCCCGGGACGGAAGAAACCATCGAGGCCGATGCCGTGATCATTGCTTTCGGGTTCTTGCCAAGTCCCCCCGATTGGTTCGCCCGCCAGCAAATAGCGCTGCACGCCAACGGCCGGGTGCGTGTGTCGGCGGCGCCGCTGCAGCGGTTTCAAACCACGAATCCCAAGGTGTTCGCCGGCGGCGACATGGTGCGCGGCTCGGACCTGGTGGTGACCGCGGTGTTCGAGGGGCGCGAGGCGGCGCAGGCAATGCTGCGTTACCTCGGACTTCGCGCGCCGGCTCAGTAGTTCGCCGGGGGAGCCGCACCACGGGCGGCGAGATCGCGGACGACCTCGCGCCGCGCCGCCGACACCGAAGCCAGCGGCGAGTGCCGCAACGAGGTGACTTCCGCGGTCGTGAACATCGGCACTTCCGCGGTGAGCTCGCCGGAATTGAACTCTTGTGCGAGCCAATTGAGCACCGCGGCCAACTGCGCATCCGACAACGCGGAGTTCGCCGCTCCGGGCACCCGCAGAACGTAATTGCGCCCGCCGGCGGAGCGCATGAAAAGTCCGAGGGAGTGCGCCAAGGGGGGCACCTTGCCCGGCACCCCCTCCGCCTGGGGGCCGTGACAGCCCATGCAATACAGCATGTAATCCTGCGCCGGACTGGCGCGCGTCGAGCCGATCAGGCCGGCCGCCGCCGCCAGAACGAAGAGGGATATCGATGCTCGCTCGCACCAGCGCCGCGAGCCTGTGCGCCGGGGACGCATACTCAAAGGCCCAGCGCGCCGAGCACTGCCGCACGGTGCTCGCGCACCGCGGCGCCATCCTGGGGGTGGGACCGTTCGGCGGTGATTTCTTCCGGCGTCAGCGGCTTCGTCTCATCGGGAGCGCGGCTCAGATCGAAGACGACGAAGTTCAACATTTGAGCAAGCGCCGCATCGTCGAGAGCCGCAAAGTCCGGCATCTTGAAGTCAAAGTGCTTATGTTCGACGTCGATGCCGCCGAACATTCCATTGAGAACCGTCATCGCCAGCTGCCGGCGTCCCTCCGCGATCGACGCGTAGCGCGCAGGATAGGTCGTGAGGGGCGGTGCGAGGGACGGTTGGCCCAAACCCTTGGCGCCATGACAGACGGCGCAGTTGGCCTGAAACGCGGCCGCGCCGTCGGGATAACGGGGGGCGTTCGGCTCTGCGGCATGGCAGAGCGATGCTGCCAGGGCTAGAGCATGCGCTGTCAGGAATAAAACGGCCGCCGCAAAGTCTGGCGCCCACCGACCCCGCCATGTCATTTCTCAGAGACGCCCAGGATCACTGAGACCGAACAATGGTAGTTCGAATCGGCATTCGCCATGCACCAGTTCAAATCGTTGTTGCGCGACGGCCGATACATCGGCTTTTCGCGCTCGTTGCGGTTGCATTCGCAGTTGCCGCAGCTCACTTTGCCGCAGCAGTCGTTGTACGACACGATGTAGTCGCGGGCATCGCTCGGATTGTGGCAGGTGCCGATCCAGGTGATGGGCGAGGGTGTGGTGCCGGGCGGACAAGAATTCGACGAACCGCCGCAGCACGAGCAGAGAAACCCGTCGACCGCGCAGTATTTCCAATAATCGCAGCTCTTCGGATCGTCCGTCGCGGGCTTGGCCGACGTTTCGGGCTTCGCCGATTTCGCGTGCGGCTTCGCCGGCGATGCGCCAGGTTCCGCGGCGCGAGCGGAACGGTCCACCGGCAGAAGCGGGATGAGCGCGGCGCCCGTCAGCACCGATCCCAACGCGGCGAGCAGGCTGCGGCGGGACGTGCTTCGCGCCAGCGCGCGCGCGGATTTTTCGAACAATTGATCTATCGTGCGCATGCCGATGGCCTCTAATGATTCAGGATGAGCCAGGCGGTTTGTCCCAACTTCTTCTCGACGTGGCGCAGCTGCCCCGTGACAGCGTCTAACACCGCGACATCGGACGTATCGGTCGCGGCGAAGAGCAGGGGCGCATCGTCCTGCGACACCTGCACCGCCAGCAAAGGCGTCAGCTTGTGCGCAGCGATAGGCCAGCGCGCCACGCGCTGATGAGTGGCCACGTCGAACACCCAGATCTCCGTGCCGCCATCCTTATGCGTCCCCTCGCCGCCTTGATGCATGAGCACATACAGTCTGTTCAGATGCGTATGGATGGCCCCGATTTGGTAGCCGCCGGGACGCCAGCGTCCCTTCTCCGCAGCGCTGACCAGCGGCCACGGTTTGCGAATGGCCGGCTGCGCGCCGGAGAAATCCACTTCGTGCACCTGTCCGAGAAACGACAGGAACGCGTACCCGTTCGTCATCGGCACGCCCTGCGCGAAGATCGGGTCTTTATCAGGATCGAAGAACACGTCGGAAAACGCACGCGAGGCCTCGTGCCCTTGAGCGTCCAGCGTGACGGTGAGCAAGCTGCCGCTCTCGCAGATCGACGCGACTCGATTCGGGCCCGAAGGAATCACGAGGACGCAGCCCGCGGTGTCGATTTCGTCGAGGACGGTGTTCTTCGCGGGATCCAGCACGCCGAACGAGGCGGCCGGAGTGATGTAGGACACGTACAGAAAATGGCTGTCGGCGCTATACCCCAAGCTGAAATACGTGGGCAGAGTCATGGCGCGTTTGGGCGGCAACACGATCTCGTGAGTCGTCTTCAGGGTCGCGTTATC
>Ga0210408_10004976_pt1 | contig 11764 bp, 12 predicted proteins | sample IncBWH4MmetaG_FD_155471 | JGI IMG/M metagenome (GOLD analysis project Ga0210408, IMG submission 155471) | Forest soil microbial communities from Barre Woods Harvard Forest LTER site, Petersham, Massachusetts, United States - Inc-BW-H-4-M | ecosystem: Environmental > Terrestrial > Soil >... | reverse complement strand
TCTGGCGCAAACCTCCGGGAGCGAAGCCTGGGAAACTCAAGGTCCACGCTGGCACCAGTCGCGAGCGCTTTTTGCAGAGCGTGCAGCGGTGTAAAGAGTACATTGCCGCGGGCGACATCTTTCAGGTTGTGGTATCGCAGCGTCTGGATTTCACGCCCGGCGTTGAGCCTTTCGACCTGTACCGTGCACTGCGGCAGGTGAATCCGTCCCCGTATCTTTATTTCTTGCGTATGGGAGATCGGCACATTCTCGGGTCTTCTCCCGAGATGTTGCTGCGGGTCACGGGACGCAAACTGGAATACCGTCCCATTGCGGGGACGCATCCGCGTGGGCGGGATGAGGCCGAAGACCTTCGCCTCGAGCAACTTATGCGCAACGATGAGAAGGAACGCGCCGAGCATGTCATGCTGGTGGATCTGGGGAGAAATGATCTGGGGCGCGTGAGTGAGTATGGTTCGGTGAAGGTGAAAGATTTGATGTTCGTGGAGCGTTACTCCCACGTTATGCATTTGGTTTCGGCGCTGGAAGGGACGTTGCGCAAGGACCTCGACGCCCTCGACGCTTTTGCGGCCTGCTTTCCTGCCGGAACGCTGAGCGGCGCACCGAAAGTGCGGGCCATGCAGGTCATCGAGGAGTTAGAGCCGACGCGGCGCGGCATCTACGGCGGATCGGTGCTTAACGCCGACTTCGCCGGCAATCTCGATTCCTGCATCGGCATTCGCACGCTGCTGATGCAGGGTAAACACGCGTATTTGCAGGCGGGGGCGGGCATCGTAGCGGATTCTGATCCGGCTTCGGAGTTTCAGGAATCGATGAATAAAGCTCAGGCGATGCTACGGGCGGTGGAAGTGGCGAGAGCTGGGAAGTAGTCTTATATCTTGAGAAAGTTGTGGACCAAGTTCTTGCCCGCTTCGGTGAGCACGCTCTCGGGATGGAACTGCACTCCCTCTACAGGATATTTCTTGTGGCGCAGGCCCATGATGGTGCGGCTACCGTCCTTCTCGGTCGCCCAGGCGCTGACCTCTAGTTCCGCAGGAACACTTTTCTCTTCGACGATGAGCGAGTGATAGCGCGTGGCCGTCATCGGCATGGGAAGGCCCTGGAAGACGGCCTTGTTGTCATGCACGATCGAACTAGTCTTGCCATGCATGATGTGAGAATTTCGCACGACGCGGCCGCCGAAGGCTTCGCCGATCGCTTGATGGCCGAGACATACGCCAAGAATGGGCACTTTGCCGGTGAAGTGGCGGATCAGGTCGATGCTGATGCCGGCTTCCCGCGGCGTACACGGTCCGGGCGACAGGACGATCCGCTGGGGATGCATGGCTTCGACTTCGGCAACCGTGACCTGATCGTTCCTGCGAACCTCAACCTCAGAGCCCAATTCACCCAAATATTGGACCAGGTTGTAGGTAAACGAATCGTAGTTGTCGAGCACGAAAACCACAGGCGCAGGCTCCTTGTTTCCAGTTATCAGATTATACCGAGGGTGCCTGCACCGGGAGGTGCCATTCGGCATATGACTGATCTCAGGGTACTGCCTGAAAGGGCCATTCCGGTTCCACGTCGGTGGTATTGACTAAAGCAACGCGCACAAGCCATTCTGTTTGCAAGAAGTTAAGCACCACTTTGGAGAGAGAGAGTATGGCCGAGCCCCAGCAAGAGAAGCGGGCTGCACGACGCTTCGCGCTCCGGATACCTGTAACCGTCAAACAGGGCGAAGTGTCTTCGCCAGTTGAGTCTGCCCAGATTCGCGATGTCAGTGCCCGTGGCATCTGTTTCTATTTGGGTTCAGCTGTAGCTCAGGGGTCGCCCATCGGCTTCACCCTGACTTTGCCGCCAGAAATTACGCTCACCGAGAGCATCCGCGTGCAATGCAAGGGGCGCGTTGTGCGGGTCGAGGACGGAGCAGGCGATGGAAAGCTGGCGGTGGCTGCAGTCATCGAAGAGTACGAATTTCTGCCCGAGCTCTGAACCGGTGCGGCAATCCCACGACGTGTCTGATGTCCGCTGCGCTGGCGCCACTTCTCCGCTTGCGTGACAGGTGATATGTTCCTTCCATAGGCTGTGGACCGTCCACAGGGGATTTCTTTGCCGCGATCCGCCCTCCAGTTTGTGTGTGTTGCGTTGCTGCCCGTGCTAGGAGCCGGCGAGGTGGCCGCACAATCTCCAAGCCCAACGCCAGTTATCAGCAGCGTGCGGATCGTGCATGAACGGGGCGTTCCCGCGGTTGAGATTCTGTCCACGCATCCCGTTGTTCCGGCCATTCAGACGCTGGACTCGCCACCACGTCTGGTAATCGATCTGCCGAACTCTCGCCTGGGGCTGGCGCGCAAGCGGATCCCGATTCAGAAGGAAAACATTCTCGCGATTCGCGCTGAACAGTTTCAGAAAGACCCTCCGGTTACCCGGATTGTCCTGGATCTGCTGGCTGAGTATGGCTACACGTGGGATGGCGCGGGGAATCGGCTGATGATTCGGCTGAAGCCGGCGGAAGTCGTGGATGGGGGCAAGAAGTCACCCTTTCAGCCGCCCGCAGTGCCAACGCTGGGTACGAGTCCAGCGGCTGCAGTGGTACCCGTCACCGGAGGAGCAGGTTCGGTAGTGCTTGCCGGAAGCCGCATCGGAGCGGGTTCGTCGGTTACGGCAAGCTCCGAGACGGCGGTCTTGCATTTGTCTCGCGGGGGGGAAGTTCGGGTATGCCCAGGCACGACGCTCTCGGTGACGCCGTCTCAGAACAAACATGAGCTGATGCTCGGCATGAGCACAGGGGCGTTGGAGGCACACTATGCCTTGGATGCGTCCGCCGATACGGTGCTCACGCCAGACTTCCGAATTATGTTCGCGGGGCCGGGAGAGTTCCACTTCGCGGTGAGCGCAGATCCGCACGGCAACACTTGTGTGCGCGCTCTGATGGGCAACACGTCTTCGGCCATCGTCTCGGAATTGATGGGAGACCGCATCTATCAGGTAAAGCCGACCGAGCAGGCGGTATTTCGCAGGGGGCAGATCGACAAAGTGGATTCCGACATACCGCTCGAATGCGGCTGTCCGCCGCCGGTTCCGGTGTTGCGGACGGGCGATCCGCCGGTGCAGCCGACCTCCGATGCTAGCCTTTCCGCAAAGGCCAGGCTGGGAGGTGGCAGCGCTCCGGGTGTTGGGGAGGCGGGGGCAGGAAGTGGCAACGCAGGTGGGACGGCCACTCCTACAACGCTCTCGAGCGGGCCGGAAACCGCGCCACTGCCGCCCTCGCAGCCGAACGACGTCCACATCCAGGTGGATGCGCCCTTTGTCTTCAGCGCGAAGAGTCGTACGGTCGGCGTTCCCGCAGCTCTTATGCAAGCGGCGGCTGACTTGCCAATCGACGACTCAGTTGCGCGGCAGATTCGCCTGGAGATTGCTGTCCAACCTCCTCCAACCCCCGCCCCGCAGGCGAAGCAAGAACATCACAGTTTGCTGCGACGCCTGAAGGGATTTTTCGCCGCGATCTTCCGCTAACACCGCCGACGCTAACACCGCGGGAATCTCTTTCCTGCTGGGAATCCTTTTTCCGCACGGTTGCGTCTTAACGCAGGGTTGGCCGGGATTCTTCCCATCTTTAGTTTCGAAGGATAGCGCGCCCATGACTGCCGCCACTCCAGGACATTCAGATGAGAGCTTGTTCTCCCTGTTCTCGACAGAAGGCTATGGACTGCACCGTACGAAGCACGAGGCCTTCGCGCTTTCTCTGCTGGCTCAGGCGCTAATTCTGAGCCTGATCATTTTCGGCATAAGGTATTTCCCGCCTGGATTACCCCCAACGATTGGGCAAATCCAGCGAGAGATCAAGAACTCTCTTCCCGTGGTGTTCTCGGGCGGCGGTGGTGGCGGCGATTTTGACAAGCTGCCCGCCTCGCAGGGTGTGCTTCCCAGAGCTTCGCTCGACAACCAGCTCACGCCTCCCACGGTGATCCTTCCGAAAGAGATGCCGAAGCTTCCCGTGGAAGCGACGGTTGCCGTCGCCCCGGAGATGCCGTTGCCGCAGGGCAGCCAGTACGGCGATCCGATGTCGAAGTTTTCTGCTTGGTTATCCAGCGGCCCGGGCGGACCAGGGGGAGTGGGCACCGGCTGTTGCAACGGCGTGGGTCCATCCAATGGGCCTGGAGCAGGCCCGGGCCCCGGAGGTCCTGGTTTGGCTGGCGCCACCGTTCCCCGCGCAATCTACAGTCCGGAGCCGAGCTTCTCGGACGAGGCCCGCAAGGCGAAGGAACAGGGGATCGTTGTGCTGCTGCTGGTGGTCGGAGTCGATGGGCGCACGTACAACGTCCGCGTGCAGAGCAGCCTGGGCATGGGGCTGGACGAGAAGGCAATCGAAGCTGTGAGCCAGTGGCGCTTTCAGCCAGCCACGCTCAACGGCCAGCCCATCGCCAGGCAGATCGCGGTGGAAGTGAACTTCCACTTGTACTGAGACGCCGTTAACTGCGGGTGACAGCGCGCCGCAGCGGCTCGGTCTTTTCCCGCGCTGCGTCGCGCAGTTCTTCGGCCAGGTCAACGCCGCGTTCGGCAACATCGCGGACTCGCTCGCCGGCTCCCCGAACGCGATCCTTGGCTTCGTCGGCCCAGTCGCCGAGCGTATCCTTGGCGTCGTCGTAGCCGCGTTTCAGATCGCGGCGGAACATCTTGCCGCTCTTGGGAGCGAGCAGAAGCCCAGCCAGCGCCCCGGCCCCCAGTCCAATCAGAAGAAAGGTGATGGCGGTTCCGACGCTGCTGCCTTCAGAAGATTCATAACGTCCAATGCGCATGAGTAAACCTCGCTATTCCGCCCAGGTTTGTGCTCCGGGCACAGATGCTGCCATGGCTATCAAGAACTTGACCAAGCTCGATTCTAGTCCCGCCCGGCGCTCGCGGCGAAGCGGATCCAGAAGATAAGTTCGGCCTCATTACGATGAGTCCAGCTTTGGGAAGGTTTCTTTTCCGGCGCACCTGCGTGTAAAATACCGCTTTAGCCCCTGTGGCGGCGTAACTTGTGGTCTGCCCGTCCTTCGGCGCGCTTCACTTGCTCAGGACAAGCTCTTCCGCCGGCTCCGCAAAGCGCAATCGTACAAGGAGACTTTTCAAGCGATGTCGATCCCTGCCACCCAGCTCCGTCCTGGCATGATCATCAAGCACAACAATGATCTGCACTCCGTGTTCAGCGTGGAACACCGCACGCCCGGCAACCTGCGGGCCTTCATCCAGGCCAAGCTGCGCAACCTGCGCACCGGCGCCATGTTCGAGCACCGCTTCCGCTCGCCCGACCCGATCGAGAAGATCACCGTTGACGAAGTCGAGATGCAGTTCCTCTACGCCGACGGCGACAGCTATTACTTCATGGATACGTCGAACTACGAGCAGACCCACCTCAGCAAGGAAATTCTGGGCGACGCGGTTGACTACCTTATTCCTAATCTTGAGATCAAAGTGGAATTCTTCGACGGCAAAGCCGTGGGCATCGAGTTGCCGCAGACTGTAGAACTGACCGTGCTCGAGACCGAGCCGGGAATCCGGAGCGCGACTGCTTCCAGCGTGACCAAAGCCGCGAAGACGGAGACGGGGCTGGTCGTGCAGGTGCCGCCGTTCATCAATGAAGGCGAGAAGATCAAGGTGGATACGGCTGAGGGCGTCTACTTGTCACGGGCGTAGGTTTTCGTGTGGGAAGTATGTTTATTCAGCTGTCATCCTGAGCGAGGTCCGCACTGCACGTAGTGCAGTGCGGGTTGAGTCGAAGGATCCCAACACAGCAAGCGCTGTCACCGCAGTTTCGGGGAGTTCTCCCACGGGCTTGTGAGGTAGGAGTCCCCAGTTACGCCATTGCCGGACTTAGGTTGCATGGGTCCTTCGACTGCGAATCAGCTTCGCGCTCGCGAAGCTGATTCTCCGCTCAAGATGACAGCGCATGAGGGTAACGGTCCGTCAGGAACACAGGTGGAAGTGATGGCCACTGCCGAAAACACAACCCAAGCCCGCCGCTTCCTGGTTCGCGGACGCGTGCAGGGCGTGGGCTTTCGCTGGTTCGTGGAGCGGGAGGCGCACATCCTAGGCATCGTGGGCTGGGTGCGCAATAATCACAACGGCACGGTGGAAGTGCTGGCGCAGGGTACCCGTGATCAGCTCTTGGGATTGCGCTCGCGCCTGCGCGAGGGCCCACGAGCAGCGCGCGTGGATGACGTCGAGGAATCCGAAGCCCAACCCGCTGCCGGTCTCAGTTCATTTCGCATTGAAGGAGCGTGGTAGCTTGTCCCCCAACTCAACCCTGAATTCCGATCAACTCAAGCGCTTGATCCGCGAAGTGCCAGACTTCCCGAAGAAGGGGATCTTGTTCTACGACATCACGACGCTGCTGAAGGATAAGGTCGGCTTCGCGTCGCTGATCGATCGTTTTTCGGAGCATTACATTGGCCGCGACGTGGACCTAGTCCTTGGGATGGAAGCTCGTGGGTTTATCTTCGCTCCCGCACTCGCTTACCGGCTCAATGCCGGATTCGTGCCCGTACGCAAGCCGGGCAAGCTGCCCGCCGAGACCGTCAAGTACGACTACGCGCTCGAGTATGGCACCAACTCGCTGGAGATCCACAAAGACGCCATCCAGAAAGGCCAGCGCGTGCTGATTGTGGACGACCTGCTGGCCACGGGCGGCACCGCCGAGGCCACGGCCAAGCTGGCGTCCTCACTAGGAGCAGAGATCGCAGGGCTCGGCTTCGTGGTCGAGCTGGATTTCCTGCACGGGCGGGACAAGCTGAAGGGTTACGAAGTTACCTCGTTGCTGCACTACGACAAGTAAGGGCTTCACTTCCACACACGGGCGATCGTCAGTCCAAGACCGGTCCAGAAGCTCGCGCCTACGCCTAGAACGAGCATTGCTCCTGCTACCGCGTTCCAATTGAGCAAGCTCGGTGTGCGGTCTTCATCCTCAGTTCGGAAATCCTGCGCCCGATTGCGTGTGGTCGGTTCAGCGAGAAATATTGTTGGCGTTGCATTCATAGCTCTTCTCCACGGACGGTTGATGGAAATAGTCTAGGAGGCAAGAGCAGCGACGGTGTCAGCGGCGAGTCAACTTTCTGTCAAGGTCTGGTCAACGGCAGTGGCGCTAAACCGCATGCACATGGAACCGTCAGATCTCAGCGAGCAGCAGCTTAGACTCTTTGGGCAAATATCCTTTGCGCCGGAACCAGTCCTCCATCGCGTCTCTGAGCTGATCGAGCGGCACGGTCGCGCCAATTTCCATTCGGCCGTCGGCAACCGGCAGCGTGTCGTCGAAGACCGTGGCGTTGGTGAAGTTGCGCATGGCAAAACTGTCCAGCCACTTCAGGGGGCAGGCCATCTTCTGTCCTTGGTCTTCGTACTCGACGCGGATCTTGCGGGCGAACATGAGTTGATTTAACCACAGAGTCTGGCTGCAGCGAGAACCGGGTACGTCCTGGGAGTCTCGTGCTTGACAGAAGCCTCCTCCCGCCATACCCTCCCGATTGCCACTGTCTAGGTGCTGGCTATCGTTCCAGCATCGTCATCGCGGTTGCGCTTTCTATTCCGGCAAGTCCAGGAGGATCAAGATGATTACAAGCCTGATTTGGTGGGTCGTCGTTGGCCTGATTGCGGGCTGGGCTGCGGGCAAGATTATGAAGGGCGGCGGTTACGGCGTAGTCATGGATATTGTCCTCGGAATCATCGGCGCGGTCATCGGCGGATGGCTCCTGGGAGCGCTGGGTATCCACGCTGGCGGCCTGGTCGGCACAATCGTCGTGGCGATCATCGGCGCCATGTTCCTGATCTGGTTGACGCGCCTTCTGAAGAAGGCCTGACGCGCCGCTGCGCCACCGGTGTGGCCGAAGGTGCCAGCCATCTCAAAACACGGAACTTGCATCCGTGGCTCCAGATACCTCCGCTCGGGTGTCTAATCCCTGAAGGGCCGCCTCGTTACGCAAGAACCCTCGCGTTCTGCGTTCTATCTCTGACGAGCGGCCCCCAGCTCGACGGAGGAGCCATGCGTCCACTGAAAGTTGCTGTGTTGTGGTTGTTGTTCGTCCTGACGTCACTTACCCAGTTTTCATCTGGCCAGTCTTTCCAGTCATCGAATCCCGCCGCGGGCGAACCTGCGCGTTTGCCTGTGACCCGGGTCATCCTCTACAAGAACGGCGTCGGCTACTTTGAACACGCTGGCCGAGTGCGCGACAGCCAGGACGTCAATGTGGATTTCACCACCGCGCAACTGAACGACGTGCTGAAGTCCCTAACCGTGCTCGATCTCGGCAAGGGCCGCATTACTGGAGTCAGCTACAACTCGAACGCGCCGCTGGGAAAGCGTCTCGGCTCGCTGCATTTGCCGGTGGGCGAGAACCCGACCACGGCGCAGTTTCTGGATGCGTTGCGTGGGGCGCGGCTAGAAGTACGCAGCGGGTCGGAGAGCGCCTCGGGGCGTCTGCTCAGCATCGATGAGCGGGAGGTTCCCATCAAAGGCGACCAGAAGGTTACGATCGATCAGATTTCTATTGTCAGCGACAGCGGAGAAGTGCGCGTGTTCGATCTGACGCCTTCGACCAGCGTCCGCGTGGCTGAGAAAGAAGTGAACGACGAGGTCGGGAAGTATTTAGGCCTCGTCGCCTCGACCCGCGATCAGGATGTCCGGCGCATGACCATCTCCACCGCGGGTGAGGGCGAGCGCAATCTGCTGGTCAGCTACATCAGCGAGGTTCCGGTGTGGAAGAGTACTTACCGGATTGTGATTCCGAACGAGGGCAAGCCTTTGCTGCAGGGCTGGGCCATCGTCGACAACACCGTCGGCGAAGACTGGAAGAATGTGGAGTTGTCACTGGTGGCCGGCTCGCCGCAGTCGTTTGTGCAGGAACTTTCGCAGCCGTATTACACGCGGCGTCCAGTAGTGCCGTTGCCGCAGAATGCCATGATCACGCCGCAGACGCATGAGGCGACGATGGAGGAGGAGACGAAGTCTGCGTCTCCGCCGCCACAGGTGGCCTCTCCAACGCGAATGCAGGCTGGAGTGATTAATGGCGCCCTGAGCGCGAACTACGACACTCTCAGTTCCCCCTACAAGCTAAAACAGCCCACCGGTGTAGGTGTCGGCATAGCCTCTGGTAGCGGCGGTGGCATTGGAGCCGGGGTCGCTCGCGGCGTCACTCCCCGCTTCAGTGCTACCGAAGCGGCCGAGTCTCTCGAAGCAAATACGACTACCGCACAGACTCGCGAACTGGGTGATCTTTTCGAATACAAGCTGCAGGACCGCGTCACCATCCGCAAGAACCAGTCCGCGATGGTTCCCATTCTCCAGGCTCGCATCGATGCAGAGAAAGTGTCGGTGTGGAATCCCTCGGAAAGCTCCGTCCTGCGAGCGCTCTGGGTCGACAACACCAGCGCGCTCACGCTCGATGGCGGCAGTTTCAACGTGCTGGAAGGCGATGCTTTTGCCGGCGAAGGGCTGATGGACCCGATCAAGCCCGGCGAAAAGCGGTTGCTCTCCTACGCTGCCGACCTCGGCGTTCTGGTCGATGCCAAGCAGAAATCCGAGAATCAGCGCGCCATGAAAGTCGTTATCTCGCACGGCACGATCATGCAATTCATTCAGGAGCGGGAAGAAAATACCTACACAATTCGCAACCGCGACACTTCGGCGCGGACTATCGTGATCGAGCATCCCGTGCGGCCGGGATGGAAGCTTGCCGACGACGCCAAGCCGACGGAAAGCTCCGTATCGTTCCATCGCTTTCGCCTGACCGTCGATCCAAAGAAAACCGAGACCCTTCTGGTGAAGGAGTACCGGCCAATCAACAGTAACCTTCAGGTCTCGAACATCACCGACAACCAAGTCAAATTCTTCCTGGCGGAGAAGATGATCAATCCTGAAATCGCGCAGGCTCTGCGCAAAGTGATGGCGCAGAAGGACAGCATTGCCGCCCTCGACGCCGAGGTGGCGTCGCGCAAGTCAAAGATTTCGGGGATTACGGAAGATCAGCAGCGCGTCCGCGAAAACATGAAAGCGCTGAAAGGCAGCGCGGAAGAAAAGGCGCTGGTGGAACGCTACGTCCGCCAACTGACGGAGCAGGAAGACCGGGTGCAGACGCTGCATCGTGAGATGGCCGATCTGCAGCAGAAGCGCGACGCGGCGCAGAAGACGCTCAACGAAATGATCGAGGGACTGCAGATGGAGGTGACTTTGTAGATTTACTTTCGGGAATTCTTCTTCAGTTCCGTGCAGTTCTGACAAAAAAGTCAAAATCCCCACCCTTGCCGCAAAGAACGCGGCAAGGATGGGGCACCCGCGTGTTCCTGGATATCAACTTTCGGGCCTTACTTCTGCGCCTTTGGCCCTGCGGCCTTTACTTCCGGCGGCGCGTCGAAATTTTCGAAGTTCTTGGCGAACCGATTGCGAAGATCCTCCGCGGCCTTGTCGTAGGCCACTTTGTCAGGCCACGCGTTGCGCGGATTCAGCACTGGCGCAGGCACTCCGGGGCACGCTTTTGGAATGCTAAAGCCGAAAGTCGGCTCGATCTCGAATTCCTCTTTCGTCAGCTGACCCTCAACCGCTGCATCCACCATGGCGCGGGTGTAGGGGATGTCCATGCGCTTGCCAACGCCGTACGGACCGCCTTGCCAGCCGGTGTTGACCAGCCAGCACTGCGCATGATGTTCGCGCAGGCGGCGTCCCAGCATCTCGGCGTAGGTTTTGGGTGGGAGCGGCATGAAGGGCGATCCAAAGCAGGTGGAGAAAGTGGCGGAAGGTTCCTTCACGCCCGCCTCGGTTCCGGCGACCTTCGCGGTATAGCCCGAGAGGAAGTGATACATCGCCTGCTCGGGCGTCAGTCGGGAAATCGGCGGGAGAACGCCAAACGCGTCGGCGGTCAGGAACACGACATTCTTTGGATGACCGCCAATGCCGGGAATGACGGCGTTCTCGATGAAATCGACGGGATAGGCGGCGCGCGTGTTTTCCGTCTTGCTGTCGTCGTTGTAATCAGGGATGCGCGTGTGCGGGTCGAGGGTTACGTTTTCCAGCACGCAACCGAAACGGAGCGCGCTCCAAATCTGTGGCTCGTTCTTTTGGGAGAGCTTGATGCACTTGGCATAGCAGCCGCCCTCGAAGTTGAAGACGCCGTTGGCGCTCCATCCATGTTCGTCGTCACCGATCAGTTCTCGCGAGGGATCGGCGGAGAGCGTGGTCTTGCCGGTTCCGGAGAGCCCGAAGAACAGCGCGGTCACGCCGTCGTGTCCCACGTTGGCGGAGCAGTGCATGGGGAACACGTTGCGCGACGGCAGCAGAAAATTCATGATGCTGAAGATGGACTTCTTCATCTCCCCGGCGTACGAGGTTCCCCCGATCAGGACGGTCCGCCGCGTGAAGTTCAGCAGGATGAAAACCTCGGAATTGGTGCCGTCGCGTTTGGGGTCGGCTTTGAATTCCGGCGCGGAAATTACGGTGAACTCCGGATGATGTGATTTCAACTCTTCTGCCGTGGGACGCAGGAACAGCTGCCGCACGAACAGATTGTGCCAGGCATACTCGTTCACGATGCGGACGGGCAGGCGGTAGGCGGGGTCGGCTCCGCAGAAAAGATCCTGCACGAAGAGTTCGCGCCCGCGCAGGTGCTCCATAATTTTTTCATACAGCGCATCGAACTTTTCCGGCTCGAAAGGAGCGTTTACCGCGCCCCAGGCGACGGTATGCGCCGTGGTCTCATCCTTCACGATGAACTTGTCTTTGGGAGAACGCCCGGTACGATTGGTGTAGCCTACCATC
>Ga0210408_10004974_pt1 | contig 11769 bp, 16 predicted proteins | sample IncBWH4MmetaG_FD_155471 | JGI IMG/M metagenome (GOLD analysis project Ga0210408, IMG submission 155471) | Forest soil microbial communities from Barre Woods Harvard Forest LTER site, Petersham, Massachusetts, United States - Inc-BW-H-4-M | ecosystem: Environmental > Terrestrial > Soil >... | reverse complement strand
CGAGCAATGGCCGGAGCAAGGTATTCCGAAGAACCCTGGCGCGTGGTTAATGAAGGCTGCCAAGTGGCGGGCCATCGACTCGCTGCGCCGCGCGAAGACGCTGGCACCGAAGCATCAAGAGATCGCTCGAGAACTCGAAGAACGGGAGCAACGGCTCGGCGAAGAGATGGAACGGTCCCTCGATCAGGTCATCGACGATGACGTCCTGCGTCTTCTCTTCACTGCGTGTCATCCGGCGCTGGCTGTCGAAGGCCGCATCGCACTCACATTACGCATTCTCGGGGGCCTCACCACCAGCGAGATTGCCCGAGCGTTCCTTGTCTCTGAAAAGACAGTGGGGCAACGCATCACGCGGGCGAAGAAAAGCCTCGCCGACGCGAACGTACCGTTTGAAACGCCGCGTGGGAGGGAGCTCCACCAACGCCTCGAATCCGTATTGCTTGTTATTTACTTGATCTTCAACGAGGGCTATACCGCGACTTCCGGTGAAGAATGGTCCCGCGCCGCGCTCGTCGAAGAAGCGCTCCGCCTTGCACGCATCCTGGTGAAGCTGATTCCCAAAGAGCCGGAAGCCCATGCGCTCCTTGCCTTGATGGAATTGACCGTGTCTCGATCTGCCGCGCGCCGAGGGCTCAACGGCGAAGCCGTTCTTCTTTCCGACCAGGATCGTAGTCTCTGGGATCGCGCTCAAATCCGTAAAGGCCTTGCCGCTCTCGATGAGGCTGAAAGACTCGGCGGTGGTGGAGAGCCCTACGCACTTCAGGCGGCGGTGGCTGCATGCCATGCACGCGCACTGAGAGTGGAAGACACGGATTGGCAAAGCATAGTCGCCCTATATGATGCGCTACTAATAGTGAAGCCGTCCCCTATCGTGGCGCTCAATCGTGCTGTGGCGGTGAGCATGTTCCGTGGCCCGGCTGCTGGACTTGCTGCGCTGGATGCGATTGACGGCCTCTTCAGCTATCATCTGTTCCCCAGTGTTCGCGGCGACCTGTTAGTGAAACTCGGCCGCGATGCGGAGGCCCGCGAAGAACTTCAACGCGCGATCTCCCTGACGGAGAATGTGCGCGAAAAGCAGCTACTCACCGAAAAGTTGAATCAGCTTGAGAGCGGAGAGCGCTTGACTTAGACGATTCAATGGCTCTTACGGCGAAAGGCCGCTTCATGCCGACCTCCTCTAGCAGGCCAGGCAGCTCGCCGAGGTCCCAACGGACGATCACTTCATTTAGGTGCATAGCGATATCCCTGTCATCCGCGCTCGACGAACTCGATAATGTTGCCGTCTGGATCTTTGACCATGGCGATACGTGTGTCCGGTAAAACCTGCGTCTCCGGCACGGTGAATTCCACCCCTTTTTCCTTGAGCACAGTGCACACACCACTGAGATCACGGATCACAAAACTCAGGCAGCGCATGCCGAGTTGCTTGTCCAGACCAATGGGGCCCGCCGGGGGCACCTGCTTGGGGTCCATCAGCTTGACGAGACTGGTGCCGTAGCGCAGTCGGTGAACATTACCGAAAGGGGTCTGCACCTCTTCCGTCTTCTCCAGACCCAGCGTCCCCTGGTAGAAGTCCAGACTCTTCCTGATATCGTTGACGAAGATCAAAAGGTCCACTGAATCTTTAGCAGGCTTGAGTAACATTATTGTTTCTCCTTAAGACAATCAAGATCGGTCGCTATGTAGACACCGCGCTATCAGGAAAATGGGCGCTCACCAACCGCCGAGTTCGGGCGTCGGCCGGTGTCTACACAAAGGAGGAGTGAAAAAGGATGCAGGAAGAAAGTGATGCGACGGAGACGATAGGGGAACTGATCTCAAAGGCTCAGGCCGGGGACGGTGACGCGTTCCGAAAGTTGATCGAGCCGCACCGCCGGGAGCTACAGGTGCACTGCTACCGGATGCTGGGATCCTTCCAGGATGCCGAGGATGCCCTCCAGGACACTCTGTTAAACGCTTGGCAAAACTTCCGAGGGTTCGAAGCACGGTCCTCGCTTCGCACCTGGCTCTACCGGATCGCAACCAACCGGTGCCTCAACATGCGTCGCTCGGCCAGCCGAAGACCCGCCAAAGAGTGGGACGTGCCCGGCGTTGAACCGCCGGAACCGACCAGGCTCGGCGAGGTTGTGTGGCTGGAGCCATTTCCCGACACCTTCATCGATAGCGCGATCAACGTGCCGCTCGGTCCTGAAGCCCGTTACGAGCAGACGGAATCCATCTCTCTGGCCTTTGTAACCGCCCTTCAGGTTCTGCCGCCTCGCCAGCTCGCCGTCCTCATCTTGCGGGATGTCCTTGGATTCCACGCGAACGAGGTGGCCGACATGCTGGACTCGACGGCCGAATCGGTCAATAGTGCCCTCAAACGAGCGCGCGCCAGCCTGCAGCAGCGACGTCCACCAAATGCCGAACGCGAACTACCTCCCGCGGCAAAGTCACCCTCCGAAGACGCAATCGTAATGAAATTCGTTAGCGCGTGGGAGTCCGCCGATCTCGACGCGCTGGTGACCCTTCTGACGGACGACGTCTTCATTTCGATGCCACCGATACCCTTCGAATATGATGGCCGAGACCTTGTGGCTCGTTTCTGCGCCGGCATCTTTGGAGCGGGCCGGAGGTTCGACCTGGTGCGCACGCGAGCCAACCGTCAGCCGGCATTCGGAGCCTACTTGCGCACACCTGGCGGCGTGAGCCACGGGGTCGGCCTTTACGTCCTGACTCTCGCAGGCGACCGAATCTGCGCCATGACCCGGTTCGAAAACAGCGTGCTCCCTTGGTTCGACCTGCCGCGATCGCTCCCGAGCCGATAGCCAACGTTCTTGAAACCACAGTAAATCCGGTAATTGTCGCGTAGGAAATCACTCACAAAGAGAAATTGCCAGGCACCGATGAGTTTTGGCGCCTCCGCCGGTTTTACCCAGTAGAGAGGCCGTTCCCATCTTGTCGTAATGAGGCCCCACCCGCCGCATGGCCGAATAGGGTGGTTGTTCGGCGATGAATGCGTTTGGCCTCTTAGTTCCAGTAAACGCATGAGTCCGTTCCAGGCGGGCATCCATCGAATCCGTCTTGACAACTACCCTCAATACCTGTTTACTCTATGCCTATGGCAAACATGCCTATGACAGAAACTGCCACTCGCGACTTGTTTCCCGGCGCACTCGAAATGATGATCCTCGAGTCGCTTCGCCGCCAGCCGGCCCATGGATATGCGTTGGTGCAGCACATCCAGCAGCGATCTAACAACCTGCTTCAGGTGGAAGAGGGTTCGCTCTATCCGGCGCTCCAGCGCCTGCTGAAAGCAAAGCTGGTGAAGGCCGAGTGGGGCGTTTCCACCACCAATCGCCGCGTGCGCACCTACCAGATCACCACTGCCGGCCTGCGTCATTTAGAACAGCAGATCTCAAGTTTTGAACGGATGTTCGAAGGCATCGCCCTGGTTCTCAAGCCCGGCGAATCCTCAGCCACCTAGGAGTTGCTCATGACCCTGAATTCCAGCATCTTCGGCCGCCGCCGTCTCTTCAACGACCTGAATGAGGAAATGCGCCTTCACATTGAGGAGCGCACCGAACAGCTGATGCGCGAGGGCATGAGCCGGCAGGAAGCCGAACGGCAGGCACGGGTCGCGTTCGGGAACCCCACTCTGATAGAAGAGCGGAGCCGCGCAGTGTGGCAATGGCCGACGCTGGAATCGATCTGGGCCGATGTGCGCTTGGCGCTGCGCGGACTGCGCAAGTCTCCCGGCTTCACCATCACTGCCGTACTGACGCTGACGCTGGCGATCGGCGCCAACGCCGTCGTTTTCGGCGTGCTCAACGCGCTCATCCTGCGTCCGCTGAATGTGCCTCAGGCAGAGAGCCTTTTTGTAGTCCAACATGGGAGCGGCATCGCGTCCCACTCCTATCCCGATTATCTCGATCTTCGCAAGCGCAATCGCAGCTTCGACGATGTGGCTGTTTTTGCTATCTCTCAGTCAGGGCTGGACACGGGCAAAGATCCATCCAATGCCTGGGAATACGAAACCACCGGAAACTACTTCGACGTACTGCGCATTCAACCGTACCTTGGACGTTTCTTCCACGCTTCCGATGAGCACGGCCCAAACAGCGCGCCCTATGTCGTGCTCTCCTACGCATATTGGCACACCCATTTTCAGGACGATCGCACCGTAGTAGGCCGCGTTGTTCGGCTCAACAAGCATCCATTCACCATCCTTGGCGTGGCGCCTCCAGGGTTCCAGGGGACCATCTTGTTTTTCGCGTCGGATATCTTCGTGCCCATCGTGAACCATGAGCAGTTATCCGGCGACAAGTTGATATTGAACGCGCGGGGGTCCCGTTGGATGTTTGAGATGGTGGGACGTTTGAAGCCGGTAGTTACTCCGGCGCAGGCCGCCGCCGATCTGAACTCCGTGGATGCGTATCTCAAACAAAGCTATCCAAAAGAAGAAAGTAATGACTCTTATACGCTGGCGCGGCCTGGTCTTCATGGCGACTATTTGAACGGGCCAACGCAGGCTTTTCTCACCGGATTGATGCTTCTTTCGGGTTTGATTTTGTTGGCGGCCTGTGCCAACCTGGGCAGCCTGTTTGCGGCGCGGGCCGCCGACCGTTCTCGCGAAGTGGCCTTGCGCCTGGCTCTTGGTTCGACTCGCAGTCGCATTTTGCGCCAGCTATTCACCGAATCCGTGCTGCTTTCGCTCGCAGGAGGCGTCGTGGGACTCGCGGCGAGCATTCTGCTTTTGCGCCGGTTGAGCGTGTGGCAGCCATTTCCGCGATATCCCCTCCATGTGCCGGTAAGTCCGGATGCTAACGTTTATTTGGTAGCCTTGGTATTGGCGCTGGTCAGCGGAGTTCTATTCGGAATTGTTCCGGTGCGCCAGATTCTCCGGGTCAATCCGTACCAGATCGTCAAAGCAGGATCGACAGGGGCGTTCGGGCGCCGACTTACCGTGCGCGACGGATTGCTTGTCGTCCAAATTGCGATCTGTGCCGTGCTGGTCACTTCGTCGATGGTCGCTGTGCGTGGACTCATGCGCTCCATGCGCAGCAACTTCGGTTTTGAGCCGCAGAACGCGATGTTGGTGGATACCGATCTGACAACAGCTGGCTACAGCGGCGAAAAAGTACCCGCAATGCAACGGCGCATGATCGATGCCCTACAAGCGATTCCTGGCGTAGATTCCGTAGGATCGGTGAATTATCCGCCGTTAGAACCTCCCGGTAGCTGGCAAGGGACCGTCTATACCGACACAACCGAGGATCTGAGCCCATCGAATACCGCGGCCGATCCCTATTGGTACAACGTAACTCCAGACTACTTCCGCGCATCCGGAACATCTTTATTGGCGGGCAGAGCCTTCACATGGCATGACGATACAAACGCCCCGCGCGTAGCAGTGGTCAACCGGGAGTTCGCAAGCAAGATACTGGGCTCCGTACCGGAGGCTGTCGGCCGGTATTTCAAGCTGCGGGATGGGACGCGCGTGCGAGTGGTGGGTCTGGTCGAAGACGGAAAATACGTGAACCTCACCGAAGGCCAGCGGCCCGCGATGTTCTTCCCCCTCCTGCAGTCGCCGTCTAGTTGGACATGGCTGGTGGTGCGCTCGAGCCGCGACCCGCAGCAACTTGCCGCGGCCGTGAGAAGAGTGCTCCAGGACATCGACCCTGCGATGGTTCTGGCGATTCGCCCGTGGAGCACAGAACTGGGCGGAACTTTGTTCCCGTCGCGCATGGCGACAATATCGCTGGGTGTGCTGGGCATGATGGGTGCCATGCTGTCGATTACCGGCATCTTCGGAATGGCGGCGTACTCGGTGAGCAAGCGGTTCAAGGAGTTGGGAATTCGCGTGGCTCTCGGCGCGCAACGCAAGGAAGTGTTGCAGGCCGCGGTGGGACGTTCGTTCAAACTTTTGGCGATTGGTTCGGGGGTTGGATTGGTTCTGGGTCTGCTTGCGACGAGGGTGCTGGCTTTCATTGTGTATCAGGCCACGCCGCGCGATCCCCTGGTCCTGGCTGGTGTGGTTCTGGCAATGGCTGCGCTGGGCTTGCTGGCCACGTGGATTCCGGCGCAGCGTGCGCTATCCGTTAATCCCCTGGTCCTGCTTCGCGAGGAGTGAGCCAGCCGGGTCCCTGACGCGCGTCCCTCAAACCCTCCGAAGCTCTGCCGACACTGTCGCCTCGTGGATGAAACTCGGCAAACTGAAGCGTGACGATCAATGGGAGATCGCCTTGGCTCTCTGGGCGCATGTTCATGGCTACCTTGCACTTTGGCGGGCCGGGCGCTTTGATTTACCTGAAGACGAATTTCGCAAGCTCGTTCACCGTTCCCTTCGGAGGTTATTGCATGGACTCGCCCACGAATGCTCTTCGCCGCTCAATGGTGATCGTGTGTGCGACTGCGCTGACGGCAGGCGCATATTTTATGTCATCCGGGCTGCAGCGTCTCTGGTGGCCTGTATGGTTTGCGCCACTTCCGGTTCTTCTGCTGGCACCCAGATTGCGTGCTTGGCAGGCATTCGCAGTCGCCCTGATCGCACGCGGGCTCGCCGCTGCGTTCAACTTCTGGCACTATCTGCGTGACGTTGTCCAATTCCCGCTCTTCCTCCTATTGGTCACGATTTTGGTTCCAGCCGCCTTGTTCGCTCTCGCCGTGGTCTTGTATCGCCGACTACTGCGAATGGGCAACCCCTGGGCTGCGATACTTGGATTTCCCGTGACCATCGTTGCTGGAGAATATGTTTTCAGCCTTTCCCAGGGCACATTTCTCAACACCGGTTATACCCAATTGGAGAATCTTCCCATCCTCCAGCCTGCAGCCATTGCCGGCCTTTGGGGAATCAGTTTCAGTGTCAACCTGCTTCCCGCCGGATTGGCTGCACTGGTTGCAGTGCCGGCGAAGCCCCGCCTTCGCTTGTCCGCCGCTCTCGCTGCTTATTACGCCTGTGTTCTTTCCTATGGTGTGATGCGCCTGTACGCTACGCCCCAAGCCTCCAATTCAGTTCTCGTGGGCTTAGTCGAAACCCACGCCGGCCAGAATATCTTCCCTCCGGACGCACAAACCACGGTGGCCCTCATGCGGGAATATGCCTCGCAGGTGAAGCCGCTCGCTGCCCGTGGTGCGCAATTCGTCGTATTTCCTGAAATGACGGCTCTGATCCCGAATGACTGCAGATGATGCGCATATGCCCTTACCGTGTTAGGCGATCTCCCCAGCCGATGAAGATAGAGAAGATACTCATTCAACACTGCGACCGGAAGATGTTCCACATCGACGACGATCCAACTCAGAAGTCCCGTATCGGGACCCTGATTCTCAGCACTTTCACCACGCTCTGCCTCCAGAGCCGGACACGAGCCGGCATGGGCGCAGTTCGCTACGCTCACAGCGCCCATGCCGCCTAATCTACTTCTTAGAACACTACAGATAAAGATTCCACGACGTTCGATGACCCATCGTCGTGTAGGTCATTGACAGCTTCTGAAAGACTAAAGATAAATCGAAAATTTGCAACGCCGCGACGTTCACCCGCTGGAGGGGGCGCAGCGATTAAAAGCCCTGCTCATCTTGGAAGACCCTAAGTACAGCATCGAGCAGATCGCCGCGAAAGTTGGAAAAACACCAGCATATTGTGCGCAGCGAGTCCGTTAGACCGAGCTTGCCGCGCCAGTGGTCAAGGCTTTCTATGCCGAGGAGATCGGCGTTGGACATGCCTTACTGCTTGCCAAATTGCAGCTAGCACAACAGGAACAGGCGCTTGCCAATTGCTTCCGCGAAGAGTGGAACGAGCCGGTGCAAAGGCAAAACGCATCCTGCTCCCTGTGCGGCACCTACAACAGTGGATTGAGCATAACGTTCTCTTGCTCTTGAAGCAGGCGCCTTTCAACAAACGCGATCCGCAACTTGTGCCCACTGCCGGAAGCTGCGTCGAGTGCCCCAAGCGTACGCGGTCACGAGCCACAGCGCGCAGTGGCTCACCGCCGAGAGGGTTCTCATCAACGCCGATACCGGAGTGCATCCCGATCTGCTCAATTCGCTGTTCGGATATGTTGCGGTCTCCCGTGCCAGCCACGAGGCCACGATGTTTACAGACACTATGGCCAAGCTCAATCCTCAACTGAGCACAGATGTATCGAAAAGTTCGGCTCTGGAAGCCAGCCAAATGCAATCCGTTGCCCAAGGCATCGCGATGCTTTGAGGCATGCATTGCGGATCCAAGCTGGACTGTTCCATGCGTCGATTCGATTTCACCGCAGCCGGCCACCCCGGCAATAGAGCTAAAGGGCGACCAGCTCGGCGAGCTTGGCCGCGACGTCTGCCATCGGATTTTTCTAAAGTGACTCAGGCCGCTTCGCGAGCCGAGCAGGGGGCTGACTTCGCGGAGAGCTTCGTAAGTCGTGTCGTGCACAATGGGGACGAGCAGGTCACGCGCTAGGAGTGCCGATAGCTCTTCGTCGGCGATGCCCTCTCCTTGGAGGCGGCGCAGCAGCCAGGGGTGTCCAGCACGATCCCGACTCGCGACTTTGCCAGTCCCCTGTCGATTTCGCGGAGCAACGATGTGCCGATGACGACGTCCTACTCGCTGAACCAGACCGAGACACCGAGTGATTCGAGCAGGTCGTGCAGTTCCTTGGCGGCCCCTCTCCGGTCGTCCCGCAGCAAAACGCTAATAAATAATAGGCTTTTCCTCAAAATAACGAGGAAAACTGGATGGAAATAGGAAAAGGGCCACTCTTCAGGCACTTGCATATTCGGCCTGATGGGTAATAATCATAAATGTGCAAAGAACCGGAAAAGACTCGCTAATTGTCGCCCTCGACGTCCCCAGCATCAAAGAAGCGTTAGAGGCGGTCGAAGACCTAGGTGACGCGGTCTCGTTCTTCAAGGTCGGATTACAGTTGTTCATGACCGGAGAACTCCCTAAGCTTTTGTTTGCCTTGCGCCAAAAAGCGGTTTTTGTCGATCTAAAGGTACCGGGTGACATTGCCAATACGATCAGTTCCGTAGTTGATCTATGCGTTGCGACAGACGTTAAGTTCTTAACGCTTAGCGAGTCCATGCCAGTTGCCGCAATAGGCGCGGCAAAGGCAGCGCGCGATAGACATTCCTCAACAAATCCCAAGTTTCTAACCGTTCCGTTTTTGTCAAGTTTAGATCGGAATGACCTTACAACGATGTACGGTACCGATGACGTTAACGGCTTCATTCTTCAACGCGCAAAAGCCGCCCTTCAGGCAGGATGCGACGGGGTGGTTGCCTCCGGCCAAGAAATTCGTTTATGCCGACAGAATTTTCCCAACGCTATTATTGTTAGCCCTGGTATCAGACCTGCTGGCTCCAGCACAGATGACCACAAACGGTTTACCACTCCCAAAGAGGCCATACTTTTAGGGGCTGATTATCTGGTGGTCGGACGGCCTATTATGAAAGGCTCCTCGCGCCGTCAAAGGGCAAAAGAGATCATCGAAGAGATGGATCAAGCAATAGTCGAAAGAGACAAGAACAGATCTTCTTCGTCTTTTGATCATTCAGAGCACTCAGCCAGATCGGGGAAGAGAAAGCTCAAGGCTTCCTCTTCCCTCGTCCCTGTCTCCTGATCTGGCAAGAACGGCGCTTCTCCGTCCTTGCCTGTTAGTTCGGAGCATGTCAGCCTCTTGCCGACGATCTGAATGGCAGCGAGAGCAAAACGGTCAGCATCTGTGATCGGATTATCTTTCGTTGCCCGATTGTTGTAGCGGAACATTTGCTCATCTAAATAGCGGTCAAGGTGAAACGGCTCGACGGCGATGTAGGTTCCCCGCAAACCGCCCTTGCTACTCTTGAAACACCTTCTGTCCTCAATACGCTCAACCTTGGGAGCTGTTGTCGACTTTCTTCGGGCTTCCGAGCCTTCCTGGTACTCGGGTCCTTTCGTCGTCTTCATGGGTGATCTTCGGGGCGATCTGCCAAAGTATCTCCATCATGTTTTCGATTGCGTCGCGACAATTGGCGTGATAGACAGGCTGTTCTAAGAGCCTGTAACAAAACCCATAGTAAAGCGGCCGCAGCTCCGGCATCCTATTGCTGCTGGAGGACCTTCATATGGCTGATGTGCTCGTTTCTGATGCGTTGTGGAATTTGATCGAACCTCTTCTGCCAAGTCGGTCGCCCAAGCCGCGAGGTGGGCGACCGCGTCTGACAGACCGGGCTTGCCTCGCGGGCGTAATTTTCGTGCTCCGTAGTGGTACTCCCTGGCGGCTGCTGCCGAAAGCACTGGGTTGCGGCTCCGGGATGAGCTGCTGGCGACGGTTGCGCGACTGGCAGCGGGACGGAATTTGGGATTTGATCCATTTCGCATTGCTGGACTGGCTTTCTCGTGATGGCCAGATCGACTGGTCACGCGCGGTGATTGACAGCTGTTCGGTACGCGCCGTTTTTGGGGGCTGCTGACTGGGCCAGATCCGACAGATAGGGCTAAGCGTGGCAGTAAGCGCCACTTGATTTGCGATGGTCATGGCATTCCCTTGGCAATCAAGCTGACCGGAGCGAACTGTCACGATTCAACCCAGGCTTTACCCTTGCTCGATGGCATTCCGTCGCTCCAAGGACCGCGTGGTCGGCCGCGCTGTCGCCCGGACAGCTTGCTAGAAGACCGAGCCTACGACGCCGAGTACATTCGCTCTGCTTTGCGTGCCCGCCAAATCTTGCCCGCGCTGGCCATGCGGAATACGAAACACGGAAGCGGGCTGGGGCGATGGCGCTGGGTTGTGGAACGCACATTCGCATGGTTGAATCAGTTTCGCCGACTGCGTCTGCGATATGAAAGACGGCCTGACATGCACCTGGCATTTCTGACTCTCGCGTGCATTCTGATTTGTTGGAAGTTCCTACAAACTCAACCGTGGTGGTCACCCGGTTAGCCTGTGGTCCACCCAACACAACCCTTGACGTTTCGACGTTTCCGATGACGCCGTTCTGGGGGGAGACAGCTACTTCTACGGGTTGGCGACTACACGTCAAAGTGACCCATCTGACTCCCCCAGGGCTGTGCTCCTCAAACACGCCGACGTCGCGCTAAAAACGTCACCGGCGCGGGGGTCAACCGCATAGTTGCCGACGACCGCGCTTAAATTTGATATGGCCTGCCGAGTCACCGCCAAGAAGAGTAACGTCGAGGACGATGGCACGAAATACTCCGTCTGCCTGGACATGGCGCCGCAGAATGAACCCTGCTTTTAATCTACCGGGATCCGCGCAGCGAGGAGTAGTCGTCCTGTGCTCCTCTCATCTGTTCAAACGACGCCACCGTAGCCTGGCCTTCGGTGTATAGCGTGACTCCCGCGGTGATTATTCCCAACGTGGTCATGAGACCACTAAGCTGCGAGGCTGTTTCCGAAGTCGCCCGGTAGACACTGCTTTTCATTGGGTAGCTCAGCGTCTGCTGCATCACTTGCTTGGTAGTCTCCAGGCTCGTCTGCTGCGCCGCTCCCGCGACGCCTACAATGTCATTAGCCACGGTTTGCTTGAAACCGACGACTACCGCATCGGCACGGGGTTCTCCTAGCCTGCTAATCAGTTCCATACTGATGTCGAATGCGAGGCCGACTCCAGCGCCAGCTATAACCTCCGGCCCGACAAGAAACAGTCCAATGATGGCTACACCTACGGTAGCAGCGGATTTAACAGCTTGAGCACCGAACGCGACTTCGGAAAGTACAACCTGGTCTTTAGCCAATTGCATTTCAGAAGATAGGAGAATAGCCCGGGATTGTTGCAGGTACATCTTTTGTATTTCTT
>Ga0210408_10004973_pt1 | contig 11772 bp, 11 predicted proteins | sample IncBWH4MmetaG_FD_155471 | JGI IMG/M metagenome (GOLD analysis project Ga0210408, IMG submission 155471) | Forest soil microbial communities from Barre Woods Harvard Forest LTER site, Petersham, Massachusetts, United States - Inc-BW-H-4-M | ecosystem: Environmental > Terrestrial > Soil >... | reverse complement strand
CGCCTCGCTGAGGCTCGGGTCGTCTTCGCGGCCCTCGTTGATCGCCGCGATCTGCTCGCTCGTCGCGCCGACCGCGCGGGCGATCGCCACGTGCTGTACCCACTGATAGTCGGAGTCTCGCAGGCGCGCGAGTCGCAGGATCGCAAACTCGCGCAGGAGCGGATCGAGCTGCATCTCGCCCAGCAGCGCGCTCGTGTAGTCCAACCAGGGACCGAACGCGCTCTGCGCGTGAGCGAGCATGCGCAGGACGCTGACGGGATGCCGGTCCAGCACCTCGCGGATCGAGCTCGGAGCGCTTTCGGTGTCGGCGTAGGGCAGGTTTGCCATGCTGATCAGGCGGCGACTGCGTGCGGGCTCGCATGCTATCGGGCGTGAAGGCGGCCAAATCGGACGATTCGGGCTATCCGCGCCGGGCGGCGGGTCCGTGATCGCTCGCAGCTACGATTGGCCGGTGCACCGGGACGAAAGGCGTTGGACTCGCCGGCCTGAGCCCCGTCGGAGCCCTCGCCTGCCCCAGACGAGCGTTTCCCGGCGGCCGCCGACCCATCCCGCAGACTCTGTCTGCTGATGGCCTCGACACGTGACTCACGCAGGGCCGCGGGCCGCCAGCGCGTTCGCCGTGAACGACTTCTCGCCGCGTCGCTGGCCGTCGTGCTGGTCGCCGTCGTGGCGGGGGTCCTCGGCTCGCGCGGCGGCTCCTCGCGCGCCGTCCACTCGCCTTCGCGCCCGAAACCGGTCCTCCCCGGGGGCCCGCTGGCTCCGGCTTCGGTCGGTGGCCTCCCGGCGCTGTGGGCTGCGCAGAACGTCGTCGGCATCCAGCCCGGTACGGCCGCGGCATACGAAGCCGCCTCGGCGCTTACGGGTCCCGGAGGCTACATACTGATCGCCGATCGTGGCAACAACCGCATCCTTGTCGTCGATCCGCGGGGCCGGATCGTCTTCCTCTATCCGTCCCAGGCGGACCTTCAGGCGGGCCGCCAGCTGTTCTACAACGACGACACGTTCGTCGAGCCGGGCGGTCAGGCGCTGATCGCCAACGAGGAGGACAACCACGCGATCGTCCAGGTCGGGCTCGCCGACCACAGCCTCAAGGTGCTGTTCGGCCATCCCCGGGAACTGGGCGCGGATGAAACCCACCTGAACACGCCTGACGACGCCTACACGCTGCCCGACGGTTCCTTTACGGTCGCCGACGCATACAACTGCCGCATCCTCTTCATCAAGGGCGGCCGGATCGTTCATCAGTACGGGAGCTCGGGCGTCTGCCGCCACGAACCGCCGCGCTACCTCGGCGCGGTCAACGGGGATACGCCGGTTCCCGGGGGCGGTGTGATGATCAGCGAGATCCCGGGAAACTGGATCGACGAGATCGGCCCCGAAGGCAAGCTCGTCTTCGCCGTGCGGGCTCCCGTGAGCTACCCCTCCGACCCGCAGCCGCTGCCCGGCGGGCGGATCCTGCTGGCCGACTACGCGAGCCCCGGGCACGTCCTGATCATCGACCATGCCGGCCGGGTGCTCTGGCGCTACGGGCCGAGCCAGGGCTACGGGCGCATGGACCACCCTTCCCTCGCGATGCCGCTGCCGAACGGGAACGTCGCCGTCAACGACGACTTCCGCCACCGCGTGCTGGTGATCGACCCGCGCACGAACGCGATCGTCTGGAAATACGGGCACACGGACATTCCCGGCACCGCGGCGGGCTATCTCAACACCCCGGACGGGATGGACTTCGTTCCGGCCGGACCCCGCGGCGGGCCCGACTACGCCGCCGTCGTGCATCCATAGACACGCGCATGCATCGACTCGAGCGCCCGCGGGACGGCGGGCTCGGGGGTGTACGATCGGCGCATGTGCCGAAACATTCGCTCCCTATACAACTTCGACCCGCCGGCCACCGAGGAGGAGGTCCGTGCGGCTTCGCTTCAGTACGTCCGCAAGATCAGCGGTTTCGCTAAGCCATCGCAGGCGAACGCCGCGGCCTTCGAGCGTGCTGTGGACGCGGTCGCCGAGATCTCCGGGAGGCTGCTCGACGAGCTCGTCACCTCTGCCCCCCGGCGGGACCGCGAGGTCGAGGCCGCCAGGGCCAGGGCCCGGGCCCAGCAGCGCTTCGCCGCCTGAGCGGCGTCAGCTCGGGGCCAGGTCGCGGTAGTACTCGATCGCGCCCGTGGACTCGAGATCGGCGTCGAGGATCGCCTCGATGTCGACGATCACGTCGATCTCGTTGCTGACGACCACGCCGCCGCCCGGGATCGTGTCCTGCCAGGACACGTCGAAGTCGTGGCGGTCGATGCGGGTCTTCGCCTCGAAGCCGATTCGGGTGAGCGTCCCCTTGTTCTCATCGCCGACCCAGAACGGCGTCTTCCAGTGCCCGAGATAGGAGACGTCCATCACGACCGACCGCGTGATGCCGCGAATGGTCAGCTCCGCCTCGGCCTTGAAGGCGATGTCGCCGACGCGCTCGACGAAGCGTCCCTCGAACGTGATCCTCGGATGATTCTCGACGTCGAAGAAGTCGGCACTGCGCAGGTGGGCGTCGCGGTCTGCCTCGCCGGTCCAGATCTTGCTCGCATCGATCTCGCCCGTGAAGCTTCCCGTGAGCGGCCGATCCCAGTCGAAATAGAGCTTGCCGTGCACATCCTTGAACAGGCCGCGGACCCACGTGACCATCATGTGGCGGGCGCGAAAGCCGGCCTCGGTGTGCCCGGGCTCGAACGTCCAGCTCGGTATCGGGGCCGCCGCGGATCCGCTCGCGTTGTCTGGATCGGGCGTGACCGTCATCGCTGCCTCCTGCGTCGAGGAACTGCTCGACGACAGCCTAGCCCTCGTGGAGCAGCCGCCCGGCCCCGGGCGCCGCGATCGCCCTAAGCCGTGCCCTCGCCGCGGAGCGTGCCGGGCGGCAGGGACGGCTCTACGCGCAGCACCCGTGCGGGGAGTCGCGGCAGCCACCAGTTCCAGCGCCCGAACAGCGAGATGACAGCCGGCACGAGGAGCGCACGAATGACGGTCGCGTCGAGGAGGATCCCCGCAGCGAGGCCCGTTGCCAGCACCTTGATTTCGGTCGCGGGTCCAGAAGCGAGCGAGACGAACGCGAGAAACAGGATCAGCGCCGCGCTCGTGACAAGCCGACCGGTGCGCCCGATTCCGCGCACCACGGCACTGTCGGTCGAACCGGTGGCGTCGTACTCTTCTCGCATACGGGCGAGGATGAAGACCTCGTAGTCCATCGACAGCCCGAACAGGAACGCGAACACCATCAGCGGGATCCACGCCGTGACCGAGCCGGTCGCGGGAATTCCCCAGATCAGGCTCGAGCCGTGGCCGCGCTGCCAGACGAGGTCGAGGACTCCCCAGGCGGCGGCGACGCTAATCACGTTGAGCAGGACCGCCTTCAATGGCAGCAGCAGCGAGCGGAACGCGCGCGCGAGCAGGATGAAGGTGATGATCGCGATTAGGGCGATCATCAGCGGGAAGTTGCCGTAGACAGCGTTGATGAAATCCTCGTTCTGCGCCGCGAGGCCGCCAAGGCGCACTTCGGGTCCGGCGCCGTGGGCTGCATTGCGCACGCGATCGAGCGTTTCGCGGCCGGCCGCCGCGGATCCGTCGGGGGTCGTGAAGGCGTCGACGATCGCTGCGCCCGAGCGACGCCACTGCGGCGAGCTGGGCGCGACCGCGCCGTGCACCCCTGGCACGCGCGCCAGGACCGCGGCGAGGTGCTCGGGAGAGCCCGAGCCTTCGACCAGCGCCTCGTTGGGCAGCAGTGCGCCTGAGCCGATGCCCGATCGCTCGAGCGCGAGCAGGCCGCTCCTTGCATCGCCCTGCTTGGCGATCGTGTTCACGTTGGGCAGCCCAGGCTGCAGGGTCGTCGCCGCGAGCACAAGCGCCGCGAGGATCGCTGCGGCGCCGACCGCGGCCACCCAGCGACGGCGCACGACCAACTGCGCCCACCTCGTCCAGGAGCGGCTCGCCTCCTCGTCGCTGCGCACGTGTGGCCAGTCGAGCCGCGTGCCGAGCTTGCTCAGCACGACCGGCAGCAACGTAACCGCGACGACGACGCTGATCAGCGGGATCAGCATCCCTCCGTAGCCGACCGAGCGCAGGAACGGAAGCGGCAGCGCGACGAGCGCCAGCAGGCCGATCGCGACGGTCGTGCCGCTGAAGACGACGGCACGCCCGGCGGTTTCCATGGCGCGCTGGATCGCCTCCTCGCCCTGGCGGCCGTGCGCGCGCTCCTCACGCCAGCGCACCACGACGATGAGCGCGTAGTCGATCGACACGCCCAGCCCGATCAGCGCGATCAGGAACTGGACGATCGGAGAGATTTCGGTGACGGTCGTCAGACCCCACACCAGGAGGAACGTGGTCAGGATCGAGACGATCGCCATCATGATCGGGACGATCGCCAGGAACGAGGCGAACACGAAGGCGAGTACGAGCAGGGCGCCGAACCCGCCCAGCAGCGCCTCGACGAGCACGCCGGGGCCGTTGCCGCCTCCGCTCTGAACCGACAGCGCGTCGAACCCGGTGACGTGCACCGGCGCACCGGCCACGGTCATGCCCGCCAGCGCGGCGCTCGCTTTCTTGGCCGCTTCAGGATTGTCGTTGAACGCCTGTTTGGGATCGGGCGGCGGGTAGGCGACGATGAACGTCGTGCGCCCGTCCTTGGAGACAAAGGCCGAGTTGCCCGTAGTGGCGTAGCTGGCCGCGCGGGTTCCGGGCAGGGTGCGCTCCAGGCGCGTTTCGACGGCCCGTAGTTCGGCGCGCACCGCGGGCGAGCCCAGCGACTGGCCAGCCGGGAGCGTGACGACGGGGAGCAAGGGCGCGCTGTTGCCGCCCGTGCCGTGGAAGTCGCGGGCGATCTGCTGGTTGGTGAGGAAGCCCTCCTTGCCGGGCACGGAGAACTTCTGTTTCAGGGCTTTGGTCGCCGAGCCGGCCGAGGCCATGCCGACCAGCGTGAGGAGCACCCAGAACAGCAAGACGGTGCGCTTGTGTGCGAGAACCCAGCGTGTCAGCGGTGCCATCTACGTGCCTCCATTTGGTTGCGATCTCACCCTCAGACTCCGTGCCGGTCCGTAACTCATCGTTGCCGGGCGACAGGGCTTTCGTTCGTGATACCGACGGTTTGTATCACAAATGATGTGCAGCGCGTACAATGGATCTCGATGTGGGAGGACGGTCCAATACCGGGCGAGCTAGGGGCCTTCCCCGGCTATCTGCTGGCGCGCCTCGGCGAGGCGTCGCGGCGGCGCTTTCATCGAGCGCTCGAGCCCGAGGGACTGCATCCGCGGCATTTCGGCGTGATGACGATGGTGGCCGCGCGGCCCGGCATCTCCCAGCAGGAGCTGCACGAGAAGACGGCGATAGACCCGAGCTCGATGGTTGCCGTGATCGACGAGCTCGAAGCAGGAGGTCTCGCCGAACGCCGCCATCATCCAAAGGATCGCCGCGTTCGCACGATCTTCCTGACCGAGCTCGGCCAGAGGAAGCTCGAGAGCGTGCGCGCGCTCGCGGGTGAGCTGCAGCGAGAGTTCTTTCAGCCGCTCACGGCGGAGGAGCGGCGTGCGCTCCATGCGCTGTTGCTGAAGCTCGCCGGCGCGTCTCGCTAGCGCTCCTCGCCGGCGAGCAGCTCCATCAGCACGCCATCGTGCCAGCCATCGCCGTCGCTGTCGCGCTCATAGGCGCGCATCACGCCGACACGGCTGAAGCCGGCCTTCTCATAGGCGCGGATGGCCGCGGCGTTCGAAGCGGCCGGATCGATCGTGATGCGGTGATGGCCGCGCTCCTCGATCAGGTGACGCGCGAGGAGCCTCACGACCTCGGTGCCGAGCCCGCGGCCATGCAGCCGGGGGTCCAGGAAGAGATCCACCGCGGCATGCCGGTACTTCGGCGTCAGCTCCTCGTGGAACTGGACGAGGCCGGCCACCTGGCCATCGACCTCGATCGTCAGGCGCGTCTGCGCGGGATCGTCGCTCCACGGGAAGCCATCCTCCGGCTCGTCCCACCAGCGCCTCACCTCGGGAGTGCGATGTATTCGCACCAGCTCCGCCTCGTCGCTCGCGACAAGCGCCCGCAGGACGAGATCCGGTTGGCGCGCGCCGAGCTCCATCGAGCAGGCCTATCACAAGGACCGCCATCACCGGCTCTCGGCGTGCGGGCGACGGCGCCTGGAGCGCTCAGCCCTCTTCGCCGGTGATTCCGCGGCGCATCAGACGCACCCGGCGAAGCTCCTGGACCGCCTCGTCGACGCCTCCCAGGCCGGCTTGGTGACCCGTGCCGAGGAGCTCCGGCTCGAGGCGATGGCGTACCAGCTCGCCGGCGATCGCGTCGGCACGCAGCGCCCCGGCGCCCGGGCGTGAGCTGACGAGCCGCTCCGGTCGGCGTCCGCGGAAGAGCAACCCGACGCCGTCGTCGAGCGCCCATCCGCCGGGCAGGATGCCGTCTCGCACGCCGGCAAGCCAGGCGGGCAGGCGCTCGGGCTCGCCGTCCGCGTGAACCGTCAGCGACCCATCGAGCAGCCCGAGCCCTTCGATCGAGGCGGGGCGACCGCTCGAGCACGTTACGCCTCCCGCGAACCAGCACATCGCGCCGGCGCTCAGCCCGGCGAGCACCGTCCCCCGCCGCCACGCCTCCAGCAGGAGACGGTCGAGGCCGTGCGCCTGCCAGATCGCCAGCAGGTTGCGCATCGAGCCCCCGCCGACGTAGATGATGTCCTGCGAGAGCACGGTCTCACGAAGCGGACGCTTCGCGTCCCTGAGGCGGAAGAGGGAGAGATGTTCGGGAACGCACGTGCGGTCCACGAACCGCGCCCTGAACGCGTTGATCTGCCCCGTCGTGTCGCCGGACGCCGTCGGCAGGAACAGCACGCGGGGCTCCGTCGAGCGTGCCAGGCCAAGGACGTACTCATCCAGGAGCGGGTTCGTCGGCTCCATCGCAAAGCCGCCGCCGCCCATCGCGAAGACCAGCCGGTCATCCATGGGGGCAACGATCGGGCCGTTCATGCGCCGATGGGCTCCTCGCGCGTGAGCGCGGTGGCGGCGAACTCGGGGACCGGCAGCGTCTCGTGACAGGCGCCCGCGGGGGTGCGGTCCCAGGCAGGGTCCCCGGCTTCGAGATAGGCGGCGTCCAGGCGTGCCTCGACGACGCCATCGTTGCCCGGCTCGACGTGATAAGCGAAGGCTCCCGGCCGTGAGCTGACGACGTGCTCCAAGCCGGTGCCGTGGAAATGCAGCGCCACCCCATCCTCGGCCGCGAACCCCGCGCGCATGCCGTCACCGACGAAACGGTGGTACTCCGCGCGGCGCGCGGGCTCGGCGTCGTAATGGACGCAATTGGAATACGGCAGCAGACCGAGCCCGCGCACGCGTGTCGAAGACCCGTGGAATTCGCTCAGCGCCTCACGAAACCAGCACAGAGATCCGGCCGAGGGCCCGCACAGGACGATGCCCTTGCGCCAAGCCCTGCGCAGCACGGCGTCGAGGCCGTGGGCACGCCACGCGCCGAGCATGCTCACCACGCTTCCGCCTCCGACGTAGATCAGGTCCTGGGCCAGGAGGTGGCCCTCTAGGTCCTTCTCGATCCCGCCCGTGCCCTGGTCGCGGCGGAACAACGACACGTGGCTTGGCTCGCAATCGGGCGAGAAGCGACGATAGAAGCGCACGACGTAGTGATCGGCGTCGCCCGAGGCGGTCGGCAGGAAGCAAACGCGCGGCCGCGCTCGCGCCGTCAGCGACAGCACATAATCGTCCAGCAGCGAGCCATCCTTCTCCATCGAGAAGCCGCCGCCGCCGAAAGCGACGATCTGGGGGGTTCGGGAACGCATGGTTCACTTTCGCTCGGCGACCACCTTCGCGGGCTTGCAGGGAGCACGAACGGCGTACCGACAGGATCGCTCAGCGGCCTGAACAGCGATATGGACCAGCGTCGGATATCCACCAGCACACCATGGACAGCGGGCCGAACTCCGTCGCCTGGGCCGGAGGTCGGCTGGCTTCGACCGTAACTCGCGGGCGTCAGTCGCCGAGCTCGCGCGGGATGAGGCGCAGGCGCAGCGGCTCGCCTCCCCGCAGCACCTCGACGTCGACCTCGGCGCCAATCAGGTCGGCCACCATCAGGCGCTGGATGTCGTCGACGCCGTGGACGCGCGTACCAGCCAGTTCGACGATCAGGTCCTCCGCACGGAGCCCGGCGCGCTCGGCCGGGCTGTCCGGCGGGATCTCGATCACCTCGACGCCCGTCTCCTGGCCACGCTCGCGCCTCGCCCGCGCGGGCAGCGGGCGCGGACCGCCCGCGACCCCGAGATAAGCCCGGCGCACGCGGCCATCTGTCATCAGCGCGCCAATCACGCTGCGCGTCGCCTCGTTGATCGGCACCGCGAGGCCAAGCCCAACGCCGGCGACGGCCGTGTTGACGCCCACCACGCGCCCGAACGAGTCGACCAGGGCGCCGCCCGAGTTGCCGGGGTTCAGCGCCGCGTCGGTCTGGATCACGTTGTCGATCATTCGCAGCGTGCTGCCCGAGCGAGCCGGCAGCGAGCGGCCGAGCGCCGAGACCACCCCGGCGGTCACCGATCCGGCGAAGCCGTGCGGGTTGCCGATCGCGACGACCAGCTGCCCCACGCGCAGCCCCGCCGCGTCGCCGAGCACAGCGGGCGAGAGGTCGTCCGCGTCCGCCCGCAGCACAGCCAGGTCAGACAGCGGGTCTGCGCCGATGACGCGGAATCCGATCTCGCGACCGTCGACGAAGGTCGCCCGCCCGACTCGCTCGCGTCCGGCGACGACGTGGGCCGAAGTGAGCAGGAAGCCGTCTGGCGTTAGCACGACCGCGCTTCCGGCGCCGACCGGGACCTGTCCACGGCGGGTGGCTCGCAGGACACGCAGATTCGCCACGCTCGGCGCGAGCTGCTCGACGACAGCGGTGACCGTGCGCGAATAGGCGTCGAGTGCCTCGGCTTCGGCCGGGGCTCCGGTGCCCGTACGGTCTACCTCGTCCCCGCCGTCGAACGCCGCTTCGCCGGCGACTTGCAGGATCCGGGAGCTCACCGCGCCTCCAGCGCGACTTCGACTTTGCGTTGCTGCACGCACCACACGATAGAAGCCCGGCGGCCGGCCGCGGCGTCGTGATCGGCGTGGCCGGGCCGCATCCCGCGGGATGTCGGTCGGAGCCGGTTCGACGCTACGGGCAAGAGACCAGGAGAGCGTGGCGTATCCTGACGCGAGCAGCGGTTCAGATCATGCTGGTGGTGGGCGCTCAGCCGGACCGCCTCACCCCGACCGACACGAGGTCTCGTGCCCCCTCCCCGGCCCCCGACAAATCCTCCGCTTGAGCGTTCAGCGCGCCGGCGCGCCGCCGATGCGCGCCCGGTCGCTGCTCGAGTCAGCCGGCGAGCGCGCCTGGTCGCAGTCAGCCTGCTGCTCCTCGCCGCCGCGGGCGTTGCCGTGAGCGTGCTGCTCGCGAGCGGCGGCTCGAGCGCTGCGCGTCATCACACGGCCCGCCCAGCTCCGAGTCGCGCGGCCGTGCGCGCGCCCGCCACCCCCCAGACGCCGCCGTCGTCGTTCGCCGTTGGCCTGCGCGTGGTGCGGTTGGTCGACTCCAGCCGCACGATCACGCTCGCGAATGGGAGCACCGAGCCGCGGTCGCTGCTTACCTACGTTCGCTACCCGGCGGTCGGGGCGCCGGGCACGGCCGAGCTCGCCGGGGCGCCGGCGGCCCGCGCCTCGGGACCGTTCCCGCTCGTCGTCTTCGGACACGGTTTCAACGTCACGCCGTCGCGGTATGCACAGCTGCTGCACAGCTGGGCACAGGCCGGGTATGTCGTCGCCTCGCCGGTCTTTCCGCTCGAGAACCCGAGTGCCCCAGGAGGGGCGAACGAGGCCGACCTGATCAACCAGCCCGCCGACATCCGCTTCGTCATCTCGAGCATGCTCGCGTCCAGTCGCGCCGGCTCTGACCCGCTGGCCGGACTGATCGATCCGAGCGCGATCGCCGTCTCCGGTCACTCAGACGGCGGGGACACAGCCCTTGCGGTGGCGTATGACCCTCGCTCCCGCGACTCGCGGGTGAGCGCCGCGGTGATCCTCTCGGGGGCCGAGATGCCCGCGGCGGGCGAATTCGCGTTTCCGGCGGAAGGTCCGCCGCTGCTGGCGACGCAGGGCACGGCCGACGCGGTCAATTCACCGAGCCTCACCAATGCCTTCTTCGAAGCCGCGGGACGGCCCAAGTATCTGCTTCGCCTGCTCGGGTCAGAACATCTGCCGCCGTACTCCAACGAGCAGCCGCAGCTCTCGATCGTGGAGCGGGTGACGCTTGCGTTCCTCGACGGTTACCTGAAGCACCGGCCGCCGGCGCTGCGGCGGCTCAGCTCGCTCGGAAGCGTTCCGGGCACCGCCACGCTCGTCGCCGAGCCGTGACCGTCCTCACGCCGAGAGCGCAGAATCCCGCGTTCGTTCGGGAGCCGGCCGCAGCCTCGAGCGACCGACCCCGGGACGAGGCGTCTCGGCGACTGCGATCCCGCCCTCGTGGGGGAGCGTCTCGATGCTGACGCCTTCAAAGCCAGCGCGCTGCAGCGCTCCGTTCCACCATTCTGCGTTGGCCGGGTACTCCCAGCGACCGGCGAGCAGCCGCGCGGCGTTCTTGAGCAGGCGCCAGGCTCCCGGCAGCCCGCGGCCCGCGAGCTGGCGCAGCTTGACGGTCACGACGCTTCGGTCGCGAGGCTGCATCGGGTTCAGCGAGAACATCATGTCCCCGATCACCAGCCGGCCACCCGGCTTCAGCACGCGCATGGCCTCGCCGAGGGCGCGGTCCTTGTCGGCGCTGCGAAGCTCGTGCAGGCAGTAGTTCGACACCACCAGATCGGCGATCCCGTCGACGAGCGGAAGGCTCACGGCGGAGGCGAGGACCGTCTCGACGTTGTCGAACTCTGCACTGCGAGCCTTCACGCCAAGGTACTCGATCATCGCGGGCGAGCTGTCGACCGCCCACACTCGAGCGGCCCGCTCGGCGAAGGCCAGGGTCAGCAGCCCGGTGCCGGCACCCAGATCGACGACCGTGTGCTCGGCCGTCGGCGCGGCGATCTCGATGATGCGGTCGCGCAGATGGCGAAAACCGGGGCTGCGGGCGATCAACTCGGCGTCGGCGACGCGGGCATCCCAGTCCCTGGAGGCGAGGAACATCCCTAATCCTCCTCAGATGCACCTAAGCGCAGCCTATGTCTTTTCATAAGGTTCTCTCATCGTTGCAGGGCTGGGTCGGTTGAGTGCCCGTGCCGCGGGCAGATTTGGTGGCGCACTGAGCCGCTTTGCAACCGCGGTGCTGCGATAGTTCTTAGCGAATGAACCGGCGGTGGGACCCGTGAGCGTGCTCGGAGCAGCCCGGTGGCGCTGATCCGAGCGAGTGCTCCGCTACAGCGCGAGCTGGCTCGTATCTTCCCGTCGCGGCCCTTCCACGTTCGCTTCTGGGACGGCGGGGCCCTGGCCGCCACCGTTCCCGACGCACCGACTTTCTTCGTGCGACGGCCGTCGGCGCTCGCACACTTCCTCCGCGCTCCGGGATCGCTCGGACTCGGCCGTGCGTATGTCGACGGCTCGCTGACGGTGGACGACCTCGACGCCGCCTTCGTCGTCGTCGACGAGTGGCAGCCGACGGAGATGAGCGGCCCGGATCGTCTGCGGCTGGGCCTGGCGATCGTGGCCGCGGCGGCCCCAGGCGGGATTCCGCGCCGGCCGAGGCTCGAGCTGATCCTTCGAGGCGGCCTGCACAGCGTGGAGCGCGACGCGGCGG